>Ga0307377_10004600_pt1 | contig 15041 bp, 13 predicted proteins | sample TR3MG_FD_202535 | JGI IMG/M metagenome (GOLD analysis project Ga0307377, IMG submission 202535) | Soil microbial communities from Risofladan, Vaasa, Finland - TR-3 | ecosystem: Environmental > Terrestrial > Soil > Coastal area > Acid sulfate soil | place: Finland: Risofladan, Vaasa | collected... | reverse complement strand
GATATGAACAATATCTCTCCGACCGCTAGCGCAGATGATTACTATAACCGACTGTTCGATAATGGCAATCCTATCTCAAATGGAGGGGATGACGGCACCGCAAACCCTGTCTTTTCGTTAAGTGATTTCTCGAGCCAGTACGGCATTACAAACCAGTCATGGGTGAAATATATAGAATTTGTCACAAATGGTATCCGAAAATTGGCCAATAAGCCGAACATGCAAGTGATCCTTCCTGAGATAGGATCAACAAGCACTAATAATGTACTCGGCTACTGGGGCGCCTCTGGTGGCGAGGGGACTAAAACCCTGAACTACACCGGGCAGGCAAATGGCTGGGATGGCGTTATGAAAGCCCTTGCCACCGATAAATCTATGAGATCTATGGTTGTTGGAATCTCCATTTGGGCTGTTGAGGCTAGTCATGATCCAAGAGATACAACAAGCACCTCCTGGCAAAAGAGTTTCGATGTGGTAGGGAAGCCAGCTTATGATGTAATTAAAAAATGGTTTACACTTCCCCAACCATAAGAGACATTAGGATAAAAGCGAAACTTCACAATAAAATTGAACACAGAAATGTATAATTGATGACCTGAGAAACAGCTTATAGTGCGGATTTATTCCAATAATGTTACAAGATGATATTGATTTTGTTTATTTAATAGACTTTTATCGTTTACTTAAGTTAATAACTTAATAATTAGAAAAAATGAGACTCATTTTAGTACTAATTTTAATCATGTCTTGTGCTTTTAATAATCTTTCTGTTGCACAGAAATCGACAAAAAAATATACTATCTCGGGTTTTGTGACCGATGAAAATCAAAATCCAATACCAGGAGCGAGGATCCTAATTGATAATAAAAACACTAACAGCATTACTGACAATAAGGGATATTATAAAATTAAAGTCAGGTTAGATTCAAAATTAATCTCAATCTTCACTGTTTTGAACGGGCTTAGTGAAAACCCAATCAATGGAAGGACAACTATTGATTTCATTATTAAAGTTCCGCGGAAGTCACAAAACGCTGTGAAGACAAACAAAGAGAATGATGAGAAAGTCAATGTCGGTCAAGGCACACAAAACAAGAAAGACCTTCTAACTCCAGTCGGGAAGGTTGATATTGAAGGCAGAGAAAATACTTCTTACCAGAGTATTTATGATATGATACGAAGAGTCCCTGGAGTTATTGTTTCAGATAAAAACATTACTATCCAGGGTGCTACTTCATCATATGGATTCAGTTCTCAGCCTCTTTTTGTTGTGGATGGTACTGTTGTTAATTCCATAGATAATATATCACCACAAACAGTTAAGTCGATTGAGATATTAAAAGGACCATCAGCTTCAATTTATGGCTCACGAGGAGCAAACGGAGTTATACTTATTACTCTTAAGGGGACTAGATAAGAAATAATTAGGAATGAGCCTGGTATTGATTCGTTTAAGTCACCTGTATTTATTTAAAGAAAGACAATATAATATTTTCTTTTATTCTGGCATTTAATATCAGTATGGGATATTAATCTCAAACAATTTCCCCTCAAATTGAATCTTTATCAAACCGGGATATTTCTGAATTGAAATAGCATAATGACCTGGTAATCTTCCTCTTGTTCCGTTTGTATAAAAAATCATTGGTGTATTTGGGGGGATAGGGGCACTGCTATGCCAGAAAGGATAAGCTCCCTTTCCACCGAATAAGTGGGTATGTTTCCAACCCTCAACAGGTTCAAGAACGACCGCGTCTAATTTACCTTCCGGAGCATTTAATGGTCTAAGTTCAGAATAATAATCCCCTCCTTTAATAATTATATGTTGCTTATTTACTTCTCTCACTAAGTCTGTACCGTGTGGTACACCGATACCGTAACTTCCAATATGCAGGAAAATAGGGTCGGGATTATTATGCCAAAATATATGGATTTCTCCATCGTTTCCAACAAGAGTGTGCGTAATGATCTCGTCTCGGGAAAAATCTGCCCGGTTTAAATCTTCCTTTTTGGGTTTAAGTGGATAAGTGCTTACAAGATGGTCTGATTCAATTAAAACAGGTCTTGCACGCTCACGGTAATACCATTTCACCCCATCATATGAATATCCTGAACGTCCTGCTCCAATATCAGGTTGATCTTCCCAGGTAACGCACCATCCTAAATAACTTGAATAAGCATGTTGATCGTACTTTGCCCCGTTTTGCCACACAGACCGACTTTGTGAAAGTGGCTGTCCAACAGGGAACATCCGGGATTCGCCATCAATCGGACTGACACGAAAGACAAATTGAGCACCAGGTACGGCTAATTTACCTCCCGCTCCATCTGCTGGCATTGGTTCTTCAACTGAAGTCCAGAAAGGGTCCGATTCAGGAATAAGCAAACAGGCAAGACCCATGGTGGCAAAATATGGATCTCCTGGATAAAGATACTTTTCACCTGCACCTGCGTTATCTCCCCAAAATCCGACGTTCAATAAATTGTTTTCACCCAAACAACCATGCTCCCAGAAATATTTTAATGACCCGGACGCAATTCTTCTGGCTTCACCCGGAGGTAAAGTACTTGTATGGTTAATAACAGCCCAGGCTATAGCGGCATTGCTTGCAAAACGATAACTGAGTGACCGGCCCCAGGGAACCGGGCCTCCGTCTCTTCCAAAAAAATACGGGAAGGTCTCTAAAAAGCGGTCTGTTGTTCTCTTAATTTCTGATCCAAACTGAAGGTGCCAGGTTTGATCAAATTTATCCAAAACCTGGTTATATAGCTGGAATCCCCACATATTATAATAATCAAATCCCCTGTTAACCCCATCCAAAAACCAGCCATCTCCGCGGTACCAACCCATCAGACGTTCAAACATTTGAGTATAATATTCTCTATTCGATTCATAACCATACTTTTCCAGAAGTGGAACAGCAGTCATGTGAAAATAATAATGATTCCCGGCATAAGTTTGCGTCAGAGTCTGTTTTTTAAAGTAGTTTAAAAGGTTCTCCTTTTGTTTCTGTCCAAGGGGGTCCCAGAAGAATTTGGGATTCAAATATATCCCTAATGCGAAAATTGAGCCTACCTGGTCATAAGGGACGGGATCACCCCAAAAATCTTGATCATCGGGATCGGTACCCTTTGTTATGGCCTTAATAAAAGGTGAAGAGATGGATCCTTCATAACCAGGGACATTATCCTTACCAGTAGCTGTTGTATAAATTATAACTGCCATCATAATCCGTTCCAATGGTCGTTTTGGTTTTATTCGTCCTTCAATCATATCAATCCCTAATGGTTTACCATCAGATTTGGGAGATTGCAATTTTTCAAATGCCTCATCTCCTAAAGCAAAAGGGAGAAATGGCATTCCAGTTTTTTTATCAAAATATGGAAGTACACCTGCAATTATTTTTTCAGTTATTTCAAGCCAATGTTCCCTTGTATAGCCTGAATATGGACTATTTTTAAAGTTGTTAGGTGCCTTAAGATGATTTCTCTCCGTCGGACTGACCATAGTGCCTTTTAAATTCGATTGTCCGATTACAGTGTAGCAGAATAAAACAAACACCATAGAAATGGAAGCAAGGAGTCTAATTTTGTTCTTCATCAGGTTTTTTATAAATTGATTAAATATCTTTTCATTTAATAATCTGTGCTGCGGCTACTAATACCATACCCGGTACAAAACCCATATATCTCTCATCCATTTTCAGTAATTTTTGCTCAGATGGGACTGCCCATCCGGTATAAGCATTAACCACTTTTCCATCCACGGTTACACAACTATTAATAAATTTCCAGGCTTTCCGTACATAGTCGTTATAGTTTTCTGGTATCCACTGCTTATCCATTGCTTCCTGGATACACCCGGCTGTCATCGAAGTTCCGGTTACTTCCTCAGGCGAATCTGGCTCATTTACCCAGACACGTAAACCTCCATTAGGACCCTGATAGGTAACCAATCCATCTGCTATTTGTTTGTATATATCTGTAAAATATCGATAATCCGGATGGTTTTTAGGTAAATGCCTTAGTAAACCAGTAAGGGTATAAATCATCCAGCCAGAAGCCCTGCACCAGTAGGTTTTTCCCGGTTCTTTCCCTTCAAGGTAAATGGTTCTTGTGAGTTTTTTCTCTTTATCGAAAAACAGGGTAATGGATGTTCTAGCCTGAAATACTGCATTTTTTAAAAACACCTGAGCGGTTTTTTCATCCACCAACTCTGAAGCATCTGCCATCCCCCGAACAGAGAAATATCCCACATCAGGAATAGCAAATTTGTAATACTCATTATCATCGTGAGCCATAAACCCGAATTTGTCTCTTGCTGAGTAATGCAAAATAGCATCTGCAACTGAAAGGCAAACGTTTTTCGCATTTTTATTTTTTGTTTGCTTGTAAAGCGTATAACAGGGAAATGCCACCCCCAGATTACCAGCATAAATTGAGAACGGGAGTACTCCATGCCTGTCAATTCTGGCTTTGGGCCCTTCATATGATTTCAAATATTCTTCGTCTGACATATTATTGTCATGTTCGATATGGTAACTGAGCCATTTTTCTACATATTCTGTGCCCTGAGGATATCCTTTTTTGGCCCACAACAAAAGTGCTTCTACCTGGATTGTTCCAAACCAGTCAGTATTCATCTTTTCACAAGGTATTTCAAGCGTTTTAACCAAAAGGGTTCTTATATTGTCAGTAAGAACAGCCTTTTGAATTGCATTATCAGGTTTTTCGGCCATTTTCTGGCTAAAACCGTCTAAAGAAATAAAACAGATAAAAATTAATAGGAAAAAGGATTCTACGGTTTGTCGACTTTTCATTGTATAAAATTTTAATGAGTTGATATTAATATAGTTACTAAAGAAGTAAAACCTTATAGTTCTCTTTACAAATAGTTATAAGAGTTTTCTTAATCCAAAAATTGAACCGTCTATTTATCTGCTTAAATGTAAACAAACGTACAATGTATTGTAAATCTTTTTTTCGATTACAAACATAGTTTTGCTGATAAAATTCGTCAATTGCCTCGAACAATGCAACAATATTTTCCGGTGGCACATCTGAAAGTATATTGTGAATTGTAGCAAAAATATATCCACCATCTTTTGAGAATATCTCCAGCCTTTTCTTAACATGGCTCTTAACTTCATCGGGTTTTGCAATTTTAAGTATAGTTCTTGGTTCACAGCCTCCCCCCCCAAAAAAATGTAATATCTTTTCCAAAATCTTTTTTGAGTCTTTCAGGTTCCATATTATAACAAGAGGTCTGAACAGGGTTTATTATTTCGAAACCAGCTTCAATTAAATCCGGAAGCAATTCATATATTGAACCACAGGAATACAGTGAATATGCATAGAACTGTTCTTTTTTACATAATCACATAGAATCTTGTGAAGTGGTTTGAAAATGTTTTGGTATACTTCCTTTGACATAAATGCATTGGACTCCATGCCCAAATCATCACCTGTGATACGTCATACCCTTCCAGACAAAATATGAATTATTTTAAAGTGCATTTTAGTGCCTTGTAAGGAGTTTTTCCCTAAAATGCTCCATGGGGTCTGTTAAAGTTATAAAAATTCTCCCAGACTTTTAATTTTTCATTCAAATTTATATCATCAATATAAGTTAATAATTGATAAAACTCTTCCTTATCAGTACGATGAGACCTTTCCACTTTTCCATTTAATTGAGGAGATCTTGGTTTAATATACACATGCCTCATTCCCTTATCTTCAACATGCCAATGAAATCGTGCCTGGAACTTCTGCCCCCGGTCAGTTCGTATCGTATGTATTCTAAATTGAAATTTCTCAATCATATGATCAATAAAATCAATTGCACTTGTTTGGTTATGCCTTTTATATATCTTCAACGCCCTGATTCGCATTATCAATTAATTTGTATATTAGATGAATAATAACCATGAGGACAAAAATTAGGTTTCATAAAGCCTATTTATAAATTAGAATCAACAAACGGCATCTGGAAAAGCAGTTTTACTAAGTACCCCTAAAATTTTTATATCATGGCATTGAAAAAAAAGTTTTAATTGAGCCTTTTGGCAAAAATAATTAATACTAAAGTCTATGAAAAATGATTTGAACAAAACAATCCTTAAGCAAGAGTCCCCTATTCCACAAGCATATGAAAACACTGGTATATCTCCTGTAATTGAAGGCTCCTCAATGAGCAGGCATGTTGATCGTCGTGAGTTTATTAGAAGATCCGTTTTGCTGGCTGGTACAGTCGGGTCATTTTCCATAATCCCCCGGCATGTTTTGGGCGGATCGCGGTACATTCCGCCAAGCGATAAGCTGAACATTGCCGGGATAGGCATTGGCGGACAAGGGAGCGGCAATCTGCGCAATCTCGAAACAGAAAACATCGTTGCTCTCTGCGATGTAGATCCAACTTTTGCGTCGAAAACGATTGCAAAATATTCCAAAGCCAGGTTCTTTATCGATTACCGGGAAATGCTCGATAAACAGAAAGACATCGAAGCTGTCATGATAGCGACACCCGATCACAGTCACGCGGTGATCGCCATGGCCGCTATTGAAGCTGGTAAACACGTCTACTGCGAGAAGCCGCTGACACATGATGTCTATGAAGCGCGGATGCTTACAAATGCCTCACGTCAAGCAAAAGTTGCGACGCAAATGGGCAACCAGGGTAATTCCGGAGAAGGTCATCGTTTAATATGTGAGTGGATCTGGGCTGGAGTCATCGGTGAGGTACGTGAAGTCGATGCATGGTGCAGTTTATCCTACTACCCATGGGGTCATGAAAATTGGAGTTCCCAATGGTCAGATCGTCCAAAGGAAACTCCTCCAGTGCCTGACAGTCTGAATTGGGATTTATGGATTGGTCCCGCTGCCATGAGGCCTTATCACAGGGCCTATCATCCAACCACATGGCGCTGCTGGTGGGATTTTGGCAGTGGTATGATGGGGGACCGGGGGGCGCATACGCTCGACTGTGTATACTCTGCCTTGAAACTCACTCCGCCTGTAACTATAGATGCTACTTCATGCGGTAGCACCCTTGATGTTCATCCATTGTCGGCGATAGTAACATACCAGTTTGGCGAACGCGCAGGTATGCCACCGATGAAACTGACGTGGTACGAAGGCACACGGCCGCCACGCCCGGCTGATTTGGAGGATGGCCAAAATATGCCCGAGCAAGGAGGGGTTTTTTTCAAAGGTACAAAGGGAACTATAATGTGCGGCCATGCCAGTCAAAATCCACAGATAATACCTCAGTCCAAAATGAAGGAAATCAAACTACTGGAAAAGACCTTACCGCGAGTGGAAGAAGGACACTATCTGAACTGGGTGCGTGCCTGCAAAGGTGGACAACCAGCCGGGTCCAACTTCGCTCACTCTGGTCCGCTAACTGAAATCTGCGTGCTAGGAAATATCGCAAAGCGAGTCGACAGGCGTATCGATTGGAACCCGGAAAGAATGGAGATTACAAATTACGCTGAGGCCAATCAATATGTCCGGACCGAGTATCGCAAAGGATGGAAACTATAAACCAGGCTATTGCTACTCTCTAAGAGAAGATTGGAATTGAAGAATTTGTTAAAGTTAGCCTCACTTTGCGCAAGCTCATCAACGCAGCACAAAAACAAAGAAAGATTGAAAAAATGAAATCTGGCACCAGAGTGAACGGAAGAAGTACATTCACATAGCTTAAAAATCAGAAAATGGTGAGGGAAATCCTTCTGAATACAAAGGCAAATAGAATATTTAATCGTTAATTGAAACTAATTTTGCCACAATTGAATAGCTTTTACAGTTATTCCAGATTAATTCCGATTCATATTTTTCAAATTAGACATTTAAGTATAACAATATTATGAAAACAAGAGCATTATTAAGAAGCAGTTGTTCAGTTTTGCTTGTTACTATTTTATCTTTTCAATTAAATGGTGCAACCGGTTTACTTCCTGCCGGATATCTGCATACTAACGGCACTCAAATCGTTGACCAGAATAATAATCCTGTAAGAATTTGCTCCGTTGGTTGGGGTTGGTACGGAGGCACACCCTGGGGCCTTGGCTCTTTCAATTATAAACCAGCGCTTCAGGCCCTGGTAGCTAACGGAATAAATTGTGTTCGTATTTGTACCGATGATGCACAAGTATTAAATAATTCAAGTGTAAATGTTAACATTTCAGTTAATCCTGATCTTGAAGGCTTAAAATACAATCAGGTTCTACAGGCAGTCGTAAATTATGGTGCTTCAATCGGCCTCAAATTCATTATTGAAAGTCATTTGAACGAAAACAACAGTAGATTTCCAAGCAACGGAAATGGTTTATGGTACGATGTGGGAGGTGCCTCTGACGGTACAGACGGGAATGGCCAGACCGGTACTATAACGAGCGAAATGTTTACGCAGATTTGGCAGATACGCGCCAACCTGTTTAAGGGGAATGACGCCATTATAGGTTATGATCTTCGCAACGAGCCACACTTTGGACCGGCCACCTGGGGTGATGGCAACATCGATACTGATTACAGGATGATGTATGAGAGAGTAGGAAATGTCCTACTGGCTATTGATCCGGGACCAATGATCATCGTTGAAGGCCTCCAGGCATATCGCAGAGGAGCTCCTTCTGGCGACCTGCGGGAATCTACCATCGGAAATGCCCTGATAAAGCTAACCGTGCCAAATAAAGTCGTATATTCTGTTCATGAATATCCGACCGAAGTAAGCAAGACAGGGCAAGGTACCGGTGCAGATTATATCAGCTATATGAATACAGTATGGGGCTGGTTCTATATCAAAAATATCGCTCCTGTATTTGTTGGCGAGTGCGGTGATAATATGCGCACTACAGCAGGGCAGGATTGGGCAAACACTTTCATTGCTTACATCAATGGTAATTTGGATTCACAAGGTGGTCCGACTTTTTCAGGTAATCAGCAAGGGATCAGCTGGTCTTGGTGGGATTTTGAGAGGGTACAGACCAGGCGAGTTCCTGGTTTCGGTATTCTTGATTCCACTGCCACCGGAGTTGATGCACACCAAAAAACCTACTGGGGTCAAATATTGGGCAAATGATATCAATAAAAGAATATACTGTTTACATTATAAAAAGAATTGAGCTGAAGAAATTTTATTAAAGTCACCGCAGCTATTTCTGCAATTGCAATATTAAAACTGATGGCAGCCCGGGCGTCGGGGTGACGATTTATAAAAAGCAGGTTGGGATTGAATATTTTTTTGATAGAAAAATTCATTTTTAAGGTGATTTTTTTGAAATTACAATAATCCTCACTCCTCCACCCTTTGATTTATCTTTTGGGACAATTATAGAATAGTTATCAAGAGCATTTCTCTTCATTTTTTTTGTCGTTGATGTCCAGCAATCTGTAACATAGAACTCTTCAATATTGTTCATACCCATTTCTTCCAGTGGCACATGGAGTGAGAAGGTAACATCATCTGTTGTGCTGTTATTGCCGATAACAATTCCGGCTTTTTCTCCGGAAATAAAGCGAACATAAGGATTAACAGGCGAAAGTGGTGTTGATTCATATGGAACATTGATAAGTTTGGTTTCATACAGATTGAAATGAAAAATATCTTTATTTGCCAAACGAATTTGATTTATCAATCGAAAATCCTCCACCACATCTTTATTGGTTGTAGCATCAGTCCAATCAATCCATGAATGAAGCATTTTTGAGTTACCTCTGATTCCCAAATGTGTCGCGTCGATAACTTCTCCTGTCATCATCAGTGGAACCATGGGTGCAAACATTGAATTGTGTCCGTATAAAAATCTGCTTCCTTTTATTTTGTAGCATCCTTCTCTTGGTCTGGGAGTAACCGGATAGTTAAATGTGTTAATTTTATTTTTATCGTTGGGTTCGCCAACATTATGTCCACTGATTTCCTTTGCTCTATAAGGATTATCCTGTGAGGCACCAGTTAGAAGGAAATTGTTTTGCATATCCAGTATTTCGGGAAAACCCCAACGTCCGCCACCTTGAATATATCCATAGAGATGTGCACCTTCAGTTGCAATTAGAATTCTTTTCCCCTTATCATTGCACTTCTTCAGAATATCGTTCCATACGTTTCTTTTAAATGAGAATTCCGAGGCGCAATCGATACGCCATCCATCAAGGCCTATCTCGGTACACCACCATGAGTGAACATCAATAATGTATTTATGTGCTTCGGGATTACTCAGGTCAAATACGCGTTGATTGTATCGCATCTTATCATTTGGCAAAAACCAATCGGGATGTTCTGTCAATATCGGAGCATCTTTAGTAACCCCATAATGATTGGTATTGCTTATTATATACATATCTCTTTTGTGGGCCTCCTTTATAAGATTTTTTACATCATTCAATGTCCCCATATCCGGACTTACATTGTTGTATCGGATTGCGTAGAGATTAGTTCCACTAGTACAATCATAAACGGAATAAAGGCAAAGTACATTAATACCCATTCCTTTCAGAAAATCGAGTTTTTTTGTGAGCGAATTAAACGTTCCATCCCCATTAGAAAATTTCCATTTTGATGGATCTTTATAATTTGAGCAATTGAATCCTCGAACAGGTAATTCTACTATTACAGCATCGCGAACCCATTCCGGTGCAGGATAATCCATCTGGCCAAGACTTTCTCCTCTTTTGATATTGACCATAAAATCTTCCTGCCCAAAAATATTTCCATAATAAAGTGAACAGAGAATGGATAAAAAAATAATTTGTTTTAATTTCATGAGTGTTCAAATTAATATTTCAGAGTAATCGCCGATGAACTATTCATCATTTCTTTAAATCTTAAATTATACAATAATAGCGACATCTGCATTTCTCCAACTGTGCCATTGAAGAAACCAAGCCGCATTTCCCTTTAATTTCGCAATTATTTCCATTTCGTCATATTTCCTATATCCTGCTTTTGAAGGTCCAATTTCAGAGACGACTACAATTTTGTTTAGCTTCTTTATAGTTTCGTAATCTTTAAATTCCGGTTCTTTTGAGTAGATGTCTACACCTACGATATCAACATATTTAGTTCCTGAATAATAATTATCTACAGGTTGAGTAATTCTCAGAATAGTTGGTGCAACCAATCCGATATGCAACACTTTCGGGTTAGTAGTGGTTTTCCTAAATACCAGTATGTTCAACATCGCAAAACCTCCAGCGGTGGCCAGAGTGGTGATTTTTATAAATGATTTGCGATTCATCTTCTTCATTAACAGTTGATAATATATATATTCATACCCTTTATTCTGAATTAATCATAGATTTGAATAACAACAGTTCAAATATAAAATCGACCTTTTTGGTTTTTCATTTTTATGAGGCTTGTTTATGGTCTTTTGTTTTTCCATAGTTTAAAATCATCCCAGTAGATCTGAAGAGTTTTTCCCTGAGATTTCATAAAGCCTACAACCTCTTTGGAAGTATAGAGTTTCATGGGATTATATTCGGTAACACCGTCTGGATTCGGATCTTTACTGTTTTGAGTAAAGGCTGTAACATCAAAAACCACTTGTTTTGCTTGTCCTTCTGGCTTAATGGCCATATAGAACCGACCTGTCTCATTGTTTCCTTCTTTATAATAATACTCCATAGTAAACCATTTGCCAATTGGCACTTTTACTTTTTCATTTGTATTATGCCATAATGTTGTATAATTTAACTTTCCATTAACATCACCATAATCCTGACCATCAAGTATGAAATATAAGTCGCTTGTTGCTTCGGTTGGCTTGCCAATTCCCAAAGTTACCCTGAATGCATATGGAGCATCTCCCCATGTTCTGTTATTCCAGAACTCTGAAATAGTAAGCCAACCTATTTTCCTGGGGTAGGATTTCAGGCTATTAAAATCATCGTGAAGAAAGACCCTTTCCGATTGGTAAAACTCTTTGTACCCTTTCTTTATTCCGTACAAATTGGTCTGTATGCGCGCTTTTACGGTATTCAGATCAGCTAACCATGAATCGTCAAGCCAATAGTAAAGTACCTTGTTTGAAGGATTGCCAGGTTCGGGGATAATTTTGGCATACCTTTTCGTTGAATCCCCTCCTGTATATTGAATAGAAAATTCACCTCCATCTGGATCATTATCCAGGTCCTTAATCCAATCATTATTCCCTTTAAGAGTTTTATCTACTCCTATAATATCATCGTCATGAGATATTGAATATTTACCGCGGATAACCGGAATCACTTTGGAACTTTCCTCAAAACCTGATTGAAAAATCAATTTCGGTTTTGCTGAAGAGTTTTTTGATTTTTGACAAGAACTGTCAAGGGGAAATAAAAAAATCATTGCAATGATGCTTGCCGCAATAACCTTCAATTTTAGTTCTGTTTTCATAATTTTATTTTATTAATTTACCGTGAGTTCGATATAAAGTTAAAATGTGATCCTTCAACATTTAGTAGACGATTTTAAACATTTTTTAATGCCCATTTTAATTTCTCATATGGTGTTTTACCTTCATAAGCTCCGTGTGGGCGATTAAAATTATAAAATTCTTCCCAATTCTTTAATTTCTTGTTTAAATCATCATCAGTATAAGTCAAGAGTTGATAGAACTCTTCTTGATCAGTACGATGAGATCTTTCGACTCTACCATTAAGCTGCGGAGATCCCGGTTTAATATAAACGTGTCTCATTCGCTTGTCTTCAACATGCCAATGAAACTGTGCTTGAAATTCGCGCCCACGGTCGGTTCTGATCGTGTGTATACGGAAAGGAAATTTCTCAATAATATGTTGAATAAATTCAATGGCATTTTTCTGGTTATGTTGTTTGTAAATTTTTAGGGCACGAATGCGTGTGGCATAATCTATTGCTGGTTCAGTTAATCATCTGTAACTTATAACTTGCGACACTCTGTTAACTAGCAACTATCAACTTAGGTAAATATTTAAACTTATTTTGATGTGATCAGCTTTTCAAGATATTCTTTTGTTTTTAACAGATATTCGCTTGTATTGTCAGCAAGTTCATATTCAATAATAATACCGCCTTTGAAGTTCAACTTTTTTAGAAATGAAATTACTGCCGGAAAATCGACATCTCCTGTGGGTATAGGAACCTCTTTACCGAGCTCATATGGATTTGTCGGGTACTTACCATCTTTCGCATGAAGTGATCTGACATACCTCCCCAGAACCTTTAACCCATCGACAGGATTTGATTTCCCGTACATTATCAGATTGGCAGTGTCATAATTCACAAACAGGTTACCGGTTCCTATATCTAAGATTGCCCTTAGCAGTGTAACAGGTGTTTCCTGTCCCGTTTCAAAATAAATGTCAATGTCGTTTTTCAATGCATATTCCCCAAGTGGTTTCATCGTTTCAACAAACTCGACATAAAGTACGTCATTTGGATTTTCCGGAATAAAACCAAAATGAGTTTGAATTGCAGGAATGCCGGCTGCCTTGCAAAAATTCATACCATTTTTAAGACGTTCCACACGTGCTGCTCTGTTTTCACGCGGTACAAGACCAATTGTTGAAGGACCCTCGGTAAAGTTATACTTGTCTACACCAGGACCTCCGCAAATCAGCGCCATAGCTTTAATCTTGTATTTTTCAAGCGTTGCAGTAAGTTGTTTCGCCAGCTCGGGAGAATAAGTTCTGATATTAAGTTGACATACAGGATAGCCAAGATCCCTGACAATCTTCAGGTCCTTTTCCGGATTGTCAGCTGAAACGATCACTCCAACCGGAATATCGTTTGCCGTGCCTTCTGATTTTTCCGGAGCACTGGATGCAAGAGAAGAAAGAACACCAGGAATCCCGCTAATGAGTGCTGTGGAATAAATAAATTTCCTTCTGTTAATAGATGCCATGGGAAATAGGTTTTTATTCGTTGTTTATTAAAAGGTCTTATCCATTAATGATTCTTTAAAATTAAAGATTTTACTAGAAATTGCTTCATTATATAATAAAAATCCGAATTTTTTATTGCAGGGAAATTAGAAAATACCGGGCAAATGTTTTCTCTGCTCATTCGACCTCTAGAGAAAATGCTGAGCATAAGATTTTAGTATTTCGATATTCATTTCAAGCCTTATGTGCATACACCATGTCAATAAAAATCTTATTCTTCATCTATTTAATACTGTAAGGTTTTTCTAGGACGAGACAGGTTTTCATAATAATGTATTTAAGTTTTTTTTAAAGTTTTGGTTTAATCTTTTTTCATAAATAATTTCCGAACCTTTTCAGTCTCCTGAGCAATATAATATTCGTCCACTTTTGCATATTTTCTCGTCATGAAAAGGCTGGTATGACCCAGCATTTTGCTTACGGCCTCCATGCTGACCCCATTTTGGAGCATTATAGTTGTAGCGAAAGTCCTTCTGGCAGTATGGGTTGTTAATATTTTTTTTATTCCGGATATATCAGCTAGCTCCTTCAGATACGCGTTCATCTTTTGATTACTGGGAACAGGTAGGAGAGTGGTTACATTATCTGACCGTGGGTAATCTCTATATTTTTCAATAATTCGTGCCGGAGCATCGAGCAATGGTATTTTTGAAACAATATTGGTTTTCTTTCTCTTTTTAATAATCCACATATTTTTATCTACACCGATCTGGATATTATCATCAGTCAGTTCCTTTATGTCAGAAAATGCTAATCCGGTATGGCAACAAAACACAAACAGATCTCTTATAATGTCCAGTCTTTTAATACTTATGTCTTTTTCAATAATGGATGTTAGTTCATCTTGAGTCAGATAAGCCTTATCAATTTCTTCAAGCCGATATCCGATTTCTCTATAGGGAGTCTTTGCTAACCACCCATTATCAACTGCAATACGGACAATTTTATTGAAGTTTCTTATGTATTTAATGGTAGTATTATGGGCACATTTCTTTTCTTTCTTGAGAAAATATTCAAATCGATCATATAGCCGCCTGGTTATTTCAGAGACAGGTAAATCATCAACTTTATACTCTTTCTTCAGGAATTCTTTTACATGCTTATAACATGTTTCATAGCGTTCATAAGTCGGG
>Ga0307377_10004598_pt1 | contig 15042 bp, 19 predicted proteins | sample TR3MG_FD_202535 | JGI IMG/M metagenome (GOLD analysis project Ga0307377, IMG submission 202535) | Soil microbial communities from Risofladan, Vaasa, Finland - TR-3 | ecosystem: Environmental > Terrestrial > Soil > Coastal area > Acid sulfate soil | place: Finland: Risofladan, Vaasa | collected... | reverse complement strand
ATACCGGGCTTCAGCGGGAGCCGGCGCAGACGCACGGGGAGCAGCGCCAGACCACGAAGTGGCTGGGGAAGGCTCGACCCGAGAGTGTTGATTGCGACGTTCATGCTGATGAATCCCGTGATTCCTTGTGTACTTGGGCTCTGACGTGAAGTCAAGCGCCGGATTCAAAAAACTTTCGGTCAGGTGAGACCGACTTTGCCCTCGGAGAAGAACGCGAGCGCCCCTTTCTCTTTCTCGTCCAACGGACCGATGTCGATCGCTCGGATCTCCAGGAACTCGTAGCCGTCCGGGAAGTCCCGAATGTATTCGCCGGCCGAACGCAAAGAACCGAACTCCCGCGTCTTGGTCGAGTATTGACCCTCAGCGAAAACGGAATACTTCACCCTGTAGCGCCGGACAGGCACAACCAAAGGGAAGTATAGGCCGAGACGCGGAGCTCATCCGGAATCCTTAGCGGCCATCCGTTCGGTGGCCACCCGCACCCCGTGGTCAAATGCTTCTTGGGGCGTAGGAGGCCCCTTTTTGGCGTCCCCGAAGATGGGGTGCTCACATCGGAACAGACGTTCGACTCGAAGGCGTGTCTCGTGATCGCAGTAGCCCGCCCAGTATCCCAGGTTACTACGCAGGTTCTCCTCCGCGGTCTCCCGAGACAACTCGGGGTCGAGACGCATCCCGTGTCGCACCAACCTCTCGAAGTACACATCGGCATCAGCCTGCTCGGTGATTTTCATCGCCGGACTTAGGAGCTGCCCGTTTGTGGCGGTTTCAGAAAACTCGGTGGGTAACACCATGGTCACTGAATCCTTCCCGGCCACGGGCTTCCCCGTCGTTTCAGCATTTCCTCCATCCACGCCAGGACGGTCAGGTTGACGCGTCCCTGCACCACCGCAGTAGCGATGAAATTCCCAAACGTCTGCTGGAACCTAGGATGCTGCGTCACATCGCCCCCGTTACGGAACTCCTCGAATAACCCGAGCTCTTTGGCGATCTCCCCTTCCATATCTTTGAAAAAGATGGCGTTGCGGCAGTCGGAGCAATCGGGAGCATGCCCCTTCAACCACGTAACGCGCTCCTGGGGTCCCGCGCTATCCAACGCCGTGGTCGAGGCGAACTCCACCATCCCGTTGCAGTATCCGGAGTACCAGATCTCATCGAGCCAATGGATCTCAGTTGCCATCTACTGTTCGGACTCCGGGTTGGGGAGGTGATCGTGGATGAACCCTTCGGGGTGACCGTACCCTTTGAAGATGTAGCCCTTGTCCTCACCGTTTTCGATGAGACGGACCGAGCAGTTCTTCGGGTTGGGTTCGCGCTCGAGCCACTCCGGGCCAAGATGCAACCATGCCATCGTGAAACACCGGTTCGTAGTGCCGTGCCCGATCACCACGATGTTCTCGATCTCGTGCTTTTCTTCATCACGTTTGAAGGTGCCGAACGCTTGGTGCATCCGACGAGCCACGTCGATCCGAGACTCCCCCATCGGGAGCTTGGCCCAGACTTTGCCTTCGAAGTTTTTGCACTTCTCGTAGTACTCGGTCTCGGCCGGGTACTGCTCCCGACGTTGCTCATCCGACAATCCATCGAAGATGCCGAACTGCTGTTCGTGCAGGAGGAAGTGCTCTTTCTGATCGAGGAACCATGAGTCCCCGGTCTTTGGCTTGGCAAATCGGCTCACGTCGTAGTCATCCGGATGGAGATGGCCCCGCAAAGAGTCACCTCCTGCACGAAGCCAGTGCATGCCTCCCCCGGAGTCTTTGGAGATCTTCGACAGATCTCGAAGGACACACGTCCTCATGAGGTGGTCTCGCGTCTGTCGCGTCCGCATGTAAGGGCTGTTCCAAATGCGGATTTTTGGAATGACGAGGTGGGTGGGTCCCAGAAGATTTCGGCTCTGGTACTGGACCAGATGCTCCTCGAAGTACTTGGCAAGAGCTTTGCCCGCCCCTTCGGCCTGCTTCTTGCCTTCTTCCGTCAGCTCGATCGCGTGGTCGGCCACTCGGCGGTTCTCGGACCAGTCAACGTTGGCCCGGCTCATCCCATGTCTTACGAGGAAAATTCTCATCTCATGGGTTTTACCCCTATCCGAAGTACAGTTAACAAGATGCACCGCTGGACCGCTGTACTGCTCATGGGCGCCTTTGCCTGCGCGACCACCCTTGATCCCGTTTTTGCCGAGGATCCAGCGGCCGTGTGTCCCGAGGCAGCCCCTGAACCTGAGCCGCCCGAGTACGACCGGAAGCTCTGGAAACACTGGGTGGACGTAGACGACCCCCGAGATTGTCAGGACGCCCGCCAGGAGGTTCTCATTCGGGACTCAGAAGTCCCCGTGGTTTTCGCCGACGACAAGCAGTGCAGGGTCGTCACAGGGCGGTGGACGTGCCCCTACACCGGGGAGGTCATCACCGACGCCAGCAAAGTCGATGTGGACCACATGGTGGCTCTCCAAGACGCCCACGAGTCCGGCGCATGGGGATGGTCCCCTGAACGGCGTGAGGCGTTCGCTAACAGGCTCGACGACCCGACCCACCTCCTGGCTACCAGCCAGTATGGGAACCGCTCCAAGGGCTCCAGAGGCCCTGACGAGTGGCTCCCTCCCCTGGCCTCTGCCCGGTGCCAGTACATCCAGGACTGGGTGAAGGTGAAAGAGGGCTGGGAGCTCGGGATGAGCGAAGCCGAGTACGGCGTCATCACCTACATGATGAAGATCTGCTCGGTCGGGCAGATCCCGGTACTCCCCCAGGGCTAGCCCTTCTTTTCACGTTTGGCGATGAACTCGTCCGCAGCGATTGCCAGAGAGCGGACGATGTCACCGAGGGAGTACTTGGCCCCTTTGGGATGATCCGGGATGTGCTTGTTCGGGCCGATGTCGTCCATGTGGACGAACTGGACCGAGTAGGCGTGAGGGCCCCGGATACGTTCCGACAAGATCAGGGTCACCTTACTGTCGGGGTCCTCGAACGTTTGAACCTGTTCCCAGGTGCCCTTGCGTTTCTTTTGGTTTGGTTGGTCACTCATCGTGGTTAATCAGTTCTTTCGTAGCCTTGTCCATCCTCACCCGTGCCGATGCGACCTCGTAGTTCTCACGCTCCTCTTTGCCGAGCGCTTGACCGAGTGTCGTATCGTCAGGGTCGTTCCATCGTTCCTTACCACAGTTGTCACACTTCTCTGAGTTCCACCGGGTCCGCTCTTCGCAGAATCGACACTCTCGTATCAACGACCGCCGGCCTACGCTGTCAAAGTAGAGTTCGTCTACGTTGAGATCCTCATCGAGGTCGGGCCAGTGAATACCGATGCCTTTGGCGATGAAGCGCCAATTGTTCCGCTGCTCCCGTGTCCCCTTCTTGAGTCGTTCCGTGAGCGGAGCCGTGATGCTGGTGCCGTTGCTGAGATCGATATGTATCCCGTCCGAAGCCACGGCCACACCAACGGCACGGAGGAACTCGTCGGGGCTAGTCGTCATCACGCTGCGCGGGCTTTACGAACGCGGTCCAGGAAATTCCGTGCGTTGTCGTAGGTCTGGACGGCCTTCTCGATTTCGCTGTGGATGCCCACGTTGTCGAGACAACGGTCGATGGAACGGTCGATATCTTGCGGCGTGATGTGGACGTGGTCGCCCAGGATACCCTTGAATTCGGCACGCTTCTTCGAATCGAACTCGCCGATCGTGAACTTGTCGGATCGGTTGAGCCACTTCATGAGCGCCTCAGCCTGGAGTGGGTTGTGCTCCACGAACTCGGTCATCTTGTCACGCCAGACACCATCCACCACTTTGCGGATCACGTCTCCAGTGGCACCCACGAGTTTCGTGGCTTGATCCTCCCATGCCTTATCGCTGTAGTGCGCCGTGGGCATGTGCTCCACGAAGTGACGAAGGGTCTGGATGCGAGCAGCTTGATCCAACTCGCCACAGATAACGACCTTGGAGAACCGACGAATCATCGGCATCGGGATGCGTTCAGGGTTGTTCGTGCTCCCCCACAGCGTGATGCGTGGGTAGTGGACAACGCCGTCCATGAGTTGCTGGAACTCAAGCCGCAGGTTGAAATGGCTCTTCACGTCGTCATCGTTGAGCACGGAATCGATCTCGTCGATGAGAATGTGGACATGCTTGTCCGCATCCTTCTCCAGGCGCACGGCCTCACCGAAAAGACGCTTCGGGTTCTTCTGTGCCTCACCGGCCCAACAGGTGTTGAAGTCGGAGCCGACAGCGAAGATGCCGACGGAGTCCTTGTCTCCACCGACGCCACGGAGGATCTCCGTCTTGCCACAGCCTTGGGGCCCGATCATGAGCACGTTGTTCTTGTCGGCCGACTTCGACGGTGAGGTGGCCACGAACAGGTCATGCCACTTGGCCGTCGCTTCGATGTGCGAAGCGTGGTTCCGAAGATCGTCATAGCCGCTACCGAAAATCTCTGCCATGTTGACGGTCGGACGTGTCCCCGGAATGACTTCCAAAGCCCCAGGGGCTTTTCCGGCGAACTGGTTGCCGCTGCCGATTTTGCAGACGTAGAAGGTGTTCTCGTCCTTGTAGTAGTTGTAGAGCTCAGCCTTGCGCGCGAGGATGTAGCGCACGATGGCTTCGGGCTCGATCTTGTTCTCGGGCTCTTTGAGCAAAAGGACGATGCGACGCAGGGTTTCGTTCTGGAAATTGAGACTCCAGCGCTCCTCGGGAGACATGAGGGCGACCTTCTCTTTGTAGGTCACGTTGTTGGGGTCCAGGTCCTCCAAGACGGTCAAGGTCGCTTCGAGATCGCGACGCTCGGTCGTCTGCTCACGCCGAATGTCGGAAAGCAGGCCGCGACCCGCACCGATCATGTCGAGGAACAGCGCGTTGAGATCGTCACCAAAGGCCCACAGGCCCCTCATGTTGTCGACGATCCATTTGACGAACTTCTCAGGCTCCTGGATGAACATGAGTGGGAGGCCACCCCGCACCCCCTGGGCCATCGCGGTGCCTTTCCGAATCGAGTAGGCCGAGACCTCATCGGGTTTCTTGCCGTCCTGGATCTCCCCGTGACCGTCCACGTTCTCGAAAATGGCGATGGCCACATCGGTGGTGATCGGAGTGTCCTGGATCTCGATGCCGTCCTTCGTGTGACGGTGCAAGAGCTTGCGACGGTAGGACTCCAGACTGTCCGTAGTTGCCATGGTCGTATCGACCATCATTTTCTTGAAGTGATCCAGGCGAGCCAGGGAACTGGCGAACCGTTGAAGCACCGGCATGTTGAGGGAGAACTCGGCAACCATGTGCTGGAGTTCGTCGAAATCCTCGATCTCTTCCGTGAACTTCTTCTTGCGCAGCATCAACCGGCCGGGCTTGAGGCCCGTCGCAGTGGTGAGCAATTCATTCACGACCTGTTGCAAGGACCCGGCAATGCTGAGTACCAGACCGAGGAAATTCTGTCCCGACACAGGAGTTTCGTCAAAAGCCACGCCGTCAAAATCCGCCCGTCGTCGCTGATTTGAACGCGAGATCGACGCGATGTAGCGCGTGGATTTCTCAAGCTCATCGATCTCCGTCTTGAGGCCATCGTGGAATTTGTCGAGACGCTCGATGAAAGTGTCAAGTTCCTTGACCATGCTCGCATCGACCTTCTGGATGAGGTCAACGAGGCCGTAAAAGACAGCAGGATCGAGATCGCGAGTGGACATGTTTGAGAGCATAGGTGGGGTCCGTCCCCCCTTTTACGCCAACTCCACGAAGCCAGAAACAGCGCCCCAAGGATCAGCCCGTGAATCGCCACAGAGAGCGTGAAAGCCAGCCGAGCCCGTTTCCAAGCCCGTAGCTGCTCCAAAACGGACTGATCCCCCGCCACATCCCCAGTGTACCCGGTCGAAGGGTAGAACTCTTGAGATGAGCGTCCGCAAGATCAACGTCGAAGGGTTCTACCCGAGCCAGAACGTGACGGACGTGTTCGTGATCGACAAGTTCATCTCACGAGCAGGGTGTGAACAAGTTCGAGCTCTCCTCGACAACGCCGACAAGACTCTGCGTGTCGATGACCGGTTCCGCAACAACGACCGTATCACGATGCTGGGCCAGTACGTTCGAGCGGCCAAGTACTTCGATCAGATTCAGGAAGCTGTCTCCCTCCACACGGAGGAAGGGTTCAAACCCGTTGGATGCAACCCCCGGTTCCACGTCTACAGCTACAACAAGCCCGGCGACAAGTTCCCACTGCATGCCGACCAGCCGTACATCCTCGACGACATGATTAGCTTCTACACGGTGCTGGTCTACCTCGCCGACCCCGGCGACTACGAAGGTGGGGAGGCACTCATCGGCGGCACCGAGAAGTTCAAGCCCGGCATCGGGACGGCCATCGTGTTCCCACACTACATGCTCCACGGGGCCGCACCGATCATCTCAGGGACGCGTTACACGATGCGCACCGATGTGATGTATCGGTCGTCCAAGCTCGGGGAAATCCACAATCTCGGCCGCGAAGAAGTGCTTCCCTGAACTACCGGGGATCCGGAGGCTTCATAGATGGTCTCCAAACCCCAAACGCCGGTAGCGACCCTCGGGAAGTTCTTTCAGGAACCGTGAGGCCACTGCACGCTCCGGGTGCCCGGACTTCATCCGCATCCGTGCCAAGGTGATGTCGAGCTGGTCCATCGCCCTCGTGATGGCCACGTAGGTGAGGCGCCGTTCTTCTTCGATCTCCTGGTACTTCCCCATTTCATCGGCAGCCTTGATGCTGTTGAAGTGGGGCAGCAGGTTCTCCTCGAACCCGACCAGATGGATGTGCGGGAACTCGAGACCCTTCGACGCGTGGATCGTCATAAGGCTCACCGCCGGCCCCGACTCCTTGTCGAAGCTCGACACCAGAGCGACATGCTCAAGATAGTCCTCAACGGTCGCACCGGGGCGCTCCATCGTGTACTGCGACAAATCGTTGGCGAGCTCGCTGACATTGTCGAATTTCTGTTGAGCCCTCTCTCGCTGGACGATGCTCTTCGAGCCCTTGATGGTGTTCTCCAACGCCGCTCGATAACCCGTCAGAGCCATTACCGAATCGAAAAAGTCCAGTAACGTGATGGCCGTGTTTTTCATCTTGCCCAGATCGAGCATGATTTGACGAAGGGCCTGGGACTTGTCGTCCTCCGACTCTTTGAGGGCCTCGAACATGCACAGGCTTTTGCGAGCCGAGAAGGTCTTGAGCGCCCCCATCTTCTTCGGACCCATCCCTCGGCTCGGGACGTTGGCCACCCGGAGAAGATCCATGTCGGCTTTGGGATTCACGGCCAGCCGGAAATAGGCCAGCACGTCCTTGATCTCCGAACGGTCGTAGAAACGTAGGCCCCCGACGATGGTGTAGGGGATGGCGTGGAGGCGCAGGGCTTCCTCCAGAGGCCGAGACTGGGCATGGGTGCGGTAGAGGATAGCGTGCTCACCCCAGGGCCTTTTAGGGGCCTGGATACTCATGGCGACCGCTTTGGCCTCAGAACGGTCATCGGAGAACAGAGAGACACGCACAAGGTCCCCATCCTTGTTGGGACGAAGTGTCTTGCCTAGGCGTTTGCCGTTGTTGGCGATGACCGCATTGGCGCAGTCAAGAATGGGAGCCGTGCACCGGTAGTTCTCTTCGAGCTTGACGAGCTGGACTCCGGGACGAGCGTTGAAGTCCATCATCCCGTCGGGGTTCGCACCGCGCCATCCGTAGATCGATTGGTCGTCGTCTCCCACGACGCAGGTCTCCCCTTTCGTGGCAAGTAGATCGACCATCTCCATCTGGATGGCGTTGGTGTCCTGGAACTCGTCAACGAGGACGTGCTTGAACCGACCAAGGAGCCATTCGGCTTCGGTGCCTTTGGCGTTGCGCAGGAGACGGGTGGTGTTGATGAGGAGATCGGCGAAGTCCATCGCGTTGCTACGAATCAGGGCTTCTTCGTAACGGACGAACACCTCTTTCACGATTCGACGCAGGGAGCGCGGGACCAGGGAGTCTTCGTGCTCAACCTCGGCGGCCCCTTGGTCTTTCCCCTTCATCTGTTGGATGTAGGAATGGACGAGACGCTCGGTGATCTTCTTGCCCTTGGTGTCCACGTCAGCGAGGAGGGCCCTGACCAGAGCCTTCTGATCGCTGTCGTCGTAGATCGTGAAATTCTTCTTGTAGCCCACCAGCTCGCAGTGCATTCGCAGGATACGCATCCCGGTGGAGTGGAAGGTCCCGATCCACACGTCCTCGGAGACGCCCATCTGACCCAGGCGGTGGCGCATCTCCTTGGATGCCTTGTTGGTGAAGGTCACGGCCAAGATGCGTTTCTCCTCCACCCCCTCGTTTACGAGATCTGCGATGCGGTGAGTGATGACCCGAGTCTTGCCGGTACCCGCACCAGCGAGCACGAGAAGACCGGAGCCTCGGTGCTTCACAGCACGGTTTTGTTCTTCGTTGAGCGCCACGTCAGGAGTTATACGCCTACGCCCAAGCAAAATGCCCAGGAAGGGCCTCTACTCGGGCGATGCGCGACGAAGCGAAGGATCGGGAGTGATCCCTAGAGATCTTCGAGCATTTTTTTGGTCATCTCCATCGTGTGGGCGATCAATTCGCCAGAGGACACGATGAGTCTGACGGTCTCGGGAGGGAAGGTCACGGCTGCCAAGGTCAGAGCTGCGGTAACGGCCCCGGTTTCGGGGTTGCAGATGTGGATGGCGACACCTTGTTCGGTGTCGAACGCGGTGACGATGACGCCAGCGCTCCAGTCGATTTCGAGCTCCTGCTGGATCACCGGGGTGACGGAGACTTTGGCGCCGAGGAGATGGGCGTGCGGATGGGATGCGGTAGTGCTGCTCACAAACGTTCTACCCGAGTCGTGCGTGGCGTATTTCCACGTAGCTTAAAAGCGAACCCCCCAAGATGTAACCTCACTTGGGGGGTCCTGTTTTCCCGTCCCTTATTCAGGGACGGCACTGGTTTTCTCAACAACGGCAGGTATCAGCTCTTAGAAAGAAAGTCCGCGTCTTGACGTTTGACCAGGCCCTCGTGTGTGAGTGGGGAAGCTCAAGACTTGCACTTGAGCGGGAGCGTATCTCCGCTTCCCATTGGTGAGGGCCCATGGATTCTAACCACGATCTCGGACGGTGTTGTAGCTGATCGGAGAGATGTCGATTTCCAGCTTACTCTTGAAATTGGGAGATAACTTGAGCTTGATTCGGTCACCATTTGCGGACCCTTCCCTCAGCGTCTCGCTCGATGGGAAGTGCGTTTACCAATTTCGCCACCCCCGCATAAAGAATGGAGCGGGGAGAAGGACTCGAACCTCCAGGTGTCCTGACGACCGTTACTTGAGCTTGAGTTTGAGCTTGAGTTTGTCTCCTTTGAGAATCTTTGGACTACGCGTTCTTGAACAAGTAGTCAAGCACCTTGCGGCCAACCTTTTGATCGGTGACCTCCATCGAGTTGGCGTGCTCGCGTGCGAACTTCACCGCATCCTGGAGAACACGGATGCGCTCCAACATGGCCTTCTTCTCCGGGCGCGGGAGCGCGCCAGAGAACTTGATGGTGGTCCAGTGTCCGATGACCACATCCTCGGTGATCATCTCGGTCTGGGCCGGGTGGTGGTCGGTGGCGTCGTACTTGACGATCGCTCGTTGCGTCTTCTTGGTCTTGCCGGTCTTCACCGGCTCACTGCGGAACAACCCCGAGTTCGCATCGAGGGTCCACACCTCAGCGGGATCCAGTTCGACAACCTTGGTCACGAACGTGTGTAGATCCTTGAGCTCCTTCTCCAGGAAAAGGAGATAGGTCACCGGGACATCTTCGAGGAACGTCTCACCACCGATTTGTACATCGGCGCGGGCGCTGGTGTTCGCCCAGTCCTTCGTGGCGGTCACGTCCATGAGCGCCGTGAGCCGCTCCGCCACCTGATCGATGACTTCCGTGGCTCGGTGCTGGACGTGCTGGCGGTCGTCGGGGAACGATTCCCCGTCTTCCTCCTTCGGCACGAAGGTCTTCTGGTGCCCCGTCAGGAGCTGGGGTTTTTGGGTGGCCTTGTGAAGGTCCGTGATTTCTTGGTGGAGGAGGGTCTTCTTGCCCTTCTCGATCGCGAGGATTTGGTTCAGCTTTGGCATCTTCTTGTCTTTCTCAGTCTGAGTTTGAATTTGAGGTCAGGCGTTATACGCGGCCCCGGTTTTTACGCACCTGGCTTTTCGTGAAAAGTCAGTTTTTTGGTGAGGTCCCTCCGAACAGTTCGGAGGTGCTTTGCCTTCTGGCGCCACTTCCGAGCCCAAATGCGGGCATCTTCGAGTTGGCGTCGGAGACTCTCAATTTCACGATCCTTCGATCGGAGTTCGATCCGGAGGGTCGATTCGATGGCGTCGAGCCGGTGGTTCGTACCAAACATCAGCGGTCCTCCAGCAGGAAGGAACCAGTGTCCCCGAGGAACTCCGCGAGCTCGGTCAGGCGTTCCGTGTAGCTCTTGATCTTCTTCTGCCAGTCGAACCCGATCCAGCAAGCCGGGTGCAGATGCTGGTAGTTGTCGTAGCAGCACGAGCACCCGCGCCGGTCCTCTTTCCAGAAAGATCGGAACCATCCGGGCTCGTCCCAGTGCAGGTGGCGATCCTGGATGTTGTTCGCTTTCACGTACGCGTCGAAGGTCTCCTTCGACTCGAACCGGTAGAAGGTCTGCTCACCGGCGAACCCTACCTCTGCGATGGAGTGCTTCTTGCCGGGGTGGGCGTCGGCCTCGGATTTGTTTTCGGTCGTGAAGTCGCACCCCTCCACGTCACACGCGTACGTGGTGGTCTTCCATTCGATCGTCTCGGACGTGGTGTTCTCTTGCATGTTCAGTCCTTCACGTCGGTCACGACGCCGTAGATGGTTGTGGTCCAGCCGTTGGTGCCGCCTCGGTTGTTCCCGATCAAGTAGCGACGGTTTTCGCCCGCCCCTTGAACAGCCTTCACCAGATGGATGTACACGTTCCCCTTGCAACGACACAGAACGGCATCGTCAACTTCGGGTGTCTTGTTGGGATCGAGGGTGACCAACTGGCCGCTCTCGATCCGTCCACGCATCGACCCCCCATGGGGCCGACACTGGCTGACTTTTCCTTCGCGGAGCTCCGCGATACTTCGGTCAGCCCAACTCATTTTCTTGTTTCTTTCGTTTCATGGAGCGTCCGAAGGGAATCGAACCCTCGACCTCCAGCGTGCTTAGGGCTGGCGCTCTACCACTGAGCGTACGGACGCATTGGTATCCGGGCCTTTCACCCCGGAGTCTGGACCTGCTCTTAACGCCATCGGTCGTTGGCTCCACTCGGTACCGGTAGGTGAACCACACCTTGGGTTCAGCTTTTGTGTGCCGCTGCCGAGCCAGCCACACAAAATGGTACCCGCCGCCGGATTCGAACCAGACGACCTTCTCCGTGAACGGGAGACGCTCTACCACTGAGCTAGGCGGGTATGGGGTTGAACTGTTCATGTTGGGTTTCGTTGGAGCCCTCGGCGGGATTCGAACCACACTACCTTCTCCGTTTGACGGGAGACGCTCTACCACTGAGCTACGAGGGCTTGGGTGTCGCCGGTGAAGGCGACAGGTCGTACTAGGCTGCAGCCTCTTCCTCCCGTGCGTACCGAGGCGCGATGCGCTCAGCGACTTCTTTGCAGTAGTCGACATCGGGGAGATGCCAGCGACCACGGGCGTACGCACGAAGGATGCACAGTTCCGTAGCCTGTCGCTTGAGGGAGATCTGTTCGTACTGGGTGTCCGCCATCGGCTTGGTCCAGGTAGAACGGAGCGCCGTCTTCACGAGCCGTATTCGGGCTTCGAGTTCACGACGATCTTGCTTGAGTTGATGGATGTTGATGTTCATGGTGTTGTTCCTTTTCATTTGAGCAGCGGAAGGCTGCTCGTCACTTTCTTGAGTTGGTTACGGTCGGCCACGGGCTGAATGCCAATGGCCATCAGTGCTCCGTTCCATGGCGCGTCCGATTCACGGATCGCGACATGAGGAATAGAAAGACGCCGCAACTTGTCCTCCAAGAAGATGAGGTGGTCCTCACTCTTGGCGGCCAATGCCACGGCGTACGTGTTGTTTGGAAGCAGATCTCCCTGAGAGCTCTCGCCGGCAGCGTGAATGAGCTGCGCAGCAAGTGTCCCGAGCGGGAGGTCTTGCCTCAAAATGCAGTAGTGCGTGAGCGGATGGCGGGCGCTACGGGTCTCGAACCCGCTTGTTCCCGGGGTGCTTAGTCCCAGGTCCCCTCCAAAGGGGAACACCCAAATGTTTGTGAAGAACCTTCGCATAGCCGCTGTGGCCGTGCTCCAGGCTCCTTCACTGTGCCCCTCACTCCGGGTGGGGCGTCCTAGGCTGTCAAGCTCGTGCTTGCATGCCACCCATCATGCAGACGCCATGGTGGCCCGTCAAGCCCCTCCTACGAACTTTTCTTTTCGCGCCGGTCGCGCAGTGTAAATCGTTCCGCCCCTCCGTGCACAGGATGTGACCAACGAAGAGGACTACAAACGGCAGGAGGAGCGCATCGCAAAACTCCCCAAGCGCAAGCAGAAACAGTTTCACGAAGCCCTCAAAGTCGAACGCAAACGTCTCGATCTCATGGCTCAGGTACGAGAGCACGAGCGCGAATTCATGGCCATCACCAAAGGGTTTTCACATACCGAACGGATGATGATCGACCGCCACGCTGTGTTGGAGAGACTCATGAAAGAGGACGCACAATGATTTTCAAAGTCTACCACGACAAGAACCCCACCTTCGGTTACGGCGATGCACACGAGTTCAACGATGAGAATTTCGAGCTCGTCGCAGAGGTCGAGTGCGATGCCGACAATTACGGCGACGTGTTCCGGCTGACGAACACGATCGACTGGCCCTGGTGGGACAACAAAGAAGTCACCTGCATCAAGAAGGCACGTTCGACTTCCGTTGGCGATGTCATCGTCGGCGACGACGGTGTGCGGCGTCGGTGCGAAAGCGCCGGCTGGACTCAGTTCTAGACCACACGATTGGAACCCCGATGTACACGAACGAATCGACATTCCTCATCCGACACCGTGCCTTTTTGGCGTTCCTCTTCTTGGTTGGGGTCTTGTCCCCTTCGGTGTCTTTTGCCGGCAATGGGCCGGTCCCACCTCCTACGATCCGGGAAGGACAATTCGTCTACACGCCCGACAACTGCACTCCGAAGGGCATGTCGCAGGCGCAACAGGCAACGTTGAACGGACGACTGGCCAACCTGCACAACCCGTTCTACGTGGTGATCCTCTGCGATCTGCCGCGCATGAGCGGGGCCATGAACACCTACGCTCGTGACAACGGGTTCCGTGGAGATACCGAAACCAAACGCATCGAGACTACGACTTCGATGCTCATGGAGGACTGGGCCGCCGAGCAACCCAACGCCTATGACCCTGCCAACTCCGGGGTCTTCGTGATCGCGTTTGAGCCACGCAAATACGCTTGGCATCCAGCACTTCACGCGAAGAACGCCCTGGGACTCGATCAACGAGGCCAGGACGAGTTCACGCAGAAGTTCGTACGGGCCGCCAAGCAGCGTCCGGCCGACTACGGTGCCGGCATCGGCAATCTCGCCACAGGCTACGACGACTGGTACTACGACCGGACCGACCCCGTTCGCATTTCACAACGAGCAGAGGCCGAACGCCAGCGACAGGAGCAGCGTCAACTCCAAGCCGCTCAGGGTGCTTTGGACGCTGAGATCCTGCACCTCTCCGGATTGCTTGAGGAGACCAAGTACCTGCCTGGGGACGTGGACACCTACCGGGAGACACTCGCTCAAGCGAAGAAAATCCGGAAGGCCAACGACCCCACAAAGATGCTGGCAGAGGCGTCTCAAATGGAAGGCACCGTCGCGGTGCTGGACGAGTACGTCAGTGAGCGCCAGACAGAAGCGCGCAATGCCCTGCTCTTGCTCATGCTCCAATGGCTGGCCATCGGTGCCACCCTTTTTGTCATCGGCTACTTCATCCGTCGTCGCCGTCAGCAGCAGTCCGTGCTCATCGATCAGTGGACCACGATCATCGCCGATTGGGACTTGAAGGTCCGCAACGCACACGACCGGTGGGCCGAGCACTACCTGGAGCGCGACGATATCATCGGGCTCAACAATATCGCTGGTGCGACCAAGGAGTTGTTCGATGCGACCACGCAAAAGGTGGACGATCTCCTCGTTCGTATCCGAGGGATGCAGGCCCACCAAGCTGACTGCGAAAGGCTCTACAAGAAGGGCGGTTTCTTCTCCTTCACTGGGTATGAGGCAGCCATCCGGGCTTTCGAGATGCCCTTTGAGTTCGACACCGGGAAGATGAACGAAACGGATCTCTTCGGAGGCGAGACAGAGACGTTGACGGTCACTCCTGCCAACTTCGCCACGGAGACGAACGCCCTGTTTGCGGCGTCCATCGACGGGTGGAATCGGCTCCAACGGGCTGCCGAAGAACGTTACGGCGAAACGTCCGAGGATTTCCCGCACACCAACATGGACATTCTGTTCCAGTTGACGGCGGAGAACCAAATCCCCGAGCGGTGGATCGCAGACCACCCGTTGTATGGCGACGACGACAGCGATGCGTCGTTTTACGCAAACCTCGACACCTTGTGTGCGAGTGACCCTTTGGCCTACGTCGAGCGTCTCACGAAAATCCGTGAGGACGAGAAAGAGCTGCTCGATCAAGTCAAGCGCCTCGTGAAACTGCAAGCCCAGATCTCGAAGGTTCGTGTGACCACCGCATTCGATAGCGGTGGGACCAACGTGCGCTCCGAAGACGACTCTGAGTTGACACTCACAGCGGCCCGACAAGCCGAAGACAAATTCGCTGGGCTCCTGGCCTCTGCGGATGAGGAGGCGGTCAAGGCTCAGGCCAATCGCGTCGTCGAGCTGTATCGAAAAACGACGCAACAGCGCGCCGAGATCCTGTCAGCGGTCAAGGGGGCCGAAGGTGCTATCGAGTCCGCCAAGGCGCAGGGCCAAGAGGCACAGCGTTCTAAGGAACTCGCCAACAACACATTGACCCAGGCGACCAAAGTGCACAAACAACTGCAGCCTGTCGGTGATGCCATCAAAGC
>Ga0307377_10004594_pt1 | contig 15053 bp, 26 predicted proteins | sample TR3MG_FD_202535 | JGI IMG/M metagenome (GOLD analysis project Ga0307377, IMG submission 202535) | Soil microbial communities from Risofladan, Vaasa, Finland - TR-3 | ecosystem: Environmental > Terrestrial > Soil > Coastal area > Acid sulfate soil | place: Finland: Risofladan, Vaasa | collected... | reverse complement strand
GGCCGATGTCGATTATGTCGATTTCATGTCGATTTGCCCTTGCAAACGGCCAAAAGTGTGTTATCTTTATAATGTAAGGGCAAGGTGATGGCGAGCGAGATGCTCGCAGGAGGCTCTCAAATGTCGAAAGAAATATACCAGCAAATCACGGACCAGTTGATCGAGAAGCTCGAAGACGGCACGGTGCCTTGGCACAAGCCCTGGACCGCCGGACCGGGCGGCTGGCCGCGCAACCTGAAGACCGGTCGCCGGTACAATGGAATCAACGTGTGGATTCTGTCCCTGTCGCCGAAAGCGACCACGCCTTACTGGTTGACCTTCAATCAGGCGAAGTCGCTCGGTGGGCACGTCCGCAAGGGCGAGAAGTCGACCGTCGTGGTGTTCTGGAAGTTCATCGACAAGGAGTACGAGGAAGCTGGCGAGACGAAGCACGACCGGTTCCCGTACCTCAAAACCTACCGCGTGTTCAACGCGAGCCAGTGTGACGGCCTGAAGCGCGAAGTCGCCCCCGGCGAGGTTGCCCCCGGCGATGCCGAGGAACTCGACTTCTGCCCGATCGAGGCGTGCGAAGCCATCGCGGACGGCTACAAGGGCAAGCCCGAAGTCACGCACGATGGCAACGGCTCGGCGTTCTACCGGGCGATTGACGATTCGATTCATCTGCCCGAGCGCGAGACGTTCGACGGCGAAGCCGAGTACTACTCGACGCTGTTCCACGAGTTCGCGCACAGCACCGGGTCGAAGGGTCGTCTGAACCGCGAGGGCGTGCGGAGTGGCGCGAGCTACGACATCGCGGTGTACAGCGATGAGGAGCTGGTTGCGGAGTTCACCGCTGCGATGCTCTGCGGCGAGGCTGGCATCGAGAGGAAGACCATCGAGAACAGCGCGGCCTACATCAAGGGCTGGCTGAAGAGACTGAAGGACGACACGAAGCTGGCCGTGATTGCGGCGGCGAGAGCGCAGAAAGCGGCCGACCACATCCTGGGAACCAAGTAGAAAGAGAGGAACAATGAAGGCAGGAAAACTGAGGGCGCTGCTCGAGCGCGTGGACTACGACGCGGAGGTGTCCATCGGAGCGTGGCTCGAGGGAACACGCGGCACCGCGGCCCTGGTCAGTATCGACAAGGTGGAGGTGACGTACTACGGCGATGGCGACCGGTCCGAGAACGCAGCGTTCCCGGAGAATCAGACCCGGACGGATCGCGTGGTCATCACGATGAAGCCATGAGGGTCGAACTCGGCTACCACGTCGCGGAGAACGCTGGCGACTGCGTGTTCGAGGATGTGTTGCACATCGAGCGGTTCAAACCGGGCGTGTGCCGACTTCACCTCCGGCGCGACAACTTCACCGGCAAGCAGTTCTGGCTGGTCTACGCGAAGGACGAGTACGTCGTCGAGGCTGGCCTCGAGTTGCCCGATGCGGTAGGCTGTCCGTAGGAGGACGAGATGCCCAATGGATTCGCAGCGCCACCGCTGACCGAGGTGAGGTCGTCGAACGTGAAGGCCGTCGGCTACGACGAGGCCAAGCAACAGCTGTACGTCGAGTTTCTCCACAAGGACGTGCACGGGCACGGGAACCGCAACCTGCCGGGCGACCTGTACCGCTACTACAAGGTGCCCCGTGCGATCTACGAGCGGCTGATGACCTCGGCGTCGAAGGGCGAGTTCGTCTGGAAGAACATCCGGGGCAAGTACCGCTACATGATGAAGGGTCGTGTCGGCTGGAGAGGCCCGTCGAACCGAGTCGAGGACCGGGCGCGGAAGATCCGTGCCGGCAAGAGAAAACGAAAGCGTTGACAAACGTCATAGAAGCGACGTATAATTGATCATGGAATATGGACTGTGGAGAGCTTGCCCGAATGAATCGACCGTTGCCTACGGGATCGAGGGTCCGATGGTTGGCGCGACGTTCGCTGCCGATCTTGGGCGACGTGCTGCTCGAGGCAACCCCGACGACCTTCGCGCGTTCCTGAAGGAATGGTACGAGTGGGTTTGGGAGCCAGTGCAGGAAGCGATCACGGCGCTGGCGCTCGAGGACAAGTTCCACGGTGGAGACGAGGAGTACACGGTCTACGAGGACGAGAGCAACACCACGAAGGTCGTGGTGAGCCAGCAGGGAAGACCCGGCGTCCTCTACCTGATCGCCTACAAGATGTAGGCGGGGAGGCAGCGATGAAGAAGTCAGTCAGGAAAGAGGTGTGCGTCGATTCCGGCCAGATGGCGGTGATGCCAGCGTTCGGTAAGTACCTGAACAAAGGCGAGGACGAGCATTGCATGTGCGTGCTTCCGGCCGCGAAGGGCGAGAAGTACACGGCGTTCGTCGAGCACAGCGACGAGGGGTCGTGGGGAATGCGCGTGAAGCGGCTGGTCGTGATGCGCGGCGAGGGCGGCTACGTCGACAACGCGGTCAAGGTCGGTTCGTTCAAGGCGACGAGCGAGAAGCTGATCGTCAGCGATCCCTGCTACGTGTTCGAGGACGACTACGGCGCGAACGGTCCCTACGACCGGGCGTGCAACGCGACCTACGACCGCAAGGTCGACAAGTGCACCGAGATGCGAGCCAACCTGTTCGAGTCGCTCGAGCCGGGGAGCCAGGGCGTCTGCTCGAGCAGCGGCTACGGCGACGGCGGCTACGACCTGCACGCGGAGTGCGACGAGAAGGGGCTGGTGTTCGCCGAGGTCGTGTTCATTCCCGAAGAGGAAGAGGACGACGAGTGGGACGAAGACGAGGATGAGGAGTAGCGATGGCGCGACCCGTGGGGATGCTGGAGGCGTTTGAGTACGCGAAGGGTCCAGCGATTGAAGCTCTAACCGACAGCGAGCGTGCGTTCATCGAGAGCGCCGAGGACAGGAAGGGATGTCGATGCAAGAAGAACGAACTGACCCTCGAGGACCGGATGAGGGTGTGTCGCCTGGGAACGAAGATGCGGGATTGGACGACGACCAACGACAGCGGGTGATCGAGTGGGTGAAGCACACTCTGTCCCCGTTCGCCGGCCATGACTTCGACGACAACGTGCGACAGGCGATCCTGTACTCGGCGAAGACCGCGCTCGGCGCTGGCTCCCTGAACTTCCCCGAGATGGCGAGCGTTCGCATCGAGGTCGGTCGCACCGACGACGGCAAGGAGTTTACCGTCCGCGTCCTGAACCCCGGTGAGAAGCACGGCGACGGATCGCTCCTGATCGACATGACCGAGGGCGTCTCGGCCGAGGAGCTTCAGACCCGCATCAACTACGTCTACACGGCTACGGTGAACGCGTGCGCGTCGATGACGGCAAACGACAGGTTCGAGATCCTGCGCGGCGCGGCCGACTGCATGAAGAAATACTGGCCGGAGGAGTGGAAGCGGATCGTCGCTGACATGGGTTGACAATGGCGGTTACGATGAATACATTGTTAGTAAGATGAGCGGTTACGATGACCGCAAGCTGATCCTTCCGTGGGAAGAGGACAGGAACAAGATGCCAGGGCCGTACAAGATGTTGCTGACGCTGATCGGAGTCGCCGTGCTCGCCGGAGTGCTGTTCAACCAGTGCTCGTCTCCGGCAGAAGCGGACGGACTCTGGGCGGGACAAGCAGAACGACGGGCCGTGACCGCGCTCGAGAGCATCGCCGACTCCCTGCGGAAGATTGAAAGGAAGATGAAATGAGCGACCACACGCGATACGGATACGACCCGCTCCTGCAACGGTGGGTGCTACGCGACGAGATGCTCGGCATGAACGTGAAGGTATTCGGTGACACGCCCGACGAGGAGGATGTCATTCGGATCCGGCTGTCGCCCCAGAAGCACGCCGAGTTGGTGGCGTTCCTGCGGCGCCTCGAGTGGGAGGACAGACTGAAGTTCGAGATCGACCTGGGACCGGGGGATCCGGTTGTTGGAGACGCAGACGGACCGCCCGAGTTGGTGCCCGACCTGACTGAGAAATAACCGCACACGCGTGCGGCCTGGATCGCGGACGAGATGTCCGCGGAGGAGGAACCATGAAGGAAGTGAAAGTCAACGGCGAATCCGTCGTGCAGTTCGAGTATCACGACATCGAGGCGCCCGACTTCGACAAGCGGTGGTCGTTCTCGTGGGCGATGATTGGCGCGTGCCGGCCGCTGTTCGACGACTGCTTCGGCAACTGCGAGGTGGAGGACAAGCTCCGCAAGGCCAAGGTGATCCGCAAGAACAACTCGACCGACAGCGAGTCGTGTCAGCTGTGGGTCTACTTCAGCAAGCGCGAGAGCGCCGAGAAGTTCATCGACAGGCTCAACAACTACCTGCGAATCAAGTCGTGCAAGCTGGCCGAGGCGAGGAGCTACTGACATGGACCCGAACACCAACTGCCCGATCTGTGGCGAGCAGATCCCCGAGAACACTGGCGGTGGATGGGCGGCGTCGAGCAACGTCCAAGTCGTTGGAGGCTGGCGATGCTGCTCGCACCACTGGGTCACGACGATGCCGTCGAAGTTCGCGTCGAGGTGCCACGAGTGCCTGGGCCAGATCATTCCCGGCGAAGAAGTGGTACTATCCAAAGAGAAAGGACAGAAGCGATGGATCGCACTCCACCGGCGAGACAGATGTCAGGGCGGCGCAAGCGTAAGCGTGAAGCAGCCGCCACCGACGGGGCCGTATGCAAAACTGTTTCTCGCTCCCGGCGCTCCGGTGGAAGTCGTGAAGGCAGCATACAAAGCACTGGCGATGAAGTTTCACCCGGACAGGCCGGGAGGGGATGCGGCGAAGATGGCAGAGATCAATGCAGCGATAGAGGACATCGTAGACTAGAGCGGATCGATGAGTTGCTCGGTCTGGTCGAGGTCTTCTTGCTCGCCAGGAAGCCGCTGTCTATTGGGAAGTGGAAGGAGTTCTCAGCCAGCCGCGAGGGACGGTCGAGTAGCCTCGCGGAACCCAACACGATCAGTTGGGCAATCGATCAGCTGCTCGACATTGGAAGCTTCGACGTGGCGAAGCGAGTTCGCCGCCGAGAGGAGGAACACAAAAATGGAATCGACTGAAGCCCACGAGAAGTGGCAAAAGAAGGCGAAACTGATCCAGACCTGCGACGCGCGGGTCCGCGAGTTCAAGTTCAAGGTGCCGTCCAGCTCTACGCCCGGTGTGGAGTACGACGTGGAGGGCGTCTTCAACGACGGGCACATCAAGTGCTCGTGTCCTGGCTACAAGTTCCGAGGGACCTGCAGCCACCTCGAGATCAAGGAGGTCCGGTGCGGGTGGGATGAGGCCACGTCGTCAGAGGCGCAGACGCTCGACCAGAAGCAGAAGGGCATCTGTCCGCGGTGCGGTAGCCCGACGGAGAATGTGCTGCGCGGCGATCTCTGATACGATTACCTACTCATAACGTCAGGAGGAGACGATGCGACGACTACTGATCGCGCTTACGATTGCTGTACTATCCATCGGAGCCGACGCCGATCCAGGTGAGGCACCCGACGCCCCAACCGAGAGGGCGAGCTACAGGGAGACACCCGAATCGCTCGATGTGGCGAGCGTCGCGCACGACGCGGCACCAGAGTACGAAATCGACATGGACAATCTGTGGGTCGACATGACGCCGGATGAGCCGCTTGTGCTGCGGTTCGCCATCGGCATCCTGCGGTCCCGCGTGCTGAAAGGAACGAAGAACAAAATCTATTGGGAGCGGTGTGGAGAGCCGGTAGAAGAAGAGAACCTGCAGCGCGACGCGTTGATGTGGGCGTCGGTCTACGTGGACGTGCTCGATCGTGTTGAGGTCGATACCGGTGTCCGCCTCAACGCCTGGGGGCCATTCGCAACGATGGCGAACGAGGGCGGGTTCAACGAGTGCAGTCTGAACTACGCGGCGCGGAAGTGGGCCAGCGAGCACACGGGCCGCGAGCTGATCACCGAGACGTGGAAGGGCAAGACTGTCCGGCGCAAGGTGACGAAGAAGGTCGTCGAGAAGTTCCGCCAGAGCTACGACCGCGACACCGTTTGGAGGATAATCCACCACCCCGACTACGCGACAGCCACCGTGCAGGTCAAGGACCGGAAGAACGGCGGGATGAAGACCGTGCGGCTGAAGAACAAATTCGACGGCGGAGTGTGGCAGATCCGTAAGTCGGTGAAGAAGCTGAAGCGGTCGATGTTCGACGACCTCACGAGCGTGGAACCCGGCGTGTACCTCGGCGCGATGGAGATGGTGCGGAGAGCCAAGAACTGGAAAGCACGCTACCGTCTGCGCTACATCCACCCGCGACCCTGGAAGCTCTGGCCCGGTGCGATGGCCGGGATCCAGCGCATCGAAAAGTACGACAAGAAGATCACGTCCGTAGCGAGGTGGCTCGGAGCGACGAGGGACGAGATTCAGATCGGCTACGTTGCCATCGATGGCTATGGGAAGGTACGCAAGAGATCGACGGCTCCGGCCAAATCCAAGCCAGTGCGAGCATCGGTTGACAAGCCGATCGCTCAGTGAGAATGTGAAACAGTTGACCCGCTGAAGGAGATGACCAGATGAACGACAAGAAGAAAGAAGCGGCGACGGCTCCGGCCAGCGCCCCGCAGACCCCGCCTGGAATCCCGCCCGGTATCCCGCCTGAGTTCCTGTCTCGGATGCAACCTCCGGGGCAGCAGTCCGTCCAGCAGCCGCTACCGCACCCGGCGCACGCCTCGCTGACCGAGTACCTGAAAGCTCGGTGGGAGTACGTGAAGAACGCGCTCCCGATGGCGGTGGGCGAGGTGCTCGGGATCAACCACCCAGACGTGCAGCGCAACCTGTCGACCGTGTTCACCAATCAGTATTGGGAGATGCGGTGCTCGGCGCTCGAGTCCGCGGTTCAGGACTCCCTGCATCGCGCGGCCATGTTCGAGGGGGCGCTGATCGAGGTCGTGCCGGACAAGGACGAGCGGAGCGAGGTGCTCGAGCGAGCGGCGAAGAACGCGCCGACGAAGTTCGACAAAGTTCCCGAGTAGCCCGTGTCCGAGGACCGGAAGCTATCACCGCTGGAGACGGTCCGGCGGGAGATCGATTCACACGACGGCGTTGTGGGGAAGACGGTGAAGATCGACATCGGTTCCCACGACATGTACGTCAAGACCGGCTGGTTCGAGGGTCGTCTGATTCGGATCGACGCGACCGTGACACCTGGGCCAAGCGAGCCGGTGAACGAGTTGCAGCCGCTCGAGGCGAGCCGGTACGACATCGTTAGGATGTGGATCGAGTCCGAGTGTCAGCTTGCCAGCGACCTGCTTGCTACGGGAGAAGTCGAGGTCGAGTACCTGATCGAGTGGTGGAAGGGCAGACGCGGATATCCAAAGGGCTACAGCCAGAAGATGTCGTTCGAGAATGACGCTGGAATTGTCCAGCCGATGCCGGTCGCAGGACCGTTCGACGCGATGTCGAAACTATTTGAGGCGAGGATCGGAGAATGGCGCAACGAGATGTTGACACACGTTGAACCAGTTGATACCTTGGTTAAACAAGATACCGCCGAAGATGGCGGGGGAGGACAAGATGAACGAGCAACAGGCAATGGAATCAGTGACAGGGCCGGAGACGACGGAGACGACGGAGCCGGAGGAGAAGGCGAGTGACCGGATCGCGCACATCCCGCTCGGTCTGCTCGAGGACTTGATCGATATTGGCGAGCCGTGGGAGGGTAGAGCGATTGTCGATGACGAGAGCCGAGTCCACTACATCTTCGCCATGCTGCAGATGCGTGATTGGGTGATCATCTATCGCACGGTCAAAGGGATCCCCGATGGCGTGGGCGATCTTCGCATCCGTGGATTCAACACAAAGGACGCATTGCAGGAGTACCTCGCCACCGCGTTCGCCACCGAGGTCGCGGTGGACGGGATCGAGATGGTGCTCGAGAAGGGGCGTCCCCGCCGGTTCAAGCTCGAGGTCAAACCCCGCATCGGATTCTAGGAGGATATCGTGGTGAACAACAGGAAGGTGTCTCGCCGTGGGCCGAAGTCTCGCGCAACCAAGGACAGGAATCGGATCGCCGGCCCGTGGGAGCCGCTGACACAGTGCAACGTGCCGGAGGAGATGGCGTCGGCGAACATCGTGGCTCTGTTCCAGAACAACCGTTACACGGTCTACGTCAAGACCAACAAAAGCACCGAGTTCATGAGTCCCGAGGGGAACCCGACTCAGGTTGTTCATCTGATCATGGCGCGGAACGACAAGAAGAAGACCGAGCCGCCGTGGGACGAGAAGCAGCGAGCGAAGAACGAGATCTGCGGACCGACCTGCGAAGCTGTCGAGTTGTTCCCGTCGGAGATGCGGCGCCTGGACATCCCGAACCACCAGACGCACCTGTGGGTGTACGAGCCGACGGTGACGCTGCCGCACGGGTTGATCCCGAAGGAGATGCAAGCGACTCACCACGCGAAGAAAGCCGCGGCGAGCATCCCGCCCGAGGAGCGCAACGTGTTCGTGGTCTTCAAGGTGGACGAGGCTGGCGAGAAGTGTCCGGCCGAGGTCTACGTGGACGAGGCGGAAGCGCGAGCGATCTACGGCGAGAGGCTGGACGCTGAACCCGATGGCGACTTCGCGTTCAAGCCCTGCGGCCTCGACACGATCCCGCCGCCCGACTTCACACCTCCCGAGGGTGCCGTCGGATCGACGTGGACGGAAGCGGCCAGGGAGAAGCACGGTCGGTTCGTCGAGGTGATGATCACGGCCCTGGCCGGACCCGAGATGGTGGACCTGATGCTCGACGTGGAGATGGCCGGATTGCCGGTGGGTGCCGAGAAGGATGAGGTGGAGTACGAGTTCTCCGGCGATCGCGAGCACGATGAGCAGAAGAAGGCCGCGGAGGCCACCGAGGAAGAGGCCGCGATCTCGCTCGAAGCAGAGCGCGATAGGCTGCGTGCCGAAAGGAAGGCGCGTGGGTAGTGAGGCAGCAGAATCTCACCAAAGTAGACCTCGCCAGGATCGACCTCTGGACAGCGCGGGACATGCAGTTCGTGGTGAAGGGCCGCGGACGGTACGGCGTTACGATCCCGAGGTTCACGAAATGCCACAAGCCTCGGTACACGCACAAGATGAAGCAGCGATGCCTGGACATGTCGCAGAAGTGGTGGGCAAATCTTCTCGACGATCACTCGGAAGACGACCGTGTGATCTGTATCGTGCTCGAGGGATCCGAGCGGTTCGTGTGGCGTTCGGATGTGTTGACTCAGAATGAATACGATGCCGCAAGAGAAGCTGACCGCGCCGCCCTCGCAGCACTTGGCTAGGAGCAAAGAGGGCCTGTGGGTAAAGGCAGAGCGCGACGCGAAGGGCGTGCACGTTTTCTGGCAGGTCCGCACGACGGTTGTTGGCGGCTGTCTCGTTGAGTACGACGCGAACGGAGACGAGTCACGGCGCCGGCCGATGCAGGGAATAGAGTACCCCGATCCCTGGAAGCTGGCCGGGACAGTCGAGCCGTCGGCGGAGATCGTCGAGGTAGCAGGACTGCAGGACTTCGATTGGTTCCAGTTCGGATTGATGCGACATGCCGCGGAGTTGATCGCCCTCGGCTACGGAGACGATCCCGAGGAGGTGCTGACGTGGTTCGAGGACGTGACCAAAGGCGAATGGATCCGCGAAGGCGAGTACCGGATCGCGGGGCCGGAGCGCAAGCCGTTCACCGGGCTGAAACCGGCGCGGCTGTACCTCGACGACCGCCTGGGAGTGGAGGACCCGGTGCTGTCCGGCACGGTGCTGGTCGGAGACACCGACGAGTTCCCGTTCGAGTTCCCGTTGGAGGAGGCGCTGGCCGCGTTCACGATCTCCGCCGTTCCCGTGTAGTACCTGCACCATTTACAGGGGCCTAATCCGCGTTCTCGGCCCCGGAATACCATCAATCGCCGGCTGGCTACAAGCCGCTCACGGGGCTTCTAGGGGCCTCTCATGGCGAATGCGCTAACTGCCCGAAATGATTGCGTGCAGAAAAGCGCAAGCCCAATGTCGATTTGCCCTTGCAAACTCCTATATAATGCTTACATTATCAATGAGGGCGGGATGCCCCGGCAAGAAGCCGAGAGGAGTACATCATGGCAATCAAATGGAATGAAGACCGCAACACGTACCACGATTACGGCAACGATTACACGTCGATCGGCCGGTACACTCCGCAACGTCTACGCCCGACCTACGAGGGCTGTGTGCTCGCCGAGAAGTGCGAGGTCGAGCGGGTCATGTCGGATGTGTGGGAGTACGTGACCCGCGCTCAAGTCTGGGACGCTGCCAAGGGCGTCGTGACCAGCGTTGTCGTCGGCACGAGCAACCTCGGTGGACAGGACGGGACCATCGAAGTCGACGCCACCGACGAGGTGCGTGCGGCGGTCGCGGCCTGGGAAGCGAAGCTCCAAGCGGAGCGCGACGAGCACGAGCGCGTGGCCCGTGCTGTCCGGCTCGAGGAAGAACGCAAGCGCCCCGACCGTGGCAAGACCCTGAAGGTCGTGCGCGGACGCAAGGTCCCGAAGGGAACCGAGGGCCGGTGCTTCTGGATCGGCCCCGACAAGTTCGGCAACGGCGACCGGGTTGGCATCGAGACGGCGGAAGGAAAAGTACACTGGACAGCGGCACGCAACTGCGAGGCCGTGGGAGAGGCGGCGTAACATGGCAGTCAAGATCCTGAAGAAGAATTTCATCGAGACGCTCGAGCTGACGTTCAACGCGTCGTACATCTCCGCGAAGTCGACCGACCGCAAAGGCGGGTGGGGCGTCTGGGAAGGATGCCGGGAGTTCTTGCAGAACGCGAAGGACGCGGACGACATCGGCAACCCGATGTGGGTGACGTACACGAACGGCAAGGCCGGCGGCAAAGGTGGCAAGCTGCACATCGTCAGCAAGGGCGTGACGTTCGGGCGCGAGATGCTGATCCTCGGTGGAGGGACCAAGCAAGGCGACGATCGCCAGCGCGGTCAGTTCTGCGAGGGGTTCAAGCTCGCCAGCGCGGTGCTCGTCGACCACGACTGCCCCGTGACCATCGAGAACGGCGACGAGATTTGGGTGCCCCGTCTCGGAACATCCGACCGGTTCGGCGGCGCAGAGATCCTGCTCGTCGATGTCTACAAGAACCCCGAGCCGCAGAATCAGTACCACGTCGTCATCGACCACCTTGGCCGGAGCGACTACGCGCTGGTCAAGGCCCGGTGCCTGTTCCTCGGCAAGCAGAAGAAGAACGACTCGATCGAGTTCGGCCGCAAGCGTATCCTGACCGGCGACAAGTACGTCGGCTCGCTGTTCTGTCGCGGCCTGTACGTCGGCGACCTGCCCGAGAAGACAGCCTACGGTTACGACCTGCCCGTGGAGTTGGACCGCGACCGGAAGATGGCCGACCCCTGGAGCCTGAAGTGGGAAATCTGCGACGTGCTCAAGCGTGCGGTCAACAGCGGCAAGATCCCGGTGGCGGATTTCATGCGGATGCTCGGCTCGAACGATACCCTCGAGTCCACTGTGTTCGCCACGTTCGACGGATACGGACACGAGAAGTTCTACGAGAAAGTCGCCGAGGCTTTCATCTCCGAGCACGGCGAGAACGCTGTGCCCGTGACCGAGATGTCCGAGTCCGCCGAGGCGAAGCATCACGGCTTGAAGGGCGTCGTGGTCAGCCCCGCGATCCGTAAGGTCGTCGAGGTGAAGACCGGAGCTTTCGAGACGCGCAAGACCGAGGCCGCGGCCGACATCGCTCGGCGCCTGTCGGCGGACGACCTGACCGACGTGGAGCTGGAGAACCTCGAGTGGGCGCTGTCGCTGCTCAAGGGCACGCACGTCGAGGCCTACCGGGTCAACGTCGTGGAGTTCGTCGGCGAGAACGTGCTCGGCCAGTGGAGCGGCGCGGAGATGGAGATCCGGCTGGCGAAGCGGATCATGCTCGACAAGAAGGAAGTGATCTCGACGCTCGTGCACGAGGCTGCTCACCACGGTGGACTCGCGGACGGAAGCATCGAGCACCGCGACGCGTGCGACAGCCTGTTCGCTGACATCATTCTGGAGCTGGCCGGTTGACAAACTGCTAAAGATGAATACATTGATAGTGAAAGATGAACCGGCAAGATGTTGGTTGAGGAGCTAAGATGATCGACTACAAAAAGGTGCTGGACGCAGAGCGCGAGAAGCTGGTAGAGGCGTACCGCGAGTTCGAGATCCGCCTGGACGAAGGTGGACAGAACGCGCTCGACGACGGGGAGCATGGCGAGATGGCGGGACTCCTCGCCGGGATCAAGGCGCTCGACACCGTGGCCGCTGCGTTCCGCGAGGAAGAGGAGGCGGTAGTCAACGACATGGCAGAGGACTACGCGGCGATGGGCGAGGACCCGAGCTAAGTTGTCCATGTCGATTACAGGTTGACAAAGCTCGTTAGAATGAATACATTATAGATAGGCAAGGGCAACGAGATACCCGGCAAGGAGCCGGAGAAAACAAGGAGTCCAAAATGACAGCAGAAGTCGAAACCATGATGTACGTCGGTGAGGTCCCCTGGCACGGGTTCGGCCACTACGTCGGCGACAGCAACGTCGACAGCGACACCGCGATCCAGTGCGCCGGCTTGGATTGGAAAGTCGAGAAGCGCTCGCTCACGACCCCGGCCGCGGACGGCTCGCTGATCGAGATCCCGACCCATCGCGCCGTCGTTCGGGCGACCGACGACAAGGTGCTCGGCGTGGTCGGCAAGGGCTACGGCGTGTTCCAGAACCGCGATGCCTTCAAATTCCTCGACGGACTCGTCGACGACGGATCGCTCCGCTACCACACGGCTGGCTCGCTGAAGGACGGCAAGCACATCTGGATCCTGGCGCAGTTCGACAGGCTCGAGGTCGTGAAGGGCGACTTCGTGGACATGTTCCTGCTGCTCTACAACACGCACGACGGCTCCAAGAAGATCCGTGCTTTGGAGACGGCCACTCGCGTGGTGTGCGCGAACACGGCGCAACAGGCGCTCCGCGAGGGCAAGGGCAAGGGCATCGGCATCCGGCACACGACGCACGCCATCGAGCGGCTCGAGGAGGCGAAGGAAGTCCTGATCGCCAGCCGCAAGCGCGCGAAGGTGTTCGGGCGGTTCGCCAAGAACCTCGCCAAGTTCAAGTTCAACGGGACGCTCTGGACGCAGTTCTCCGAGACGCTGTTCCCGCAGGTCATCGTCGAGGACGGCAAGGGCACGAAGCTCGGCAAGACCCTGCGCGACAACCAGCGCAACAAGCTGACCGAGCTTTTCGAGTCCGGTCGCGGCCAGGAGATCAAGGGCGTCGGCGGGACGGCGTGGGCCGCGTACAACGCGACCGTCGAGTACGCGAACTACTTCCGTGGCGCGGCCAAGAAGGAAGGCGCCCAGGAGCGACGCTTCGAGTCCTCGCTGTTCGGCTCCGGCTCCGAGTTCATCGACAAGGGCGTGATCAAGCTCGCCGACATGCTCGACGCCGCGTAGCGCCAACAACGAACGCAACCGAGTCGGGGTCGGAAGCGGCCCCGCACTCGCATCTGAAAGGACACGCGACATGAAGATCGACAGGAGAGATTTGCACGACGCGCTGCTCGTGCTCGCAAAGGTGGCTGACCCGAAATCGTCGCTGCCGATCTTGGGCGACGTGCTGCTCGAGGTGAACGACGAGAAGGCGACCCTGCGGACGACCGACCTCAACAGCCACCTGATCATGAGCCTCCCGGTGTCCGGCGATCTCGATGCGGATCTGGTGACGGCGATGGTCGACGTGAAGAAGCTGGAGGCGACAGTGAAGCCCGACGCGAACGCTGGCATGGAGCTGGCCGAGATCGATCTGGTGCTCGAGGGCGACAAGCTGGTGGCCGTGGTCGACGACATGCGGGTGAAGCTCCCGGTGCGGAAGACCGACGTGGACTTCCCGGCTCCGCCACCGACAACGAAGTGGAAGTCGCACACCACCTGGGCCACAGCCGACCTCGGCGCGAGGATGGACTACGTGCTCCCCGCGGTATGCACGGACATGACGCGGCCTCACATCGCAACCCTGGCGTTCGTCGGCGACCGCATTGTCGGCACGGACGGCCACAGGCTCCACACGATGCCGACGCCTGGGAACGGCAAGCCGACGAAGTTCAAGAATCCGATCCTGATCACGCGCAAGGCCGCGGAGCAGCTGCGGTGCGTGCTGAAGTGCGGCGACCACGCGACGGTGCTCGAGCACAAAGAGCACGTCCGGTTCGTGGTCGACGGTTTCGAGTTCACGACCAAGAAGTTCGATGGCAAGTACCCGGAAGTCGATCAGGTGATCTGCAAGCAGCAGTCCGTCGCTACCGTGGACGCGGAGATGCTCGCCAAGATGCTGAAGAAGCTCGACTCGATCTGCAAAGCCGTCGCCGTCAAGATGGTGGTAAACGGAGCGATCGAGTTGAGCGTCGAGGCCGGAGACGACTCGGCCGCTGTGAAGGCCGAAGTCCTGATGTCGTACAGCCACGAGGAGTCGATGACGGCTGTGAACCCCGCCTACCTTGCCGACGCGCTGAAGAAGTCGGGCGCGGTCGAGTTGACGATCGGCGCACCGATGGACCCGATCCGGATCGATGGCGACGATGGCCGGCTGGCGATCGTGATGCCCTGCCGACAGTAGTTAGGCAGCGTTGCTTGCGTGGATGGCGACGTGAGCGACTTCGACGATGGGATCTCTAACGTCCTGATCTTTGTCGCCAACGATCCCGAAGCTGAGACAGTCGAGTGAGACTCCGCGCTTGGCGTCGATCTCCCGACAGACCATGAGTGGAAGATTCGGCGACGAGGCCGGGTCGACGCCTATCAGCACGGGCCACATGATCTCCGGCGCTGCGCCGTTCTCCATCTCCGGTCCCTTCGTATCGAACACGACGGCGTAGGCCAGTGTCTTGAGTCCGAGTTGGGAGATGACGCCGATCTGATTCAGGTACGTCGGTCCGTCGAAGATATCGTTGCGTTGCGCCGGAGCTTGGTCTTGCAGATTGAAGACGGCGGCTATGTCGATATCGAACGGCCACGCCTGTCCGCCGCCGAACATCCCTGTGTCTGGTCCTGAGACTGTCATTGGTTACTCCTGTGCCGTGGCAGCGACCTGCATCCCGGCGATGATGCCGGGGGTGGTGTAC
>Ga0307377_10004593_pt1 | contig 15054 bp, 15 predicted proteins | sample TR3MG_FD_202535 | JGI IMG/M metagenome (GOLD analysis project Ga0307377, IMG submission 202535) | Soil microbial communities from Risofladan, Vaasa, Finland - TR-3 | ecosystem: Environmental > Terrestrial > Soil > Coastal area > Acid sulfate soil | place: Finland: Risofladan, Vaasa | collected... | reverse complement strand
AAAGGACAAAAACATACGCAAAATTGGGATTTCCGGGTTGGGCCAATATGGAGGAAAAAAGGAACAAAAAAAAGGATATTAATATGGGAAAAGGGAGAAAACGGATCCCAACAAAGATCAAGGCCATGCAAGGCACATTGGAAAAATCAAGGATTACCGAAAATGAAATGGAGGTTGCCCAAGTGAAATCAATGCCATCGGCCCCGATTATATTGGATGGATATTCAATCGATATATGGCACAAAACAACCAATGAATTATACGATTTGGGAATGTTGCATAATGTTGATTTGGAATTATTATCGGCATATTGTTACGAAATGGGAGTATATTTCGAAATGGCCGAATTATTAAAAAAAGGAAAAACGGAGGAGCAATTTAATTCCAAGGGGGAATTGATCGGGAGAAAAGCAATGCCCGAGGTTAAGATTCAACGAGATGCATTGGCCCATGCATTAAAAATTGCATCAAATTTTGGATTTACGCCATCAGCGAGGGCAACGATATCAATGCCCGAAAAATCGGATGATACATTTTTGGATTTATAATTACATAAACAAATAAACAATGGATGAAAAATATTATTTCGATGCCGATGCCGGCGAAAAACCAATTAAATTCATTGAGCAATATTGCGTACATGTAAAGGGGAAATGGGCTCAAAAACCATTTTTATTGGAGGATTGGCAAAAAAAGTTTATTCGAGATATATTCGGATGGAAACATACCGATACCGGATTACGAAAGTATCGCCAAGTTTATTTGGAGTTGCCCCGAAAAAATGGGAAATCAAATTTGATTGCATGTTTGGGATTATATTTGTTATTGGTTGAAAGGGAATTTGGAAAGGAAATTTATTCGTGTGCCGGAGATCGAGAGCAAGCAAAAATAGTTTTTAGTATTGCGAAAGCAATGTTACAAATGAATCCAAAATTAAATCGATTGGCCAAGCCATTTCGGGATTCGATTTTTGTTGATAAAACGAATTCATTTTACAAAGCCATATCATCCGATTCATCAACAAAACATGGTTTTTCAGCAAGTGCAATATTATTTGATGAGATGCATGTTCAACCAAATCGAGATTTATACGATACAATGGTTACATCCCAAGGGGCAAGGGAACAACCATTGTTAATAATGATAACAACGGCCGGTATATATGATCCCAATTCGATATGTTGGGAGGTACATGATTATGCGATTAAGGTACGGGATAAAATAATTTTAGATCCAACATTTTTACCAATTATTTATTCGGCCGATTTGGAGGATGATTGGAAAAAGGAGGAAACATGGAAAAAAGCCAATCCCGGATACGGAACAATTATATCCCCGGATTATATAAAAAACGAATGCGAAAAGGCCCAACAAATTGTTGCATTGGAATCAACATTTAGGAGATTATATTTAAACCAATGGGTATCATCGATTTCCCGTTGGATTGCCGATGATGTATATATGAAATGCAATATCCATCCAATAATACCGGAGGAATTTAAAAATCGCAAATGTTGGGCCGGATTGGATTTATCATCCGTTCGAGATTTAACGGCGTTGGTTTTTGTATTCCCGGATGATGATGGAGAACGATTTGATATTATTCCATATTTTTTCGCCCCAAAGGAAACGGCATATATTAGATCCCGGAGGGATAAAGTGCCATATTTAGATTGGGGAAAAGATGAATCAACCGGGATGATATTAACCGAGGGAACAATTACCGATTATAATGTTGTAAAATCTAAAATATTAGAATTATGCGAATTGTTTGATGTTAGGGCCATTGGATACGATCGATGGAATTCAACAATGTTGGTAACATCGTTATTGGATGAAAACGTTAACATGGTGCCATGGGGCCAAGGATATGCGAGTTTATCGGCCCCAACAAAAATGATTGAATCATTGGTATTATCACAAAAAATGAATCATGGAGGAAATCCAATATTGAGATGGATGATGGATTGCATTGCAATGAGTACGGATCCGGCAGGTAATATAAAACCGAATAAAGCCAAATCAAATCCCAATGGGAGGATCGATGGAATCGTATCAATGATTATGGGATTGGGAATATTTATGGCATCAGATACAAAAGATGATGAATCCAATTATGATGATCGGGGCATTATGTTTTTGTAAATATGGCGTTTTGTTAATAAAATTTCAACGGAATTTTTCAAAAAAATCGCAAAGCGATTTCAATTGATTATTTGATTACGAAAAAACATATTATCAATCAAATTAAAAAAATAAAAATGGAAACAATATTTATTACATTTGCAATATTATTATTATCAATTGTTTTATATCGATTAATTAAAATGATATTTTTTCCGAGATATCGAATCATTCAACGTAAAAGATATTCATTTTCGGGAGGTAAAACGGAATATTATATACAAAAAACCGATATTATTGGATGGGAATATATACATCATATGGGCCATGATACGATTGATGATGCATTAATTGGATTGGATAATTATAAAAAAAACATAAAATCCCCGTCAATTGTTGTTTTTAAAAAATAAAAAATATGTTTGATCGAATCGTTGAGGCGATTCCAAAATTGCCCCGGGTTATTAGTTTTCCCGGGGTTTTTTTGTTATCCGAACATTTTATATCTTTGTATTAGATAATTAAAACATTTTATGGGTTTATTTGATCGAATATTTGGCAATCCAAAAGCCGAAAAAAGAGGCACACAATATGGGTATCCAACATCCGGGGTAACATTGTTCGGATTGGGAGCCGGGAAACAAGTTAATGAAACAACGGCATTAACATTTTCGGCCGTTTATTCATGTATTCGAGTATTATCCGAATCGATTGGCCAATTGCCGATTCATGTTTATAAAATGGAATCGGATGGCGATCGAGTTATTGCAAAGGATCATCCAATTAATTTAATCGTTGGAAAACAACCATCCCCAATTTATACGCCATTTTCGTTTTATTCAACGATGGCATCAAATTGTTTATTATGGGGTAATTCATACGCAACAATCGAACGTAATGGGGCCATGAGGCCAACAAAACTAACAATTATACATCCATCATTAGTAACGCCACATTTTGACGATGCCGGCGTTGTTTATTATGATGTTAGATCAAACGAACAACAAAATGATAAATCAATGCGATATGATGCCAAGGAGATAATTCATTTTCGAGGTTTTTCATATGATGGAATAAATGGATTATCGCCAATTGCATTGCATAAAGATTCAATCGGATTGGGAATGGCGTGCGTTGAATATGGGGCATCATTTTTTGGAAATGGGGCATCATTATCCGGAGTTTTAGAGCATCCATCAAAATTGAGTAAAGAGGCATCCGGGCGATTAATTAATTCATGGAATTCAAAATATCAAGGATCGGGAAATGCCGGTAAAACGGCCGTATTGGAGGAGGGTTTAAAATATAAAGCCATATCAATGCCACCGGATCAAGCCCAATTTATCGCAACGAGAAAATTTAGCGTTGAGGATGTTGCAAGGATATTCCGAGTCCCACAACATATGATCCAAAATTTAGATAATGCAACATATTCAAATATCGAACAACAATCAATTGATTACGTTGTTCATTCATTAACGCCATGGTTAGTACAATTTGAACAAGAGATGAATTCCAAATTATTCCGAGAAAATGAAAAATCGGATCACTATATTAAATTCAATACAAATGGATTATTACGAGGTGATTCAAAATCCCGAGGTGATTATTACCAAACATTGTGGAATATTGGAGCAATATCAATTGATGAAATTCGAGGATTCGAGGATATGAATAAATTGCCAAATGGCCAAGGTGAGAAACATTTTATACCATTAAATTTTAAGGAGTTAGGAACGGAAAACGAATCGAACGATTAATGGCAACGGATTATCCAAAAAAGGGAGATGATAAAAAAATATCATTGAGAAATTCAAATTTTGAACGATTTGATTATGATTATGCCGTTAAATTAAAAAACGATCATCCAAAAATATGGAAAGCCGGGGGAAACATTAGAGGCAATTCGGCGTTTAAATTATACGGCCGAGCAATTAACGGAGATGATGCAAAATCCGTTTTAGATTGGATAAAAGAACGTGAGGCATGGGCATCAAGGCATTTTGAAAATGGAAATCAATTTAATGATGATGCAAATATTAATATTACCAATGTTGCCGGTATTGTTGCCCAAATTAAATGGGGCGTTGTTGGTATATTGGGCCAAAAGAAAATGAAAAAAATCATCAACGAATTGATGGATAAATTAGAATTAAAAGATATGGAAAAAAGTGAATTAAATTTGGAAAAAAGGCATATCCAAAAAATTGAGGAAACGGATGAATCAATAATTATTTATTATGGTAAATCGGAATCAGATGTTGAAATGGATGATCAACAAGATGAGGAAAATCCAATGGATGAAAATCCAACGGAGGAGCCAATTGATGAAAATCCAAGCGTTGAGGATTCCAATGATGATGATGATGATTATAAAAAACGATCATTAGAGGTTGAAAAAAGAAATTTCACATTAGAATCAATTGAGGTACGATCCGATGAAAATGGTAAAAATCGAGTTGAGGGATATGGATCCGTTTTTAATAAATTATCCGAGGATTTAGGAGGATTTAGGGAGATGATAATGCCGGGGGCATTCGATTCCGTATTGGATAATGATGTTCGATTATTATTTAATCATGATCAAAATTATGTATTGGGCCGAACAACATCCGGAACTTTGAGATTATCAGTTGATGAAAATGGTTTACGATACGATGCCGAATTACCGGATACAACATTTGCCAAGGATTTAATAAAATTAATGGAAAGGGGTGATATTAATCAATCATCATTTTCATTTGTTATTGAGGAGGATTCATGGGGTAAAATGGAAAATGGATATCCATTAAGAAAAATTGAAAAGGTAAAACGATTATTTGATACGGCAATTGTAACATACCCGGCGTATCCGGATGCCGGGGTTGGATTACGATCATTGGAGCAATTCAAAATGGATGAGGGAATAAAAAAAGATGTAAAGGATCGCAAATCCGAGGAAATCGATTTGCATCGCCGATCAATTGCATCCTATAAATTGAAAATGGCGAAATTAAAATAAAATTAGATATGAAAACGAAAATTGAATTAATGGAGGAGAGAGCAATTGCAATCGAGGAAATGGATGCAATCGTTACATTAGCCGAAACCGAAAATCGTGATATGAACGATGAGGAGGTATCGAAATTTAACGAATTGGAAACAAGATCCAACGAATTGAAAGCAAAAGCCGATCAATCCGAAAAAATTAAAAACATGAGATCAGAATTATCAAGTAAAAACGAGAAAAAAGAAATGAGCGAAATCCGTTCTAATTTTTCGTATTTAAAAGCAATTAACGGATACGTTAATAACAACCTAGATGGTATTGAGGCTGAAATGCATCAAGAGGCAAGAAACGAGGCGAGATCAATTGGTAAATCATTAAATGGTTTAGGTATTCCAACAATGGTGCTCGAAAATCGTGCAAATGTTCTTACAAACGGAACGGCCGGTATTGATGTAGTTGGTTTTTCAGATGCATTACAAGGCGAATCAATTTTGGCAAAATTAGGTGCTCAATTCTTAAATGGATTAACATCAGATGCTAGAATTCCGGTAATGAGTGCAACAACAACGGCATGGGAGGGCGAAACAGATGCAACGGCCGATGGTGGTTCAGCATTAGGAAACCTAACATTGAGCCCAACAAGATTGGCAACATACGTTAATTTATCAAAACAATTAATTGCACAACATAACGTAAGCGTTGAAAATGCATTTGTTAATGATATCGCAAGAGCAGTAGCATCAAAAATTGATGAGGCCGTATTTACAAGCGTTGCCGGTGCTCCAAACTTTATTGGAACGGGCAAAACGGCATTGGAATCAACGGATATTGCAACATTATTATTAGCAATGGAGGAAGAAGTTGCCGGAAATAAAGGTTTAGCCGGAAATTTAGGATATGCAATTTCGCATAAACTAATGGCCGAGGTTAAAAGAGGTGCATTGGTATCGCAAGTATCATCGCTTTACAACCAAGGAGATTTGAACGGATATCCGGTTTACTTTACTCCATTTTTAGGAGATCCGGCAACGGATAAAGAGGGTGCATATTTCGGAGATTTCTCACAATTAGTTGTTGCTAGTTGGAATGGATTGGATATTACAATAGATCCATATACGGAGGCAGTAAACGGAATGGTGAAAATCGTTTTAAATTCATATTACGATTTCGGATTAAAACAAGGAAATGCAATTTCTTTGGGACAATATTCGGGAACGAATAGTTAATAATTGATTATTTCAATTGTTTATTTGTTTATGTAATTGATTGGCCGGGGATTCATTTCCCCGGCACAATCTTAAAAAAAAATATCAATGGCATCATATGATTACAATCGTTTAAATTTATTAACAAAAGCATCACAATTACCAATATCATTGGCAACGGCAAAATCCCATTTGAGGGTTGATCATTCCGATGATGATGCATATATTACGGCATTAATTTGGGCATCAATGCGATCGGTTGAGGATTATACAAAAATTGCATTAAGTGATGCACAATATTCCCAACATATATCGGAATTCCCATCAGATTATATTGAATTATTGATTGGAGGAGTTAATTCAATTACGGGTATATCATATATTGATGTTAATGATCAAACAATAACAATTAATCAAAATGATTATTATAAAGATTATTCATATAATCCGGCGAGGATATATTGGAAATCATCATTTTCGGCCCCAACATTATCAAAAAATGAAAGGGTAATAAAAATAATATTTAGAGCCGGAAACGATATATCACATGATCCATTACCATATACAATTCAACAATCATTATTATTAATAATTGGCCATTATTACGAAAATAGAATGGATGTCGTTAATACGTTGAATCGTGAAATACCAATGGGATCAAAATGGTTATTGGATGGAATTAAATTATATATTGCATAATTATGAATTTCGGGAAATTAGATCGTAAAATTAGAATTTATACGCCAATATTTACGATTGATACATATGGCGAACAAACAAAACAATCCGATTCATATATTGATGTATGGGCCCAAATAAAACCAAAATCAACGGGATCGGGTACGGAATTTGAGGCCGAACAATTTACGAGAATGGAAAATTTAGATTTCTTTATTAGATATTCAACCGATACAAAAGGAATAGGATCAAACAATTACATATTATATAATACAAAATATTATTCAATCGAATCGGTACAAGAGATTGGCCGAGGTGCTGGATTAAAATTAGAATGCAATATTAAGCAACCAAATCAAATCCCGTACTAATGGCACAAAAACAATTAATGGGATCCGGGGGCCATCGCCCAATTGCATCATTTGATTTGAATCAAAAAGATTTCCAAATTTCGATGAATAAATTGCAAAAACTATATCCAAAAAGCGATACAAGGGTAAAACGTGCATTGCAATCGGCAATGAGGGTATCAATGAGGCCGGCAAAAAGTGATTTAAAAAAACGTATTCCGGCATCCGGGAGAGTTGGGCATTCCGGGAGATTAAAAAAATCGATTAAAATTTTTAATGGGAAACCAAAAAAAAATCAATGGCCGATGGTATTTTTGGGCCCATTGGTTAAAGTGCCAAAAAAAATAAAAGCAAAAAAAGGCGAATCAAAAAAATCATCCAATGCAAGATATCAAAAATGGGTACGAGAATCATCCGGATATTATTTGTATTTTTTGGAATATGGATTTACGCCGGGAATTGATGGATCATATGTTGGAGGTAAAAATTATTTGAAAAAAACAATGGATTCATCCGGTAATGCCGTAATGAATAGATTGGGAAACGATATTATTAATACAATCGATAAACGATTTAAAAAACGATTTGGATAATGGAGTTGGGAAAAGCGATTAATTATATATTAAAAAATGATTCGGGTTTATCATCATATCAAAATAAAATATTCCCAAATCGAATTCCAATTGGAGTAAATATGCCATGCATTGTTTATCAAATTGTGAGCAATTCGCCAAGCAATACCAAAAATGGAGTATCTAATTTAGATGTTTTTTCGGTTAATATAACGGCATTCAGTGATACATATTCGCAAATGGAATCATTATCCCAATTAATACGAAATGCAATGGATTACCAATTGCCGGGAGGGGGATCCAATGTTTTATTTAAAATTCAACAAATTACATTAACCGGGGAATCGGATGAATATGATGAATCATTTGGCGATCATGGAATTCATTACCGAGTTTTGGAATTTAATATACGCCAAGCAATATAACATTATGAAAAAATACGAATTAATCAAAGATTTCAAGAGAAAAGGCAAAACAACAAAAGCCGGATCAATTATTGAATTATCATTGGAAAATGCAAATAAATTCGCCGATGGGGGATTTATTCAAATCGATGGAGTTAAGAAAAAAACAACATCAAAAAAAACATCAAAAAAATCGATTGAAAAACCGGTAATTGATGATATTAAAAATGAAAACGAAATTATATAATTATTTAAAATTTTAAAAAATGGCAATTACAAATGGAACGGGATTGGTACTAGAAGTGTCAACCGATGGAGGAACAAATTATTATCCAACGGCATTCGCAACATCATGTTCGTTATCTATAAACATGGATACGAGGGATACAACAACAAAATCATCGGCAGGATGGAGTGAAAAATTAGAGGCCGTAAGATCATGGAGCGTTGAGGCCGAGGGATTACAAGATTTCACAGCCGGAGGAACAACAACCGAATTCGATGAATTATGGAGTGAGTTAGATTCGAGATCAGTTGTTAAAATTAAATTCAAAACGGCAACAACGGGAGATTATTATTATTCGGGAGATGCATATATTACATCATTATCGATGGATGCCCCAATGGAGGATAATGTTACTTATTCAGTATCTTTAGAGGGTACCGGAGTATTGACAAAAGCAATAAACCAATAAATTATTATATTTGGGATTGGGATTAATTTCCCAATCCTAAATTATTTAAAAATTACATAAAACAAAAAAACATGAGTTACGAATTAATTAAATTAAAAAATGAGGATGGTAATATGGATAATCATCCATGCCGTTTTGGGATGAATACTTTGCGATTATTTACGACATTGACGGGAATACCATTAAATGAAATTGATAAAATTGGCGAAAATATTGATTTAGATACGGCAATTAAATTGGCATTTTGTGGATTAAAAGATGGATACAGAAAAGCCGGAAAGGAATTTACATTATCATTGGATGATGTTGGCGATTTAATGGATTATGATATTAATGCATTGGCAACAATTATGGATGTTTTTGCAAATCAATTTAATGCCGTTATTCCGGATGAATCGGGAAACGTAAAAGGGGTGAAATCCCCAAAAGGGCCGAAAAAATAACATGGGAGCAAATTGAATCCATTGCATATGGGCAAATGGGAATGAGCCCCGATGCATTTTGGGATTTATTGCCCCGGGAGTTTTTTTTGAAACAACATGGATTTAATGCCATGATGGATCGAAAGAATCGAAATGATTGGGAAATGGTAAGATGGCAAACGGCATTTTTATTGCAACCACATATGAAAAAAGGAAAGCAATTAAAACCAACATCATTGATAAAATTCCCATGGGAGGAAAAAACATCATTATCGAGATCGGAAATGATGAAAAACCGAAAGGAAATGGAATATTATTCCAAATTGTACGGATTAAAAGAAAAACCAAGCGATGGCAAGTAAAAAAACATTAAATATTAGATTGGGATTAGATTCCCGACAATTTGAAAAGGGATTGGAAAAAGCCCAAAAATCAATGAAACGATTTGGGGGTAAAATGAAATCCGTTGGATCATCAATTACGTCTAATATAACAATGCCATTTGGATTGGTTGCAACGGCCGGGATTAAAATGAGTTTGGATTTAACCAAATCATTTACAAAAATCGAAACATTGGTTGGATTAACATCGGATCAAGTTGCAAACATGAGATCCGAGGTAATGAAATTATCCGGAGAAACGGCAAAAGGGCCCCAAGAATTAGCCGATGCATTATTTACGATAACATCGGCCGGATTAAGGGGATCGGATGCGTTAGAGGTTTTGGAATCATCAGCAAAAGCGAGTGCCGTTGGATTAGGTGAAACGGAGGAAATTGCCCGAGCCGTAACGGGGGTTCTGGCATCATATGGAGCCGAAAATATATCATCAGCCGAGGCAACCGATACATTAATGGCCGTTGTTCGTGAGGGTAATTTGGAGGCATCATCATTGGCCCCGGTATTGGGCCGGGTAACGGGTATTGCATCCCAATTGGGGATATCATTTGCCGAGGTTGGGGGATCCATTGCAACATTTACGAGATTGGGGGTATCATCCGAGGAGGCCGTTACGGGCTTACGTGGGGTGATGAATTCATTATTAAAACCAACGGATCAATCCCGAGAGGCATTGAATTCCATTGGAATGAGTTTTGAGGAGTTACGCCAACAAGTAAAGGAAAAGGGATTGGCCGAAACATTAATTGGATTAACGGATAAATTCAAAGGTAATGAGGAGGGATTGGCCCAATTAATACCAAATGTTCGAGGATTATCAGCCGTTTTGGGTACGGCCGGATCGCAAGGTGATGCATATCGCCAAATCGTTGAGAATATCAACAATTCAAATGGAATTTTAGACAAAGGATTCGAAAGGGTATCCAAGGATTCCGGGTTTAAATTGCAACAAACATTCCAAGAGTTGACATCAGTTGGAATGGAAATTGGATCCCGAGTATTGCCATTGGTTGTAAAATTGGCCCAATTTATTTCAAAAGGTGCAAAAGCATTCCAAGGTTTATCGGGGCCAATCAAAGCATTATCCGTTGGGATGGTAACAATTGTTGCCGTTTCCGGCCCATTAATATCATTATTTGGAACATTAACAACAATATTGGCCGGAATGTTAAGCCCGGTTACTTTAGTTGTTGGGGCATTAATTGGGGCCGGAATCTTAATATATAAAAATTGGGAGCCGGTTAAAAAAACTTTGGTTGATGTAATTAATTATTTTATTGATTTATATAATGAATCAATGTTATTTCGTGGAGCCGTTGAATTTATTGCATTAACATTTAAAAATGCATATGCCAATGCATTATTTTTTGTAAAATCAACATGGAGCATATTAAAAGGATTGGGAGGCAATATCCGAGGTTTATTTGGAGGTATTGGCGATATTATAAAAGGGGCATTTACTTTTGATTTAGATACATTAAAAAAAGGATTTAATTCTATTGGAGAATCAATGGCCAATTCATTTGATCCGGAAAAAAATCCCGAATTAAAACAATCGATTGATGAGCATGGGAAAACAATTGCCGAAAATATAGCAACGGCAATCGATAATACAATGGGAAATCGAGAGCCAATCGAATTAATTACGGGCGAGGATATTCAAAATGGAGTTAATAAAGTTGGTAATTTCCTAACCGACATAAAAAACAAAATACAATCAACATTTTCGCCGGATGGAGGCCCATCAACATCAACATCGGGAGGGGTTACAATGGGCCCGGAGCCATTTGATGATTCATATTTTAGTGATGAAAATAAGGCATTGGAGAAATCCAAAAAAGATTGGGGCGAATGGGCCAAAACGGGAGAGGAAAATTTGGATAAATTTCAACAAACATACGGCCAAGCATTCCAACAAGTTGGCCAAATATTGGATCAACATTTTGCAAATCAACAAGAGAGATTGAATCAAGAAACCGAGGCAAATTTAATGAAAGCCGAAACCGATTATCAAAATCAATTATTGCAAATTGAGAGATTGCAAGTATCCGAGGAGGAGAAAAATGCAATGATATTACAAGCCGAGAAAGATTATAACGATGAATCAAATACAATAAAAGATGATTCGGCAAAAAAATCCCGAAAAATTGCAAGGAAACAAGCAATTTCGCAACGAGTACAATCGGCATTATCAATCATAACAAGTACGGCATCCGGAATTATGCAATCCGTTGCAATGAGCCCATTAACGGCCGGGATGCCATGGGCCGGAATTATTGCCGGATTAGGAGCCGTACAATTAGGAACAACATTATCGGCCCCATTGCCGGCATTGGCCAAGGGGGGATTGGCTTTTGGCGAATCGTTGGCACTCGTCGGAGATAACCGAAATGCGAGAATGGATCCCGAGGTGATTGCCCCGTTATCCAAGTTGGAAAACATGATGGGAGGAGGATCCCAACAAATTTATGGAGTTTTAAGGGGTGAGGATATTTTATTATCAAACCAACGTACACAACAACGATTAAATCGAATATCATAATGGCATACGGAGTTATTAAAGAAACATTATTTAATGATAATCAAAACGGCCGATTTCATATAAGAATTTGGAAAAAAAATTATTCCGGGAGTATATCAACATTTAATTGTGGATCCGAGGGTTTTGAATTAAAATATCAAGGCGAGGGCGATGATGTTGATTCCCCATTAAAAATGAGTGAGTGCACATTTACATTTTTTTCAGAAAATTCGGGAGATGATCAATTTGTTTTGGATATGGTTGAAGCCGATGAATCCGATTATTTATTGGATATTTTATATGATCATGATAACAATGGCACATTTCAAAATTTTTGGAAAGGAGTAATCATTGTTGATTCGGCCGAATTGGGAGATTTATATTATCCCCAACCATTTAAAATTCATGCAATTGATGGAATATCATTATTAAAAGCAAAACCGGTTACCGATTTAACAAATATTTATAATGTTGCCGGATCGCCTGGAGGATCAATTGGTGATTTCGATGTTTTTGATGTTGGATCGCCATCATGGGATGGGGAAACGTATCAACATCGATCATTATTGTTGGCATGTTTGAGATTAATACCAACAACCGATTTATTTGGAACAACATCAACATTTAATTATAATTTAAGTTGTTGGGAAAATGATAAAATGGCATCATTACAAAATGATATTAAAAATGATCCATTGAGATCATCGGCATCGGCATCAAGTGTTTTTTATTCCGAATCTAATGATGGTAATTTTTCATTCAATTCATGTTTCGATATGTTGAAAGATATATTGGAATTTTATAATATAAGATTATTCATGATGGATGGGTATTGGGTAACAATTCAATTGGGAACATATGAGCAAATGAAAACGGCAAATGAATTTTATGTTAGATATAGAAAAACCGATTATGGAATATCGCAAGCCGGCCAAGGATCATTAACATATAATATTGGAGATTTGGATGATATAAATGATCAAGCAAATATTTATCAAATTGCCGAATCAACATTTTCATATTCCAAACAAATAAAAGAGATTGAAATTGATATTGACAAAGATAACGGGATGTTATTTGAACATTCATACGATTGGGCAACAAATACAAATTACACAATTACACAAGATCCAAATCCATCGGAGGCAAATTATATTAACACAAATATTGGGGGAAATGTTGGCGAAAATTTTACTTTTCAATTTAGAGTTAAAACAAGGGTAACAAGAGATGCCCAAGGAGGGGCAACATACAATCCAAATTATCAATATTTCGCAAAAATATTTTACAAAATTAAAATTGATAATTATTATTTATATTGGGATCCCCAATCATTACGTTACAAATGGAGTACAACCGAACAACCGGTAAAACAATATGCCAATTCTAGTTTTTTAATCATCCCGGATTATAATGCATCAAACAACGAATATTATTCATTATTTAATAATTTAGGGAGTACATCGCCGGATATAATGGATCCAATACCGGTAACGGGCCCAATACAAATATATATTTATCATAAAATGTACGTTGGTATTAATGGAGTGCAAACCGGAATATCATCAACCAATTATGGGGTTACATTTACAACAAATCGAAATTTAGAACAATATGGATCAGGTTCGAGAGCCATTGAATTGGATTTATTCAAAAATAATGAGGCATTCAATTTTTCCCAATACTTAATCCAAAACAAACCGAATAATCAATTAGTTGATGGAGGAGTTAAATTAAAAAGAGATTCAAAATTTGCATCCGGATCGGGAACAATTCGCCAAAATACAATATTTACATGGGATGGATCGGCCAATGCATTGATATTGGTTGGATGGGCATATGATTATCAATCCCGTTGGAGGAATCGGAATTTAGCGAGTGCCGTTCAAACATTGCCATCATTAAAAGGGATTGAAATGATTGCATTGCAACCATCAAATAAAAAATTATTACGATGTACATTATACCATAAAACCGGCGTAACAAATCGAATATTTAAATTTCGAGATATGTTTAAATATTTGGGTGATTATTATATTCCAAACGGATATACATTCAACGCAAATGATGGATCCGTTGTTGGGGAATTTATGATTATAAATTATGATTTGGATAATGCATCGCCAATTAATGTATTAAATAATAACGGAACGGGATATTTAGGAAATGGAGAATCGGAATATACCGGGGGGCCAAATGAGGCATTATCAAATGTTTTTTAAAATAAAATGATATGAATGTAAAAGCATTAAATTATTATACACAATTGGATTTATGGGCCAAAATTTGTGGAAATGTAGCATCAACAATTACAACAACGGGATCATCATCAAGAGTAATAATCGATTCATGGATTGGCCCAATAATTCCAAAGGGGGCAATTTTAAAAATAATCCCAAGGAATACCGATGTTGAGGTTTTAATATTAACAACATCCGATATTGTAAAAGGTGCAACCGATTTCACAACGGCAAATTTTACGCCGGAAATTGAAATACCAATTGGATCAAAAATATTTATTGAGCCATACCAACAAAAGGAAAAAACATATAAAACATATAATTCAACGCATGTACATATGTATCACACCGGTACGACACATGGAAATGATATGTTGCCCAATTTTACTCAATTTAATTTTAATGTAAATTCGGGATCGGTATTAACAAATGGAGTATCAAAACCAAATCGATGGG
>Ga0307377_10004592_pt1 | contig 15056 bp, 11 predicted proteins | sample TR3MG_FD_202535 | JGI IMG/M metagenome (GOLD analysis project Ga0307377, IMG submission 202535) | Soil microbial communities from Risofladan, Vaasa, Finland - TR-3 | ecosystem: Environmental > Terrestrial > Soil > Coastal area > Acid sulfate soil | place: Finland: Risofladan, Vaasa | collected... | reverse complement strand
ACCAGCCACACCGAGTAGCCGTCAAGCTTTTTTCCGCCCGTGGTATCGGCGTGCAGCCGGTCGCCGATGGCCATCAGCAGCCCGGTGGTCGAGGCGCCGTCGTTGGCACCTACAAAGCCGATGTTGCGGAGCGGGTAGTTGGTCTCGTAGTGTGTGCCGAGTACGATTGCGCCGGGCTTTTTGCCGGGGTAGCGCACGATGAAGTTGCACATCTGCACGGGGCCGATGGGCGTGTCGGATGTGAACTTATCCTGTTCAAGCTGGTCGTGATTGCGTTCAAAATGGCTGCGCAGAAAATCTTCGGCTTTTACGTGCCCGGGGCCGGTAGGCCAGCGGGGGCCGATGGCCACAAACTCGCGTGCGTACTCAAGCGCGCGTGCGCCGTCGAAGTGCTGCTGGGCATTTGCGGCCAGAGGTGCAAGCAATACCAGCCCGGCCGCGATCCTCTTCAACGACGAGGAGAAGGATTTCACGCGCCCTCCTTGGCTTCTTTGGCCTTGCGCCGCGTGGGATGCACCCACCAGGCCACCCCGATGCCCAACAGGTAAAGCGCCAGCATGGGAACCGCGTAAATGCACATCGTAGCCGGATCGGGGCTGGGGCAAATGACGGCCGCCACAAGAAACACCGCCAGAATTGCATAGCGGATGTTCTTCCACAAAAAGCGCGGGCTCACAATGCCGAACAGGGCGAGAAAGAAGATGAGGATGGGCAGTTCGAAGCTGACGCCGAGGCCCAGAATGATGGACAGAAAGAACCCGGTGTACTCTTCGATGGTGACGACGGGGTTAAATTTTTCTCCGAAACCGAGGATGAGAATTTTCAGCGCGCCGGGCAGCACAAAGAAGTATCCAAAACTTGCGCCCGTGAGGAACAGCCCGACGGTTGCGGACATGAAGGGCACGACAAAGCGCTTCTCTTTCTGGTAGAGCCCCGGCGCAATGAACAGCCACACCTGATAGAGGATGAAGGGAGCGGCCAGAATCGCGCCGCCAATGAACGCCACCTGAAGGTAAAGGTTGAGCGGGTCCATGGGGTGCGTGTAGTTGAGCTTGATGTGCAGGTTGTCGAGCGGGGCTTGCACAAAGCCGTAGAGCTTTTCATGGAAGGCATAGGCCACAAAAAAGCCCACTGCGAGATAAATTGCGGAGTGAACGATGCGCTTGCGCAGTTCGTCCAGATGCTCCATCAGGCTCATGCCGGGCAGGTCCGCCCGCTGCGTTACCGCTGCCCGCGCCCTCTTGATTGCGTCGTCGGTGTCAACCATTGTGGGCCGCCGGCTCCGTCGCCTTGTTCACATCTTCAACGGCGGTTTCTATCACTGCGTTCTCTTTCTCTAAAAGGACTTGTTGCTCAGGCACGGCCGGTGCGGCAGAACTCTCGGACGCGGGGGCTGCGGCTTCAGGGCTGGCGCCTTCCGCATCCGTGGCGCTGGCCTCGGCGTCTGCGCTTGGGGACCAGGACGCCGGAACCGGTTCGCCGGTTGAAGGCGGCTGAATGCTCGGATAGGCCGCTTCCGCCCTTTCCTGCGCTTCGACCACTTCGCCGTATGTATCGCCATACGGATAAGAGCTGTCGCTGGCGCCGTGGTTCTCGGAGGTCTCCGTTGGCTCAGTCACGCTGGCTTCTAACTGTGCCGGCGGGCTGGCCGCCAACTGTCGCTGGCGCTCTTCTTCTTCCTTCTTGCGCCGGTCGGCATCCTCGGCATTGCGCAACTCCTCTTCCATCTGGAATTTGAAGTCGTTGGAGGCTTTGCGGAACTCGTACATCAACTTGCCGATCTGGCGCCCGATCTGCGGCAGCCGCCGCGGTCCGAAGACGACCAGTGCCATCACCATCAGGATCAGCGAATCCGCCATTCCCAGGTTGGCGATCTCAATTGTCGGAGGAACTCCCATGATGGACAATGATACCTGCCCGCGCATGGCGCGAACAAACGCCTAAGCGCGAAAAGGCTGAATGCTGGAAATCGCCGCGGCGCATCGTCGAATGCCGAGATCAGGTGCCCTCAATGCGATTTTCGTACTATCCGCTCGGGCATGACGTCGGGGTTGCGCAGCCGCCGCCGTAACCGGTTCCAAATCTCCGGCGAAACCTCGACCACACCGCCGTCGCTGAGCCCTTGTAGTATCCGCAGCTCGAGCTGTTCCTGTTCGCGGTCCTTCTGCTCCTGACGCAGCAGGGTGCGCACGAACTCCGAGGCGCTGGCGTAATCGCCCGAATGCACCTGGGCTTCGACGAAGTCGCGCAGACTCTCAGGCAACGAGATGTTCATGGTGGGCATTGCGGCTCCTCCAGCCTTGCCAAAGGCAAAAGCGGGCCATTTGGCAAGAAATGACAGAACTTTTATCTCAAATTCGCCAGGAGCTGGGAATGGCCTTTTTGGGTTACGCGTTGTTTTCTGGTCCAGTGTTCGCGCCTGCGGAGACTTGGACATTACAAATGCGTTAAACTGGACAGGAATTGGGGCGGTTGAGGCCGGTTTCGAGTCTTCTGTCATCCATCGGCCTCGAATCGCATCTAATTCGCAGGAAGGGCTGCAACAACCCCGCAGGTGGGGATCCCTTGAAGGCATTGGCCTCAGCGCCGATAACTTCAATGGTGTCAGTGCATCTGCTGCATGCCTGTTAGCTTTCAACAACCCCGCCCGCCGCCCTGAAAGGGACGAGCCGGGCTGAAGGCGGAGTAAAGTGACCCTGGTTCTTGACGAAAAGAAGGCGGCCTCGCCGCAGGTCGATGGCGTGCGCAGTTCCGAAGACGCCTGCAGCCTTGAAAACTACCTCGTGCTTCCCGACCACACAATGGACGCCCGCATTGCCGAGGCGCGCGCCAAACTTGGCTCGACCACCATCCTGCTCGGCCACCACTACCAGCGCGACGAAGTAATCCGCTTTGCCGACTTCACGGGCGACAGCTATAAGCTCTCGAAGGCCGCTGCGGATACTGAAGCCAAGTACATTATTTTCTGTGGTGTACACTTCATGGCTGAAAGCGCGGACGTGCTGGGGACGGACGGCCAGCAGGTGATTCTTCCCGATCTCAATGCCGGATGCTCCATGGCGGATATGGCGGAAATCTCCCAGGTCGAAGCCTGCTGGGAGGTGCTTGAGGGCCTGGGACTTGCCGACGAGTGCATCCCGCTGACGTACATGAACTCCACGGCCGCCATCAAGGCCTTTTGCGGAGAGCACGGCGGCCTGGTCTGCACCTCGTCCAACGCTCGCGCCGCTTTTGAGTGGGCCTTTGCGCGCGGTAAGCGGATACTCTTCCTCCCCGACCAGCACCTGGGCCGCAACACCGGGCACGCGATGGGTGTGCCGCCGGAGCAGATGGCTGTCTGGGACCCGTGGGGCGTGCAATTGGGTGCCAACTACGGCGGACAGACCAGGGAAAATCTCGCCCAAAGCCGCATACTTCTCTGGAAAGGCCACTGCGCCGTCCATCAGCGCTTTCTGCCCGGCCACGTCGACCAGGTGCGCGCCAAGTACCCCGGAATTCAGGTCATCGTGCATCCGGAGTGCCGCTGGGAGGTTTGCCAGAAGGCTGACGCGCTGGGATCCACCGAGCGGCTGATTGCGCTGGTCGAGCAGGCCCCTGCGGGCTCGATGTTCGCTATCGGCACCGAGATTCACCTGGTCAACCGCCTGGCCCGCCGCTTCGCCCCGGAAGGCAAAAAGATCATAACCCTCGATGATACGGGCTGCCTGTGCACTACCATGTACCGCATCAGCCCGCAGCACCTTTGCTGGGCTTTGGAGAATCTGGTCGAAGGCCGTGTCGTCAATCGCATTCAGGTCGGGGAAAGCGTGAAGCGCTGGGCCAAGGTTGCTCTGGATCGGATGCTGGAAGTGGGGTAGAAGCAGCTTCCAGCTCCTAGCCCCTAGCTTTCAGTCCCCGGTCTCGTGATCAGGGTTCGCTCGCGGCCAAGTCTGCTTCGCGCCAGGACTGGTTCGGTTGGCAAGACGTAGCTAGAGGCTGGATGCTGGAAGCTGTTTCGTCGTATCCTTAGATCAAGGCATTCCTCATGAAGACCTTCACCATTGACGAAGCTCAATCGCTGCTCCCGGTCCTGGAGTCTTTGCTCAAGCGCGCCATCGAAGGCAAGCAGGCGGCCGAGCAGGTTGAGGCAGGCCTGTCGGAGTTGGCCCGCCGCATCTATCTCTCCGGCGGCATGAAGGTCGATGTGGAAGGCGTGGTGAAGCAGCGCGCCGAGTTGGAGGCGCACCTGAAACTGGCCCGCGAAAGCGTCGCCGAGATCGACGCAATCGGCGTACAGGTGAAGGACCTTGAAACCGGCCTGCTCGATTTTCCCTGCCGTCTCGACGACCAGGTTGTGCTGCTCTGCTGGCGCAAGGGCGAGACCTCCATCGAGCACTGGCATACGGTCGAGTCCGGATTTCAGGGCCGTCAGCCGGTCGATGATCGCTTCCGTCGCCGCTCAACTTCGGGTGGCACTGGATCGGGTGGCACTGGCAACCGCCCCAACTAAGCGGATCGGCATAGCGAAACATTTACGCCGCTTTTTCCTCCTTCACAAAAATTTAATAACATCCGTCTCGCAATCCATGGGAACTGCGGCGTATCTGCCGCCGTATATCCTCTCGGCACGGATGTGATGGCCGCTACATGCAAGGGAGGAATGGAGGTGTACTTTGCTTGAGGCGGTTGCACGCCACTCCTGTCCGGCACAGCGCGTGATGTGTATGTGCCGAATGATGGAACCAGTGCATGACTTTTGTGATGACCATCTCGTTGATCAATAGCAACGAAGTTAGTCCAACGCAGCGGCGGCCTCTGGCAGGAAAGAGCCCATGGACAACCGCGGTAAATGAGGCGCTCGCATAACCGAAGCATAAGGAGATGCAGTTCATATGAATCGTGAATCGAAGATATCTATATTTGCAGCAATTCTCTGTGTCGCTCTGTTCTCCACCGCGCAGGCCCTTGCATTTGAAAGCCTGCCCGCTGCCGCCAGTGCCGCAGCAGGGGCTATGCAGATTGACGCCGCTAACATGGTGCCGGCGCAGGCCTCGCTGGCTCAAACAATCGACGCCAGTAAAATTCAGCAGGGTCAGCCAGTCAAGGCCACGCTCAGTGACAAGGTCAAACTCAAGGATGGCACCGAACTGCCGCGTGGTGCCGTGCTCGTTGGCACCGCCGACAGCGCAGAGGCCAACGGAAAGTCAACCCTCACGCTGCACTTCACTCAGGCGCAGTTGAAAGACGGCAAGACCATCGCCGTTGCCGTTACTATCGTCGACCTGGTTCCGGCCAGCAACGTCCAATACACAACCGTAGCCACATGGAACCCCACCATGCTCCAGGTGCTTCAACAGAACGTGCTCAACGGTGTCGATCTCGAAAGCCACATTGGCGGCAGCACCTCGGGTACGTTTGTCGCAGCCAGGAAGAACAGCCTGAAACTCGCCAAAGGCTGCGCGCTCACGCTCGCGATCGGAACAGCGCAGGGAAGTTAGTCAAATCTTTCCTGCAGCCTGAAAACATCGCAGCTTGTTCGGTCAATCAAAGCGGGACCTCGCAACTGGTCCCGCTTTGAACCATCGCTTCGCGGCCGACTTCCTCACAGTGTTCGACCCGGAAGCTACTCCGTGAGCAATGCACCGCGTCAATATTTTTTCTGCCTTGTAACTGTATGCATGGAATAGAAGTAATGATCTGTAAGTTGACGATAAGTTGACGATTGCGAATCCTATCCTGGTTCAATCCTTGCAACCCAGATAACCAATCGAAGTCAATGCTCGTCTAACTTAGCGAGTGACCTCCCTCATGGTAGTTTCCCCTTGGAGGTGCAAGTAAACCAAACTTAAAGGAGTTACTTCGCATGAAACGTGAAGCTGCTATATCCCTGTCTGTTACGGCCCTTCTTCTGGTCTTGTACTTCCCGAAAAATATGCAGGCACTGAGCGCCAGATCCCTTGCAGACCAGAGTGCGGCCGCATCCATGGTGCCCGCGCAGGCTGTACTTCAGACGTCGATTGACGCCAGAAAGGCCGCATCAGGTAAGGAGTTTCAGGCAAAACTCACAGACAAAGTCCATCTTAAAAATGGCCTTGAGTTACCGAAGGGCACGGTGCTTGTGGGTACCCTGGCCACTGACAAGATGCAGCCGAGTGGAACATCGAGGCTCGCTCTTCGATTCACCAGGGCGGAACTGAAGGATGGCAAGGCAGTTCCCATCAAGGCGACCATCGTAGACATTTCCCAGCCTGGCGGCGCGGAGAGTCGGGATCTGACCACGTGGACCCCGCAGACTTATCAGGTTGACCAAATCGGCGCTCTTTCGGGAGTGGATCTTCACAGTAATATTGGCGCCCGCGACTCGGGCGTGTTTGTTTCTGCAAAGAAGCACGAGATGAAGCTCTCGGCAGGCAGTGGGCTCGCGCTGGCGATTGAACCGCAGCCGGGCATCTAGAGCAGCATCAGCGTTTCGCGAGGCGGCGCCTGATCTTTCCGCGTGCGGCGGCAAGGCGGGCCCGCTCTGGCCGGGCAAGCAAATGTAAGAAGGCCGCTCTTGCGATCGTCTTCGGCTGGGGAAGATTCACGCCCCAGTCGAAGACGCAAGGCAATCGATCCATGCTCAGTGTTCTCTTCCGCTTCAATTCTCGCGAAGGCCATGGCAGGTCCGGTCTGCAACGACTGCGGTTGAGCGAATCTCCCATCTCCTGCGTCACTTAGCTCAACGATCCAGGTGTGCGCCCGTGTGTCCGGTCAGCCGGCGAGACAAGACACGCGGCGAAGCGATACCCTTGAGTCTGCGCAAGCATCGTCCAAATCGGTCGTCCGAGGCGATGGAAGTGGCGATGCGTGAGGAGCGGCAATGAAGATGGGCAAGTGGGCATGGATGCTGCTGGCGGCGGCTCCTCTGTTGTCCGGATGCGCGGGTTTCTGGGATGCGCCCGCCAGCTCCACCACCTTCACGCTCTCCAACAGCGGCAACATCACCGTCAGTCCAGGCTCTATCGGAACGGCAACGATTACCGTGACGCCTTCGAGTTCGTTCACGGGAACGGTCGCGCTCACTTGCGCGGTGACCACCGCGCCATCGAGCGCTACCAGCCCCGCCACGTGCAGCCCTTCTCCGGCTTCTCTCACCTTCAGCACGACGAGCGCGCAAACCACCACGCTGACCGTGTCTACCAGCTCCACCACCACCACAGGCGCGTACGACTTCACCGTCACCGGCACTTCCGGCAGCGTTTCAGCGACCACCATACTTTGCGCCGAGGTGACCTCAACCTCCGGCAGTTGCACGGCCACGTCCGGCAACAGCAGCGGCGTCTTCTACGTGCTCAACCAGGGAACCAAGCAGATTGCCGCCTACTCGATCGCTTCCGGAGTGCTCAGTCAAGTCAGTGGCAGTCCTTACACGCTCTCCGCCGCGCCCTATTCGATCGCCATCGCACCCAACGGCAGCTTCCTCTATGTGGGCACAGCCACGGGCATCTTCTTATACGACATCGGCTCGGGCGGCGGGCTCACCCTGGTCAACAGCGCAAACGTCATCTCGCAGGACATTGCCACCACCATGCAGGTGGATTCGACCGGCAGCTGGCTGCTGGAAGCCGGTCCCAATCTAGCCGAGCTTCTCGCTATCCCCATCAACGCGTCCACTGGAGTGCCCACCTCCGGCACCGAGCGATATACCACGCTGCCTGCCGCGACCGTGCAGCAGCTCACCATCTCGCCTGACAACGCGCATGTGTTTGTAGCTCTCGGCTCCAGCGGCACGCAGGATGTAACTTTTGCCGCAGGCAGTGCGAGCCCGTTTGGAACTATTGCCACCATTCCGGTCTATAACTCAGCAGGCGCAGCCGTCTCGGTGGCCGTGGACCCCAACAGCCGCCTGCTCTACATCGGCGAAACCGCTGCCACGTCGGGCTCGAACTCCGGCGGGCTGCGCGTAATCAACTACAACACGCTGGTCGAGGTCTCCGGCTCGCCGTTTGCGACCGGCGGACTGGCGCCTTACGCCATTGCGCCCACCGTTTACGGCGCTTATGCGGGCGATTTTGTCTACGTGGCCAACCGCACTGTCAGCGGCAGCTCCGCGGGCAACATTGTGGGCTTTTCCGTCACCACGTCGGGAGGCGTCTATACGCTGACTCCTCTCAGCTCGACGGTAGCCGCAGGCATCACGCCGCTGGGCCTTACGCAGGACTCGACAGGCAACTACATGCTGGTGGTCAACTCAGGCGGCAGCCCGGACCTGGGCGCCTACACCTTCGATGCAACCACCGCAGGCATGCTCGACTCAGCCCTGACCAGCGCCACGGGAACCGATCCTGTTGTGGCCACGGCCATTGCTGCCGTGCCGTAGAGGCAGCGACCAGGTCTATGCTCGTCAAGTGCTATCCTGAAGGGGATAGCAATCGTCAGTGTTCACGCAAACTCCAATCCATCTCGATCGTTTATCCCAATGCATCAGGACTTCTGTGCCCAGGCGGCGGATGTTGTTGCTGCTGGTGGGCGTGTGCCTGCTCGGGCTTGCCTCCGGATGCAGCCGCTTCCGCAAGCAGAAGCACGAAACCGTCTATGTCGCCGCGCGGCAAATGTATCTTCATGACCGAGTGGCCGCAGTCTCGGCGCGCGTTGCCAGGGTGGTCAACGGGCAGCCGCTCGAGGTTCTTGAACGCGGCCGCCGCTTCCTGAAGGTACAAACCGAGCAGAACCAGGTCGGTTGGATTGAGGAACGCGCCACCATTGACGCCAAGACCCGCGATGCGTTCATCCAGCTTGCGGCCGAGCACAAAGACGACCCGGTAACCGCGACAGCCACGCTGCGCGACGACCTTTACTTGCACATCCTCCCTGGCCGCGGGACCGAGCATTTCTATCTGCTGGCCGGAAACGCCAAGGTGCAGCTGCTCACGCGTGCGTCATTGCCCAAGGTCTCCAGCGTGCGTCCGGTCCGCCCTGTCTCTCCGCGTTCTGATCAAAAGTCCGCGAAAACTCCTCTGGCGTCAAAAGGCGCAGAGAGCAAGGCGCCCTTGGCCGCTCAATCGGCCGCCATGCCCCCCGCGCCCGAGGCCCCGCCCCCTGTGATGGAGGACTGGTGGCTGGCGCGCGACAGCCAGGGCCGCGTCGGCTGGCTGCTGGGCAGCCGCATTGATGTCGAAGTCCCGGACGCGATTGCGCAATATGGCGAGGGCCAGCGCTTCATTGGTACCTGGGTGCTGACGAAGATCACCGATCCCGACGCCGCCACGCCCGATCACCAGGTCCCCGAGTACCTCGCCGTCACGGCGCCGCTGCATTCCGGACTTCCATGCGACTTCGACGAGGTGCGCGTCTTCACCTGGAGCGTTCGCCACAACCGCTATGAGACGGCGTTCATGCTGCATCCCATTCAGGGCTATTTGCCGGTCAAGGTCGGGAACCAGCCGGCCAGCCAGAACTCAAAAAAGGCCGCGTCCGGCGGCAGCGTCCCCACTTTCAGCTTTCAGATTGCGGGCAGCCAGGACCTCACCACCGATCCGGCTACAGGCATAACGCGGCCCTCGGCTCCGCGCACCATCCGCTACCAGATGATCGATACGCGCGTCCTGCGCATCGGTCCCGACCTGGCCCCGATCCCCATCACTCATACGGCAGCCGACAAGAAGTCCAAAGACCAAAGGAACTCGAAAAAGAAGCGCAGATAGAGTGGAGCTGAGATCAGGGAAGCGCTGGGAATATGAAAAGCGGCTTCTTTTCTCAACGCCGAGCTTCGCGAACTGCGTCCGGCCCCATTTTTTTCTTTCATTCGGAGCGAACGCAGCGAATCCGCACGTGCTGTGGCCGCTGATCTACCGGGCAGGTCAGGGCCGCTGTTGATCGAGGGCCGGCTTCACTTCGCCCCGCGGCCGTTCGGGGGCTTCCATCGCAGGCAGGGCGCGCCTTACTTGCGGCTGGCCTGCGGGAATGTCTTCCACCACTCGCACAGCAGGCTTGGCGCGCGTCTCGGTGGGCGGTTCTTCCGCGGGCGCGGCCGGCGTGGTGTTCACCACGGGCTTCAGCCTTCGAGCAGAAGCAGAGGCCGCCGCGGAATTCTCGTGCAGAGGCGCCCCTGCCTTCAGCGTCTGGCTGTCGATGTCGCTGTGCGGGAACTGCTCGTCGGGCTTGCCGGCGATGGCGGCCTTCATAAACGTCATCCAGATCGGCAGGGCGGCGCGCGCGCCGGTTTCCTTCTCGCCCAGCGATTCGCGGCTATCGAATCCGACCCACACTCCGCAGGTAACGGATGGCGAAAAGCCGAGAAACCATGCGTCGGTAAAGTTGCTGGTGGTGCCGGTCTTGCCGCCCAGTGGATGGTTCATCTGCGCAGTCGCCGCGCCGGTGCCATGCGCCATCACGGCCTCTAGAAGCGTCATCATCGAGCGCGCGGTCTGTTGGTCGATTACCTGGGTGACGACGGGGTGGTCTTCCCAGAGCGTAATGCCGTCCGCGTTTGACACCTTGCGGATCAGGTGCGGCGTAACCCGGATGCCGTCGTTGGGAAATACGGAGTAGGATGCCACCTGCTCCTGGAGTGAAATTTCAACCGCGCCCAGTGCGATGGGCAGGTAGGGCGGAATGTCCGAAGTGACGCCGAATTGGTGGGCCATGTCGATCACCTTGCGGATGCCCACGTGCGCGGCCAGCTTGAGGGCTGGAATGTTGCGCGACTCGGCGAAGGCGTTCAAGATCGTCATCCGCCCCTTGTAGTCGTTCTCGTAATTGTGCGGCACATAGTCGCCGAATCGGACCGGCCCATCGATGATCGTATCGTCCGGCTTGATGCCGTCTTCAATGGCCGCCGTGTAGACGTAGGGCTTGAAGCTGGAGCCGGTCTGGCGTTCGGCCTGGGTGGCACGATCGAACTGCGACAGCGCAAAGTCACGGCCGCCCACCAGGGCCAGCACGTCGCCGCTGGTGTTGTCGACGGCCATCAGCGCGCCCTGCGCCCCGGAGTCCTGTTCCAGGCTGGCATGGCGCATGGCCCCTTCCATGCCGGTAGCCAGATGGACATAGATAATATCGCCGGGTTTGACAAGCTCAGTGGCCAGACGCTGCCCAGTCCATTGCCAATCCGACGGCTGCAACACAATCTCTGCGTTCTTCTGCTCGGGCGCGCCGATGCGAGCGTCAATCTCCATGGGCAGCACGCGGGTAACGAGAGCATGCACATAGTCGCCCGGCGCAGAGACCACTGCCCAGTCTGGATGCCGGTATTCGTCCAGGGTTGACCCCGCGGCCAGCACATTTTCCAGGTGCCCCTTCCATCCCCGGCGATGCTCGTAGGCTGCCAGCCCATCCTCCACGGCCGCGTTTGCCGTCTGCTGCAGGTCCAGGTCGAGCGTGGTGTATACGTGCAGGCCGGCCTCGTGCACCTGCTCGGAGCCGAAGCGCTTCTCGAGCTCCTGCCGTACCTCTTCCTGGAACCAGGGCGCAACTGAGCTTTGCGGCTCGGCAATATTCAGTCCAAGCGGCGCGCTGCGCGCCTGCTCGGCCTCGGCGTGCGTGATTTTGCGATCGGACTCCATCTCCGTGAGCACCAGGTTGCGGCGGCGCAGCGCCTTGGCCGGATTGAGCAGTGGCGAGTAGGCGTAAGGCGCTTTGGGCAGGCCGGCCAGCAGCGCGGCTTCGGTCAGCGTCAGGTCTTTGGCGTGCTTGGAGAAATAAAACTCTGAGGCGGCCTCGAAGCCATACGTGCCGCTGCCCAGGTAAATCTGGTTTCCGTAGAGCGTAAAGATCTGCTGCTTGGTAAACGTGCGCTCAATCTGAATCGCAAGATAGGCTTCCTCAAGCTTGCGCGCGTAGTTTCGGTCGGCATTGAGAAAAAGGTTCCGCGCCAGCTGCATGGTGAGCGTCGAGGCGCCCTGCGAGCGGTCGTGGGAGCGCAGGTCGTGCAACACCGCGCCGCCGATGCGCAGCACGTTGACGCCCCAGTGAGACTCGAAGCTCTTGTCTTCAATCGAGATGACGGCCTCGCGGAGAACGGGCGCAAAACCGTCGTAGTCCACCACCGTGCGCCGTTCCAGCGCAAACGACCCAATAACGCGGCCTTTTCGGTCGTAGAGATTGGTAAGGGTGGAGGGGTGGTACTGCTCAAGCTGATCAATTTGAGGCAGATCGACCGAGTACACCAGCGTGAGACCGGCCAGGCAGCCTGTAACGATCGCCAGCACCAGCAGCGCGGCCAGCGCCGAGCGGCCGGCCAGCTTGCGGTTGCGGCGCAGGGGCACCAGCGGCCCAGATAGCCGTTCTCGTCGCGGCTTGACAGGCTTATTGATCGAGGTTGCCAAGAGATTCAGGCCTCACAGGCAGCTCCCCCAACGTGCCGGGGAGAGAATGCCTTAGCTTAAGGCTAGCATCTTAGCGAATCGCATGTGTATACGAGAGAGAAACGCCGTACCAGCAAGGTACAGGACCGAAAAAAGGGTCCCTAAATGGAAAGGACGCGGACAAAATCCGCGCCCTTCCGAAGTTCGGTCACGTTCGTCTCTTCAAGAGCTTTTGGCTTTCAGCAGATCGAGCGCCTTGTTGAGCATGTCGTCGCCCTTGGGCGCTGGAGCGCCTTCCTCTTCGTCGTCGATCGGCGAGGTCACCGCCACGCTGGGCGTCACGGCGGCATCCTGAATCTTGATGCCCGAAGGGCTCTGGTATTTGGCCACGGTCAGCAGCAGGTCGGCGCCATCGGGCAGTTCGATGGACTTCTGGAACGATCCCTCGCCAAAGGTGCGCTCGCCCACCACGTCGCCGCGTTTCAGGTCCTGGATCGCGGCCGCTGCCAGTTCGGGGCCGCCGTAGGTGCCGCGGTTGACGATTACGGCGACAGGCGCGGCAGTAATGAACTTTGCCGGGTCAGCCGCAAAAGTCTGCGTGGCGAACTGCTGGCCCTGCAGTGTGGCCAGGGTTCCCTTTTCGATAAAGAAGTTGGCCAGCCGCACGCCCTGGGCAGCGTTACCACTGCAGTCGCGCAGGTCGAGCAGAATCTTGCTGCCCTTGGGCGCTGCCTTGATCTTTGCGGCCATATCGTCCACGCGGGCTGCGCTCAGCACGCCGGGCTTCAGGTAAAGAATGGAGGCGTTGTCGTAGGCCTGCGTGCCCAGCGCGGGCGGCGCGGCGATGGCGCGGATCAAGGGCAGTTTCTCCGGATCGGGCTTCATCGGGCGCACCACCGAGAGCGTGACCGTGGTTCCGGGCTTGCCCTCGAGCATCAGCCGGATGACGGCCAGCGACAACTCGCGTGTCGACTGATTGTCGATGGACTCAATGACGTCGCCATCGGACAAGTGCTGGTCGGCCGGCGAACCCGGCATCACGTTCACCACGGTGGCGTAGCCGTAGCGCTTTGACACCGTGATGCCCACCTGCGCCTGGCCAGAGGTTGGCTCATCCTTATAGATCTTGTACTCGGTCGGGGTCAGGTAGCTGGAGTCGGCGTCAAGCGACTCAAGCAGGCCGTGCAGAGCACCGGTCGTCACGCTGGACATATTAGGCACGGTCACGTAGTCCGTCTGGATCTTCTGCAGAACCTCGGCATAGACGCGCATCTGGCGGTAGGCGCCATCGTCATCGCTGCCGGCGTGGACGCCGAGGATGCCGAACTCGCCCAGGGCAAAGCCCAGGCCCAGAGCGGCAAAGATGGCTACGGAAAGCACGAATACAGAACGCTGAAAGAATCGGGACACACACACCACCAAGGTGGGCCTCAAGGGGAAACCGGCCGCATACCCATTAGACGCTATGATACCGCAAGCGGTGCGTTGGAACGCGTTTTTAAGGTTTGGCGCGGCGGCCGGTCGGGAGGTTACGGCCCGGGAACGGCCTGTTCTCCAGCTCCAATTCCTGTTCCCGAGAACTAGAAAGAAAAGAAGTTTCGCCCCTTTTTCTTCGCCGGGGCTGCTGTGGAAATTTCGTACACAGATTGTGTCATCTGCAGGATCGCTTTTCCTATCAGTGAGTCTTCCCGGGTCAGAGGGGTAGCTGAACTCTGCATTCGGCGTACCGCGGCGTAATCGTTGGGAATTTTCCAGCGAACGGCCCGGGGTAGCGCCTTGGCGATCTGTTCTTCGCCAATCCCCTCACAGTCCGAATCGAATCGATTGACGACCACTTCCACATTCGGGCCTCCCAGTGGAGAGAACTGTCTGATCAGGCGATTGGCGTTGCGCAGTTCGGGAATGCCTAGCTGCGTCACCAGGTAGAGGGTGACGGATGGATCGAGGCCATAGGCTCTTTGCAGGTCGAGTTTCGATCCCGCATCGATCACCACAAACTTAAAACTCTGCAGGGCAACCCGTATCAGGGTGCTAATGGCTTCGTCGCCGGGATGGATCGGACTCATTTCGCTGGGCGCGGCCAGAACGAACAGTCCCGAGGGGTGTTCCACCAGAAGGGATGAGAGAAAATGCGCGTCAAACCGCTCTGTATTCTCGACCGCGTTCACTGTCGAGTACTGGCTATCGAGTCCAAGGTTAAGCGCTGCGTCTCCCAGGGGAAAGTTCAGATCGATCAGCAGAGTGCGCTTATGAGACCGTTCGGCCAGCGAAACTGCAAAGTTGCAGGCCAAAGTGGTCACGCCCGCCCCGCCCTTGGCGCTCTGGAACACGTACAGTTGGCTGTCCTCGACCTGCGGCACGAACTCTTCGTCTTCCAGTTCCTCTCGCTCAATCTCCTGTCTCTTAATCTCCTGCGGCGCGGCCTCCATACGGCGGGACCAGGCGCGCGCCAGGGCTTCGGTCATGGCGTTTGGAGTGATCGGCGTTTGCAAATACTCGCGAGCGCCGGCGCGCAGGCAGCGCACCATCAGGCCAGGATCGAGCCGCTCCGAATACACAATGATGTTTGACCCGCCCTCGGCGCTGATATTCTCCACCAGCCGTAGCGTATACTCCGGGTCGCTGTCCAGATCGATGATCACCACATCGAAGCTTTGCTTGAGCACTCGCGTCACCGAGTCGATATCCGGTGGGTAGGAGACGAACTCATTGATCCGCCCGTGCGGAGAACCGTCGAGCGCCCTGATTGCGAAATTACGGCGCACTTCGTCTGGACTGATGATCGCGATTGAC
>Ga0307377_10004591_pt1 | contig 15058 bp, 29 predicted proteins | sample TR3MG_FD_202535 | JGI IMG/M metagenome (GOLD analysis project Ga0307377, IMG submission 202535) | Soil microbial communities from Risofladan, Vaasa, Finland - TR-3 | ecosystem: Environmental > Terrestrial > Soil > Coastal area > Acid sulfate soil | place: Finland: Risofladan, Vaasa | collected... | reverse complement strand
TCTCCTCCTACTTCTACTACAAAAACCACCGTCATACGTCATACCGTATGACAATCCTTTTATACTGGTGAAGCCATGAATTGAACGTTATGAGCTGGAAGAATAAGGGCCGCGTACCGAGAACGTTCCGACAGGACCCTGACGTTCAAGAGTTCCTTGACAACCTGCCTTACGGGGATGCGTCAGGATTAATAAATGAGGCGATCAAGGAACATTCACTGTCCACACATGGACCGCCGGGAGAGGGTCCCCCTGAAAACCCCTCACCCGGCGAAAATCCCAATTTTCAGACTGCTCCGGGGACGGGGGGCCCCAAGGTGGAGGAGCCAAAAAACCTCCCGTCTCCGAAACAATCGCGGACGCCGAAAGACGAATCGAGCAACGGATCGGGCGCATCAACAGACGACTTAAAAAACTCAACGTCGCCTGGAGCGAACTTCAGAAAAAAACTACCTGGAGCTACCAGCGAGGAGACACCCCCACCATCATCGGAGCCCTCGCATCTGTTAACCTCGTTATTCAGCAAAAGGAGGCGATGAACCTATATGCAGCACACATTGACTGGCTGGACCTATCCATCAGATCAATCCAGGATACGGCGGGCGAGGACGAAGGATGGGTTGATACACGATCTGCAGAACTATCCCTCCTACAGAAAGCAGCTGTGGAGCTACGCGCTGAGGAAGTATGCGTCCGATCCTTCTACCTGCAGACGCTACAGGCGGCTTTTGAGGAAGCACCCATGCCTGGTTGGGAAGAGCAGGCACCCAGAGTACACGGAGATGGTGAGGGTTTACCGCCCGTGGATAGGGGTGCCAAGAGGAGAGCCGGGGCGTGAATACGACGCGATACCGTGGGGCAGGACGATGGCCACCGCCGCGGTGGCGTTCAAGCGGATACCACCGGATGGTTCCGGCGGCTGGACCGGTGCCACCGAGGTATCGACATCTATCTGGGACAGTTTCCCGGAGGTCCCGTGGGTCTGCCCGTCGTTCCCGTGGGTGGAGGTAGAGGAAGAGGATGAGAGAATACTTATTGAAAAACTTGGGGATAAGGTGGATCAACATGGATGAGGAGAACCGGAAGATGAATGAGGATAAGGAGCCCGTGTACACGGAGGAGGATTGGGACCGCGCCCGCGAGGAGATACGCAGGCACGACGAGGAGAAGTTTACAGACATATCGTGTGGTGGATGTGGTAAACGGTATCTGAAGGGGCAGGAGAACTATGTTTACTGTCCGTACTGTGGGGCGGATGGGCCGGGGCACCCGGACGCGGAGCTGAAAGATATTGAGTGAAAAAGAAGTAGAGTGCCCATGTGAGGAATCTAGTCGCGTAACCTGTGCTTTGTGCCAGGATTTACCGACATGGTATTTCGATGAGCCGCACGTTCAGAGCAAGCACCCCGTGGAGTACGCGGAGCTGGTTGACGTAGACTCGCCCGTGGGCGAGCTCTCACCCGGAGGTCGCAGACATTGAGTAAGGGACGATACTATTGCCCGTACTGCGATACGCGCCCCGGCGGCTACATGCGCCCATGGGGCCTTCGCAAACACATCGAGAAAATCCACGGCGACAGGTACGAGGAAATGGTGGTCAGATGGGAGGACGAGAACCGCATAAACGCGTTCATCAAGAACGCGTTCATCAAGACAGCGTATAACACGCAGACTGCCGCAGCGGCGGCAGCTAACACGCAGACTGGCGCTGCAGCGCCAGCTCACACTCCACACGTGGAGAAACCCGCCGAGACGGATGGAGGCTGCCTGCAGGCAGCTCTCGGCCAATCCGCAGCTGACCCCAGTAGTGCAGCGGAGGCGGGGCCGGGCATGGCACCAGGGGGGGAAACGAACCTGGGGGTTGAAAGGGACCGCGAAGCGCAGGAGGCCGCAGCAGAGGCCGCGCCCGCGGTCACCTCTCTAAAGCCTAACCCCGGCGAACTCGATTTAGCGGTTGATATGTTGGAGATCATGGGGACCCAGGAGGCCATGCGCGAGGCGCTCAACCAGGCCATCGACCAGCTCAACGTCCATAGCCAGAGCCTCAGCGAGATCATGGGAGGAAAACCCGGCACCGCGGTAACGGTTCCACCGGTGGCCCCTATATGGAACCTGGACGAGGTCCCGCAATGGCTCCGGGACCCGCTGGTCAAGTTCATGGGCGACATAGGCGCCGCCGCGCGATCACTGGCAGGAGGCGAATCTTCCGAGAATGACAGTTATATAAGGTCGATCGCGGTGGAGATGGAGAAACGGGAGAAACAATACAGGGAGGCGCGGGCGAAGCTGATCGTGGACACCATATACAGTGACGAGGAGCTGTACAGCAAACCGAAGGACTCGCCGAAACCGGAGGACGTGAAGAAACTTGGATAAGGATATGATGAGGGTGCTGGCGTACACGCTGGCGGTGAAGCTCGTCGACGCGCGGGACCAGATCGATGGAATCTGCCTGATGACGTGGGGCCGCACATTTGACGAGGCGGATCTGCTGGCGGCGGGGCGGCTGGCGCTGGACATGATCGAGCGAGGCGACGTAAAATGAACATGCTTTATGTAGGATGGATTGTCCTCGTGTTCGCCGCTTTACTCAACCTGTCCTGGATTATGAAGCTAGATAATAGGGAAGAGGAATTGGATGAGCGCGGTCTTGAACTGGATGCCTACGCGGGGCAGCTCGATGACTGGGCCAGGGAGATCAAGGTCGCCCGAACTAACCTCGATAACCTGGTGACGCACGCGGAGCGGTACGCGGCAGGCCACGAGGCCACCCGGATCATGTTCAACCGCATCGTGGAGCGCCTGCACGAGAAGCTACCCGAGGAGGCTGAAGATGGAGGAGACTAAACCTGCACTCCCATCCATCGACTTCATGGATGTGGCTCTTGAGACGCCTAGGATACATCTGGTCACTGGACGCCCCGGTCAGGGAAAAACTGTACTGGACTTCTCACTTGCTGACCGTCTACAGGCTGAGACAGGTAAACCCGTATACGTGGTGATGAAGGAGAATGACAGGGCAATCGAACGATATGACGTGCCGGATCACATCAAAACCCTCCGTGGTATCGATTTCCCACAGGATTCTATCGTCATCGGGGACGACTGGCAGCGGTACGCCCACGCCCGTAGAGGAATGGCAAACATTAACGTACTTATCGACGAGATGTTCGCTACGCACAGACATGATAATATCGATTTTCTTATCGACTCTCAGACGGCGTCATCGATTGACAGAAACAACATTATTCGAAGTAATTACCGGTGGTATAAGGCGCCGCTGAAGAAGGAGGTGGAAGGACTTGGAAGAAGCGAACTGCAACCTGAGCTGGAACTGGCCAATAAGATGGACCTGGGTCTGGAGGAGGCATATCTCGACTGCGACCTCGGGGAATGGAGAGTGGAGAATATACCTCTCCCAGAGTACTGGAGCGACGGGTTGAGTATCATGCACCGGCGACGCCCGGAGCCGTGGACCAAGAAGCTGAGGCGAATAATATGACCGAGGAAATGAGAATGTTGGAGGAGGCTATAAAAGCATATCGGGATGGGGTCGAAATAGGAACCGCTGCTTTTAACTATATGCTCTATGTTGAATGTGACGGTGATATTCTGAAACTTGTTGAGAATATGAGGGGGCTTTTAGTTGAGGTTGCGTGACGTGCCCGGCCTCATAGCCGCCGCCGACGGCGAGCTGGAGAAGCTGCGCGCCCTCGCCGAAAAATACCGGGCCAGGCTACCCACTCGTAAGAAATACAAGGACCCGGGCCGCTACAGGCCATAGAGATATAAATAAGCTATACAGTTATATTAAACATGAGTAAATTAGATGACAATACGGTATCTTTCAGTCTCCGTATGAAGTACCGGCTTTTCCGGCGAATCGATGAACACCTGAAAGAACTCGGGGAAGGCAACAAATCCGCGTGGATACGCCGCGCCATCATCAACCAGATGTCACACGACCGGCAACTCATGGAAGAATAGCCACCAAAACCATAGAAACCATAAATATATATAGCCCTATATAGATTCTATATACGATACGTATGGGATTGAAGTCAGTCGAATCCAAGGTAGTAGGAGTCGGCGGGAGAGTCAAAGGCATAATCAGGCCCCTCGGAGTCATACTGCCAGTCGCAGGCCCCAACGTGCAGGCGCTCATGAGCACCGGGCCACGCGGATTGCTTGATTACAACGTCAACGCCGTCAAAACGTGGCGGCCACCCGACTGGAACACCGTCACCGGCTACATCGACGGCCCAGGCGGGGCAGCCATCATGACAGGCATAGCCGCCAAACTCGGCAAATGGGCCATAAGGGAACTCGGCTTCAGCGGTGAAGCGGGGCCCCTCATCATGCTCGTGGACTGCGTGGAAGCGTGGGCAGACGGCAGCGCCGTAGGATGGGGAATCAAGGAGCTCGTCTACCCAACCATCAGCGGAGTGTCCGCACCCTTCGGCGGCGTAAGCACCGCCGGGTTATGGGGAGGCAGCCAGCCCGCGAAGGACAGCCCCGCCGAAATGAACACGCGTGACAGGAAACCAAAGACAAGGAGCATGATGATGTAATGGCGCAGCAAGCACAGGCCATAAGCTTCAAGACACTCAAAGCCATAGGCGGGCTAGAGGCGGACGAGATCATCACCCTCAACGCCGGCCTCGTAAGGCTCGGCGGAGCCAACGGCTACATGGAGGTCCCCATGTACGCGGACACCCTGCTAGGAATATGGGCGCACAACAGCATCGAGATCGTCACGGCGCAGGAGGACCCGCAGTGCTGGGGGTACCTCGAATCAGCGGACGGGATGAGCCTCAAACCATTCGAGTTCCTGTTCCCACCCATGGGTGCATGCCTCATCACAACGTTCTCCCAGAACGCGACCCCAGGCGAATATTACCCCATCAACGCCCCGGTCAGGCCAGGGTCAAGGATTATAGTCTACGCCCAGGCGCTGGCGGCAGCAGGTAGCACAGGCGTGTTACACCCGTCGGTCACGTTCTGGTTCAGCAACAGCCGCGAATCAGGCGATTGGGCCCCCACGAGCCTGGACAGCAGGCCGGGCGTGCAACGCTACCGCAAGGTAGGCGCATACACGGCGACCGTAACAGGTGCAGCGAACGCATGGGCCGCGGAGGCCGCGTACCAGGTAGGCCTCGGCTCAGGCGGAGGCATCATAACGGAGCTAGGAGGTGTACGGACGTGCACCACACCGACGGCGGCAACCCCCGGGCTGGGGATATTCAGGTTCAACAGCGACGACGTGCCGCTGTTCCCGCAGGACTTTGCGTGCAACGCGTACGGGTCACTCCTTGGAGGGCTTAACGGCGTGGACGCTATACACACGATCACCAGGCGGCAGTGTCATGTCGAGGGCGAATCCGTGGTGTTGTTCCACAACGAGTACCAGCAAGGTGCAGGGTTAACGCTTACAACCGACCACTTCATCACGATGATAGAGTTCATCCGGGGGGCCTAACCCTTGTCTAGCCTCGCGAAATCCGGGGTCCCCGGCACTACGTACAAGACGCTGGAGGACACGATACTCAGTGACACCACCGCCGTCAAATTGGGCGCAGGCTACGTCACCGTGCCCAGTGGCATGAATCAGCTTCTAGGCATCTGGGTTCACGCTAGTATCCTTCTGCCGACGGCGGACCAGGCGTTAACCGTATGGGGCTACCTGGACTCACCTGACGGCATCAACATCAAGCCTTTCGAGTTCCTGTTTCCAGTATCCGGGTGCGCCGACGCGACCACCGATAACACCAATAGCACGCCAGGGATATATTACCCTGTCAACATCCCGGTTGTCCCCGGCGACAGGATAGAGTGCTGGGCCACATGCTACGAGGCTAATACAGGTGAGGCACACGCGACGGTCACATACTGGTTCGGCACAGCCAACGTGCTCGCACCCAGGGCGCTGGACGACCACGCTGGCAGGCACAGGTGGCGAGTCGTAGGGCACACGGCGGCGGCGTCAGTGGTCAGCGGCTTCGGCCCCGAAGTTCAGTACCAATTCAGCATGGGAGCTCTCGGCGGGCTGATCACCGAGGTCGGCGGGGTCGTGTGGACGACCACGGCGGCGACAGATCAGAACGGCGGCGCCACCATCCAGATGAACAGCGACGACATCCCTCTGTCACCCATCGAGTTCAAGGTTAACGCCAACGGGTCCAAGCTCGGCGCCATTGAGGCGCATCACGCGAATGACTGCGTGACCAGGCGGCCGGTGTCGTGTGCATCGGAGAAGGTGGTTCACATGGACTGCGAGTACCTGACCGACGCTGGCATGGTGCTTACGACGGGCTTCATGGTGTCGATGGTGGAGTTCGTCAGGAACGGCGAATAAAGCCATGACGGGGCATCGTTTTAGAGGTGCAGACCTTGATGAGCGCAAAACGGACTAAGAGACGGGTGGAGGAGGTCCCGGAGGACCTTGACCTGCCCGTGGCTGCCCGGGACAACTTCGAGATCAGGCGGCTCGGCGGTAAGGATGAGCACCTCTTTTTACTGGACTTACGGATCCCGATAACGATCACGGCGGCTGCGGTGACTCATTGGTTCAAGCTGCCGTTCAGCTTCACGTTGACGAAGCGGGTGTTCTATCAGACGGACGCGGCGGGAGCCGAGTCAGCCGACGCCCTGAACATACGGGTTCAGTTGTTGCACCCTAATAACACGCCCGAGGTAGAATACTATAAGGATGGCGTGGTGTGGGAGACGGGCGGCACCAGGCTTACGGGTAAGACGTATATGACGCCCACGGTTATCGAGGTAATCGTAGACGGGACGGCCACAAACTTGTTGTACATGAGCTTAGAACTGGTGGTGCACGGCATTGCCTAGCACACCAATAGAGGAGAACCGGCCTCAGATACTCGTGCCGCAGTGGAGGTTCAGGGGAAGGTTCGTACGCACCGTAGCGGCCCCGGTGGTGAACACTTGGTACGAGCTAACAGATGCGAGGCAGAGCGATGCGGACGCATATTATTTTGTCCTAGATCACACATCCGGGGCTAACCGGGACCTGGAGGCCCGGCTGATATTTGACGGGGTGACACGCAGCACCCTAGTGGCGATAAACGCGGTCACCAACACCTTTTACTATATCTACATCGAGGGAATAAACCCGTACCTGAGTGACAGCATAAACAGGACACCCATCGCGGGCGACCTGTCAATACCGGGGCACGGCGTACGCTTCTGGTTCAGAACCACCTCGGCAGCCACCGTTAACCTTGAGGCGCTGGTCAGGATGGTGACGCTATGAGCTTCAAGAGCAAGAAGGATAGACACGTGTTACAGCGTGAGGAGAAGATCGACATAATGTTTAACATGTTAGTCAAGATCATGGAGAAGGATTACTGTAAGGAGTTGAAGGAAGTGGAGAAGCAATGGAAGGGAGAGGTGGCCGATGAGTAGCCACACCAGGACAGGGCCAACGGGCACAACCCGGTGGACAAGCGGAACAGGCCACAAATTCACGGCCAGGCACGTCGGTAAAGGCATCTACGAGGGCTACGCCGTCGGCGCCGACGGGGCGTGGAGCGGCGCGGCGGAGGCCGCCGGGTACATCACCCTGGATGGCACGGTGCAGACCATCGAGTTCAAGGTCGAGGGCAACCACCGGCCCACGATGTGGGAGTTCATCCACACCGACGGCACGAACCCGAGTGCCGCGAACTATAACCTGTACGTCGACTACCATACGCGGGGCACGTATATGTGGCACGAGCTGTACGGCCACGCGGTGGACGAGTCTACGCATCTGGTGCCGTTCGGCGAGACGTATGAGCGGCTCACCAGCACATACCGGATACAGCTACAGGGCACGGCGGGGCACTTCATCTATATCACGCCGCGTATGCAGTTGATGGCGCTGGACCAGACCAAACGGAAGGAGAGCAACCCGTAATGGCGATGGCTGACAGGCTGCTGCTCACCGCGAAGGGCGGCGCCACAACCGAGTGCGGATCGGACAGGCTGCGCAGGCTGCTGATTCTGCTGGGCGACGCGGACGGGGATCTACGATTCATGATTCCGCCTTTCGAGCAGAACCCCGGTGCAGGCGCGGCGGTGCAGGACATATCTGGCCGCGGATTGCACGGAACCAACGTCACCGCCTACGACCTTACGAGCGGCCACATGATACGGGGCCGCATGCTCTCGGCAGTCCTGAATATGGATGACGAGTACTGGAACATACCGGATAACCCGTTACTCAGCTTCGGCACCGCGTTGGTCGATGAGCCGTTCAGCGTGGGCATAGCATTCAAGTTCGACACGGGCGCGGCTATAGAGATGCTGATAGCGAAGGATGACAATGTGGCGGTTACGGCGAGGGAGTACGCGCTTTACCTGGACGCGGCGAACAAGATCAACATGGTGCTGTACGATGACAGCGTACCTGCGAGTGAGGGCATGCTCTACAACACGGCGCTGGTGGTGGACACGTGGTACGTGGCCATAGCAACGTACAACGGCGTGGGAGGCGGCGACGCGGAGGCCGGCGTCCACATCTACCTCTGGGAAGGTGTGGGAGAGACCTATCTGGGCGACGTGGCTGACACCGAGGTCACCGCAGGAGTCTACCTGGCTATGGAGGACCTGGCGGAGCCCGTGCTCATCGGCGCCAGGAACGCTGCGGCGCACGCGGATGAGTGGGGCGGCGAGATCTGCATACCTTTCCTCACGGCCCGCGAGCTATCCGCGGCGGACGCCCAGAAAGCCATAAAGATAATGGTATCGCTCCTGGAGCTCTAACTATGCCGCTGCCGCATCCGCCGGGCAAACCTCCGGGGTGGATACCGCCCGGACAGCGAACCCCAGAGGCTATCATGGGCGGCAGCAAGGTGGTCGGAGTGGGGCACCGCGTCGTGGCGTCCAGCGGCGCCGGGCCAAGCGGCTTCATCGACGGCCACGACCTATCAGAGATTATGACCATACTCGGCGGCCGCGCGGTCAGGATGTTTCTGCCGTTCTTCGAGACGGACGCGGCGGATAACACGCCCGTGCAGGACGCTGGGCCACGGGGCCACCATTTCCTGAAGGTCAAAACCAGTACCTATGATCCCTATATCAAGGGTCACGTGTTGGCGTACCGCCTGAACGCGGCGAATTTTGAGGCGTTCGACATGGCGGACCACGACGACTTCAGCATGGGAGCGGATGGGACTCCGGCGAACGAGCCTGCGTTCAGCGTCGGTATCGCCGTCAGGTTCAAAGACGCGACGTTGAACAGATTAATCACCCGGATAGATACAACAGGTGGATCGGAGAAGGTGGAGTACCGGTTTATAACTGATGGTAGTGACAGATTGATATTTCAGACGTTCGACGCAGAGTTACTGGTAAACAGAGGCAGGCGGTGGAACACGGCGCTGGTTGAGGATACGTGGCACATACTTATTGGGACATATACTGGGGCCTGTACGAACGGCGGGTTCAGTATCTATGTTGGCGGTGCCCGGGTTGATAATCAGGATCAGGCTGCCGGGGACTACACGGCGATGCATAATATGGCTGTTCCAACCAGGGTAGGCTGTTATGATGCTGGCGGTGGGGCGCTAGGGGGGTTTATTAATGGTGACGTATGGGGCCCATTCATCACGAAGAAATGTCTCTCGGCGGGTGAGGCGCTGAGTTTGACGAACATCTACAGGAGGGTGCTCTGCCTATGAGCGTGAACGCCGTAAGGTATAAGTGCCTGTTCGCCATAGTAGCCATAACGGTGATCTGCATCATGGCGATGCATGAGGGGCTGGACGGCCAGTTCTACAGCATATGCGTGGCCCTGATAGGGGCGCTGGGCGGGGTGGAGGCGTACGACCTGATAAGGAGGGAGAAAGATGAGTCTTGACGCGGCCGAGTATGCGGTGGTGAAGGTCGACGAGATTCATGGCGAGCTCAGGCGCTCCAGAAGCTACCGGGCGTTAGAGCAGGGCGTAACCGTCATAATGTTTGGGGTTCTTGGGTACGGGTTCTGCATGCTATACGAGGTGCTGAGCGACATGGGCAACAAGGTCGAGGAGATCATCGGCAACGTCGTCGAGGGCATCCCGGTGTCCGACGCCGTGTTCACCGACGAGGGGTTCACCATACTCGAGGCACACTACGAGGCCAAGGGCTGGCTCGCACACTGGAGCTTCCTCAGGCTCTACGAGGACCTCAGATCGAAGTACCAGGGCAGCCCCGATAAGGCGCTGCCGTATACGGCGAGGGTGCAGGCGACGGTAGCGGAGTGGACCGCGATAATACGCAAAGTCAAGCCAGAGGCCATAACCGAGGACGTTCCCAAGATTCACCCTGTTGACAGGGTGGTTGGTGCAATCCTTAATAACCGGCGCACCTATTTCGGGTTGGTGGGCGGGCTGGCGCTGCTGCCGGCGGTGCCCGCCATGGGATCCATATTGAGGAGCAGTCTAAAACATGAAGCCTCTTAAACGCGGGTGGCTAGTCAAGGTCACGTGGAAAGACGCGCACCTAACTATGGCTGAGAATCACGGCCCCTCCATAAACCAGAACGTCGGGTGGGTGGTCAGGTTTAACCGGAAGGGTATAAGCATTGTTGACACCAAACAGCAGAAAGATAGTAATATTGCCAGTGCATACAGTTTTATCCCGAGGGGAGCAATCAAGAGTATAAAGGTGATAGAGAGATGAGTCAAGCAGAGGCCACGAGGCGGCAGATAGCCGATATCGAGGTACGTATAGCGGAGCGCAAGGCGAAGGGTTTGCCGACGTTCAACCTGGAGCAGACCCTAGCTAGGTGGCAGAATCAACTGACGTTCTACGAGGCCGAGACGCCCGCACAGTTCGCGGCGCTCCAGACCTTCGAACCAACGAAGAAACCCGTGATAGAACACGTGCCGCTGAACTTCCAGCAACTGATCGACATGCCTTTCGCGGAGGCCGAGGCATACCTCTACCGGGAGGTGGCGGCGGGCCGGATGACGGCTAACGAGCTGTACATCACGCGTGACGCGTTGTTCGAGTACCATGACCGGCTGAGGGCCGCGGCTGAGGATGTGGCGGCGGCGGCGGCGCGGGTCAGGGAGCAGGGTGAGCGGCTTCAGGTGGTCGAGGCCGACATCAGGGCCATAGGCGTCACTGTGGCGCCGGTGGATGTCCTTGAGGAGCAGCCGGTTGTACCGAGGCCGGGGCTTGAACTGAAGGTAGACAGCTTCATCAGGGGAATCCTGTTTCTAAGTGTATTGGCGTGGGCCATCGGCGCCGCGAAGGGGAAGTAAACATTGATACAATGGATTTTTCCAGATGGAGAAATAGTTGATAATAATACATGGGGAAAATCAGATATACGATGTCCTCGTTGTAGACACCTTTCTTCTTTCAAATTATCAAAGGCCCTTGGTGGTAAATGTGGGAAATGTCATAAACAGCTAATGACAATTATAGATAAGTAATTCTCCATAAGTTTGGAGCGGGGGCCGTGGGAGAGTTGTCGACTTAAGTCGACAATCTCCATCCACCTCACGGCTCCCGATACCCTTATATAGTTCAGGTGCCACGAGGTATCCAGGTGGAATAGATGGATAAAATCTTTGAGATGAAACTGGATGCCTTTGGGGGGGTTGAATGTTTTATCCTTGGCGGGGTGAAGTATGTCCGCAAGGAAAAGCCTGAGCCGGAGCTCAGGACTGGGAGCGCCCTGAGGGTTGATGGTAAGACTGTACTTTATACAGCCTATCGAAACCTGTTCAGGGAGGACCCGAATCGTTCTAGGGCGCCGGACATCGTTGACGCCGACGGTAAACCCATCGGCTACGTGAGCATAAGGGAAGGGGAGGTGAGTATCGAGTGAGTGTTACAATTGAACAGTTCTATAAGGCGGAGAAGGCCCGCATCGAGGCCGAGCGCGAGGCGTACCTGGCGGACAAGGACTACAAGACCTTCGTGAAGTGGACTCAGGGTGTGACCGGGTTCACGCTGGAGCCGGTTATCCCCCGTAACCATGAGAGCTTCGGGAAGGATAAGAAGGTCTTCCGGATAACCATAGACGGCGAGGAGTACGACTGGCCGGTGAGCCCCCGCAGCCCCATGTACCGTGAGGTGCTGGACCGGCTGCTGGAGGCGCCGGTTGAGATGCGGCTGAACCGGTTGGGCGAGGGCCTGCAGACCAGGTACAGCCTAATCTAGGTGATCCGATGAAGAAGATAACTATTTATTTCCAGGATGAAGGGGACGTAATCATAGAATCCGAGGACGCCAGTTTCGGGGACTATGCTTACGCTGCCTGCAAGCTGATGGTGGCTGCGGCAGACCCTAAACAACCCTAACCTTTATTTTTGTATATGATATGTATTAGGTGGTTTCTATGGGCTCTGAGGGCTGGAGTCGAGAACGTTGGAAGAACGGTAAGTACTGGAGTGTTTACCGTGACGTTAAGGGCCGTATCAGGGCCAGGGAGTCGGCGCGTGGCCCGAAGGGCAGGTTCCGGAAGTTCCCGGAGCCCCCCGAGAAACCGTTGTGGCGTGTGCACGGCGGCTACACGACCGAGGGAAAGGTAACGCCGACGGGGAACGTGCGGGTGGTGAAGTACGTGGAGAGCTGGGATAAGCCGGAGGAGCCCAGCGAGAGGTGGGCGAGAAAAGTTATACAGAATACGTCGGGCCAGTTCGAGGATGGGACGAAGATGGGTAACTGGGTTGACCAGTTGACAAAGCATGGAGACTGGAGTATAGAGGTGGAAAAGATGGATCGAGTGGAGTTACCGCCGGGGTATAAGACAGATAAATGGTATGTCGAGGTTTTCAAGCAGAGGGGGAAGCCGCAGAAGGTGGAGGCTGATTACTGGAGGGAAGCCTACGGTGCGTGATACTATGTCAAGAACTGTGAAAATCGAAGATTGTAAGAAGGTAAAATGTTGGGCGTTAAGAGAACTAAGATGGGGTGTCCTTTGTATCGCTAAAGAATGCATACATCCAGAGATTCATACTTCAGAGGATAAAGAGAATGGTGTGGGGTAGGAGGGTTACGGTTGACGTTGACGGGGTTGACAGGGGGCACGCGACAGTCAAGGCTCTGGCTGCTTATTACCGGCTTGTTAACGGCGGTGCTGTGGTTAGGGTGGATCTCACTCATCATGGGTATCATCTTATCGGGTGGTTCCCGGTTGCCGTTGATGTGGATTATTGGCGTTGTTTTTGTGGTGACGATGTGGGCCGTATCTTTGTTGATAGTCTTAGCGGGGGTCGGGTGAGTGAGGGCATATTGTTTGGCCTTAAGCGTGGGTTCCGTATCCGGGAGATACAACTAATATGATAGTTCCATAAACGTTATATACTTCGTGTGCCGTGGTTCGTGTAGGTGGAAACTGATGAAGATAATCAGAGGATGGGACGAGAAAAAATGGGGGCCCAAGCCCTACTCGGAGGAGTGGTGGCTTCGGCTGGATGCTCGGAACGCCCTTCACAGGGCAGTTGAGCGTCAGGAGGCTGAGGGCTGAGATGAAAGCTGTTTGTCACGAGTGTGGGAAATATAAGGAGGTCTCCGCTTGGCTTCCGCGTCCATGGACAGGTGGGGACGAGGAATATGACCCAATCTGTGAAGAGTGTTATAGAGATGTAACAGGTAAGACTGATCAGGAGGCTGAGGCGCCGAGATGAGCTTGATAGATCTGGTGGGGGTTTTCTGGTTCGGCATCGTCGCGGTGATCGCGTTCACCGGATATGTGTGCTACAGGATCGGGTTGGAGGCGGGCCGAGAATGAAGTATTACCTATGCCGCATCCAAGCTCCGTACCCCGCCGGGTGCCAACATCGAGCGCTAAACCTCAGGCTGGGTAAATACGTTTGTAGCCACAAGGACCGCCGATACCTGAAACTCGATAGGAATGATCTGTGATGTTCTGGCATAGGATTGGGGCCGTGCTGTTGCTGGTGTACAGCCTGACATTGGTTTACCTGTTCATCGGCATCGGGTTGTATGGCCATGCGCATGTCTCGGAGCCGTGCGTGTGGTGGTGGGCCGTGGAGCTGTTCATCTTCGCGTGTTCGGCGGCGCTGGCGCTGTGGCTGTTGCGCAGGGGGTGTGGAAATGAGTAAAACATATAAGGTTACTATCACCGTGCTTGATGTTGAGGGATGGGAGCATGTGGAAAATCTGCTCAAGGTTCTGTATAGTTCTGGCCAGATCCAGGATTATGATGGTCCCCTCTAAAGGCTTAAGTAGTGGCTGCCCCCCATAGATAGGTAGGTGGGGGATAATCCAGTCCAGATCGATGTCACCGGTTTGTGGCTGTTGAGTGACTTAACCCGCCACTTCTCTAGGGAGCCGTCGAGGCTGGCGCGGCTGCGGCTGTTGCTCAGAAAGTAAGGCTTAAGTAGTGGCCGCCCCCAGGTGTAATGGCGGGGGATAGCAGCCGGTGGAGGTTAGGCTGATACCGGAGTGTGAAGCAGGTGGCCTCTGTGGGGCTGAAGCCTAGAACAAGCCCGTCCCCTGTGACTTTCTAGGGGGCAGGCGAAGCTCTTAAGTAGTGGCTACCCCCAGGTGTGGGTGGGTGGGGGATGCCAGCATGCCAGGTGGACCATCGGAACCTCCCTGTGCTGGGCAGCCGGAAGCCCGAGGCTTGAACCTGCCCAAAGTTTTAAGTAGTGGTTGCCTCCATGCTCTCGATGAGGGACGGGGAAGGCTTTGGGGGTTGTTTGCTCGCCCAGTGCTGGGCTGCCCTGATTATGTGCACCCCTCATCAACTTCCCGGCCCTATTTTCCAGGGGGCGGGCGAAGCGCTTAAGTAGTGGCCGCCCCCCATAAACAGATAGGTGGAAAATGATGGATAAAATGACGTGGTACTGGACGGATCTGTGGACCGGTAAGAATTACTGGGAATCTGAGGGGATCACCTATCTGGTCTATGTTGAGGATGGGTATCTAAAACTTAGGGTGGTTGAGGTCCCCACCTTCTAGGGAGCGAGCGCGAAGCGCTTAAGTAGTGGCTGCCCCCCGTAACATTTATATACTTGTGTTGTCTTTGTCTATGTATGTCTACTATCAGGGTTAGTAAAGAGTTGAAGGATGAGTTTGACAGGTTGAA
>Ga0307377_10004589_pt1 | contig 15061 bp, 15 predicted proteins | sample TR3MG_FD_202535 | JGI IMG/M metagenome (GOLD analysis project Ga0307377, IMG submission 202535) | Soil microbial communities from Risofladan, Vaasa, Finland - TR-3 | ecosystem: Environmental > Terrestrial > Soil > Coastal area > Acid sulfate soil | place: Finland: Risofladan, Vaasa | collected... | reverse complement strand
GACCGCATCGACGTACTCGTCCATCAGGTGGTCGCGGTCGGCGTAGGTGGCGAAGGCGCAGTAGTCACAGCGATGAGCGCAGAACGGCACGTGCACGTACACCCCGAACGCGCTCATGAGCCGGCCCTCACGAGGTCGCGCGCTTCCGCGAAACGCCTCAGTGCCTCGGCCCGTTCGGCGACGACGTCGACCATGGGCGAGGCGTAGTCCAAACCAAGTAGTCCGGCTCCTCCTCCGGGCAGCAAGCACTGGGGCGCCGGCACCGCAGCCAGCTCACGTACGTGACGTCGAATGTACGCCCCATCGGCGTCGAATCGCTGGGCCTGCAGCGTGGGATTGAAGACCCGATGAAATGGCGCCGCGTCGGTGCCGGTTCCAGCGGTCCACTGCCAGCCATGTTGGTTCGACGCGATGTCGCCGTCAATGAGCCGCCACATGAACCATCGCGCGCCCCAGCGCCAGTCGAGGTGAAGGTGCTTCACGAGGAACGACGCCGCCACCATCCGAACGCGATTGTGCATCCAACCTTCGTTCAATAGCTGGCGCATACCGGCGTCGACGAGTGGGTAGCCCGTCTCACCCCTCGCCCATGTCTGGAAGCGCGCGACCGCCCGCTCGTCATCGTCAACGCGCAGGTGCTCGAGTGTCGGCTGCATTACGTGACGCACCGAGTCGGGTCGGTGGAACGTGACGTCGGCATAAAACTCGCGCCAGCAGATCTCCGAACGAAAGGTCCTGCGACCCGCCGAGTCCCCGTCGAGGGCGGCGAGGACTTGGCGCGGGTGCAGGGCACCGAAGCGCACGTGGGGGCTCAGCCGACTCGTCCCATCGAGACCAGGATGGTCGCGCGCTTCGTCGTAGTGATCGACGAGGTCGCGGTACTTGGCGAGGACCTCCAACGCCGCGTTCTCGCCCGCCGGTGTCGGTCGCAACGGTGGCCCATCGGGGAGGTCGCCGAAGTACCACGGGCGCGAGGTCCCAGCGCAGCGCGACAACTCGTCGAGTGACGACGAGGCGATGGCGTGCCACTGGACACCCGACGGCGCGTCCACTGGCGTCGCAACGGGATGTTGCTCCCAACCACGACGGAACGCTCCAAACACGCGACAGGGCGTCGATGTCGTCGTGAGCACCGTGCCGGGTTCGACCACGTAGGGCGAATCGACGAGACGTAAGGTCACACCTTCGATTGAGAGAGACGTGCTGACCTGGCGGTCTCGCTCGCGTCCGCGGGGTCCGTAATCTCCGGTTGCCAGGACTTCACGGGCCCCGATCTCGTGTGCCACTTCGATCAACACCGCGGCGGGGTCACCGACCCGCACCGATAGGTGACCGGCCAGGTTGACGTCAAGGGCCTCGAGCGTCCGACGCAGGAAGTCAATTCGGGCGGCGCCCGCGGGGGCGGCGAAGCCTCCATCGACGATGAAGACCGCGGCGACGTGACCCTCGGATCGTCGCACGGCCTCGACAAGGGCCGGGTTATCGGAGAGGCGCAGGTCCCGTCGGAACCAGAAGATTGTTGGATGTGGCGCCACGGGTCCTCGCAGTGTTCGCTGGCACCTTACCGGTCGGGGACGGGTGGGGCGAGCGGGGGCGACGAGCGCGGGGCCCGCAACCGGCGCCCGAAGTGCACCTCGATCGCCTCCTGGGCGAGACCCGCCACCTCACTCGACCCCGGCGGTTCGACGTCACGTAACACGGCGGCCAACTCGCCACCCAGGATTCGTCGAATCAGCGCCAACGCCGCAGGTGACACCGAAGACCCCGCGCGACAGTTGGCGCAGAGCGTGCCGCCCGTTTCAGCGTCGAAGGCCACCAAGGGACCCAGGCTGCCGCAGTTCACGCACTCGTTGAGCACGGGTTCGGAACCGTCGAGAGCGAGCAACTTGAAATAGAACGACGCCGGGATCAGCGTCGGGCTGAACTCGGGGTTGTCGAGGGCGAGCAGCACCTTGACCAGTAGGTCAAAGACCGCCTCGTCGGCCACGTCGTCAGACGGGATGGCGTCGACGACTTCGACGACGGCGTAGCCGGCGACGATGCGCGCGTAGTCCCCTCGAAGTCCCGTTAGTCGTTCGCGGTGACCCACGTGACGGGCGATATAGAACTCACCACGCGTCTTCACGAGGTCGACATCGACGTAGGCGAGCGTCTCCAGATTCCCGCCGAGTTTGGTCGTCGCCTTGCGCACCCCCCGGGCGATCACGCGTACCTTGCCGTGCGAGCGGGTCCACAACACGACGACTCGGTCGGATTCACCCGACTTGTACGTGCGTAGCACCACCGCGTCGTCGCGAAGCTCTTTCACTGCTCCGTCTTGTCGTCACCGTCGTCGAAGTGCTGCTTACGCGGCGTGATCCCGAGGTATCGGTCGAGTCCGACACCAATGGCAACGAGCAGCGCAAGCACGAGTGGAATCAGCAGCGGTGCGACGAGGCTCGACGCCCCGTTGAGGGCAATCGCCCACAGCAGTATGTAGAAGATCGCGGCGACGATCAGGGTGATCCGCAGCGCGCTCACGTGTCGACCCCCCCGTAGCGACGTTCGCGCTGCTGGTACTCCTCCACCGCGTCGAAGAGGTGCTCACGACGAAAGTCCGGCCAGAGCACGTCGGTGAAAATCAGTTCCGAATAGGCCATCTCCCACAACAGGAAGTTCGATATCCGGTACTCACCCGAGGTACGAATCACGAGGTCGGGGTCGGGTATCTCGGGATGATAGAGCTTTGCCCGAATGGTCTTCTCGGTGATGCTGGTGGCGGGCGCGCCCTCGGCCACGATCTGCTGTACGGCGTCGACGATCTCGGCGCGACCGCCGTAGTTGAACGCGATATTGAGGGTCATCACCTTGTTGTCGTGGGTCAACTCGGCCGCTTCATCCATACTCTTCAATACCCGTCGCGGCACGCGCCAATCGCGGCGCCCCGAGAACGTGATCCGCACGCCGTCGGCGTGCAACTCGTGCTGGCGACGCTGGAGCAGGCTGCGATTGAAGTTCATGAGGTACCGCACCTCGTCAACCGGACGGCGCCAATTCTCGGTGGAGAAGGCGTAGACGGTCAGGACCCGGATGCCAGCGGACAACGCACCGTACGTGGCGTCGACGAGTGCCACCTCGCCGGCTCCGTGACCCTCGGTGCGCGGCAGTCCCCGGCGTTGGGCCCAGCGCCCATTACCATCCATGACGACGGCGACGTGGTGGGGCACGCTACGCAGGTCAAGGGACGCGGGAATCGGTGTCGGGCGCGGGTCGGGCACGGATAAAACCTACTGCGTCGACCCGGAAATCCCGATCGACCCAACCCTCTAAGGTCGTGCGGTGCATAGTTTCGACCCCGATGACGAGATTCCCTACGAGGAGCCCGACATCGACCACGGCGTGCAACTCGATCACGACGTCGTCGAGGTCGACGCCGACCACGCCCTCGAACTGCTCGACACCATCACCCGCGACCTGCCGGGAGGCGGCGAGAACCGCGAGGGTCAGCGCGCCATGGTTCGTGCAGTGGCCGCATCCTTCTCCCGACGTCGCTCCGCCGTGATCGAAGCGGGCACCGGCGTCGGCAAGTCACTCGCCTATCTCGTACCCGCTGCGATGCTCGGACAACGCGTTGTGGTCGCCACCGCCACCAAGAACCTGCAGGACCAGTTGGCGGCCAAGGACGCCCCCACCGTCGCCGCCCACGCCCGGGGTGTTCGTGTCGAGGTCCTGAAGGGTCGTCAGAACTACTTGTGCCGTAATCGCGCCGACAGCCTCGGCGGCGGTGCCCAGTTGAGCTTCGACGACGGTTCCGAAGTGCCCAAGGGAGTCGCCGACCAAATGCGCCGGGTCCTCGTGTGGTCCCGTGACACGGTGTCCGGCGACCGCGATGAATTGCCCTTCGAAGTGGATCAACGCGCGTGGCGAGCCCTTTCGGTGACCGCCCAGGAGTGTTTGGGCCGGGCCCGTTGCCCCCAGGGTCCCTCGTGCTTCGCCGAGTTGGCGAAGGATCGGGCGGCCGCGAGTTCGATTCTCGTGGTCAACGCTCACCTCTATGCCTCGCACCTCGCGTCGGGCTCGATGCTGCTGCCGGCCCACGAGTTCGTCGTGTTCGACGAAGCCCACGAAATCGTGGACATCTTCGCCACTTTGCTCGGCACCTCACTTAACGCCACGCGGCTGCGCGCTCTGGCGAGCGTTGCGCGGCCCCTCTTGGGGGCGGACTTCGGGCCCCGGTGCCTCGAACTCGCGACCGTGGCGGACCGCTTCGCGGTAGCGCTGCAGACGCAGTTCGATCGCGGTCAACTCACCGGTCTCGAAGAGGAGGCCCAGCGCGAACTCGGACGAATCAACGAATTGGTCGTGGGGATCGTCGAAGGGCTGCGCACGCTCCCCACCGACGGCGCCGATGGCGAGGCTCGCAAGATCCGTGCCCTTGGTCCCGCGGTCCACCTCGCCAACGACTTGGAGCGCGTCAACAACGTGCGTGATGGCGAACTGCTGTACCTGGCCAAGCGCGACCGCGAGGTGGATCTCGAGATATCCCTCGTCGACGTCGCGCCACGGCTGCGCGAGGACCTCTGGTCTTCAGTCACGGCCATACTCACCAGCGCCACCATCCCCGACAACCTGACCCGCGCCCTCGGGCTCGACGACACCCCGATCGAACGATTCGAAAGTCCCTTCGACTACCAGCACAACTCACTGCTGTACGTGCCGGATAACTTCCCCGAGCGCAATTCGCCCGACGCGGAGAAGGCCATCATCGAAGAGCTCGTCACGCTCATCGGCGCTGCCGGTGGGCGCACGCTCGCCCTGTTCACGAACCGGTCCGTCATGAACCGGGTCGCCGAGGCCGTCGCGCCCCGTCTTGAAACCGAGGTCCTCGTGCAGGGCACGTTGTCGCGCCACCGCATCATCAACGAGTTCCGCGACAACGCTTCGGCCAGTCTCTTCGCCGTGACCAGTTTCTGGCAGGGCATCGACGTCCCCGGCCACAGCCTCAGTCTGGTCACCATCGACCGGCTGCCCTTTTCGGTGCCGAACGACCCGCTTGCCGAAGCCCGGCGGGCCCGCTCGGAGAAACCCTTCTACGAAGTGGACCTGCCTCGCGCGACGATGCTGCTCGCCCAGGGGGTCGGACGGTTGATCCGTTCGAACTCCGACCGGGGCGTCGTGGCGGTACTCGACACCCGACTCGCCCAGTCCAGCTACCGCGCAACGATGTTCCGCAAGTTGCCCAAGATGAAGCGCACTCGAGACCAGGCCCAGGTCCGTGCGTTTCTCCAGGATCTCCAGCGCAGCAGCCCCTGACGGGCAGATTCGCCCCCCACGCTGCCGCGTCGTACGACGCGGTCGACCCTCGTTGCGCACGTATAAACTACTATTTCAATAGATTTTATTTCTAATGAGAGATGACGCGTGCATATCGACCTGTATTTGGTGCTCGGCAGTGCGGTGGTCGGTCTCCTCGTTGGACTGACGGGCACCGGAGGCGGGGCCCTAATGACCCCGATGCTGGTCCTCTTCTTCTCGGTGACGCCTTCGGCGGCAATCGCTTCCGATCTCATGGCCGCCTTGTTCATGAAGCCTCTCGGCGTAGCCGTCCATTGGCGGCGGCGCACCGTCAACACGGCCCTCGTGCGCTACCTCGCCCTCGGGTCGGTGCCCGCAGCGTTCCTCGGCACCCTCGTGATGCGACTCATTGGACGTAGCGCCTCGGCCGAGCATCTACTGCAGGTTCTGCTCGGAGGCGCCCTCGTCGTCGGGGCCATCGCCATGCTCTCGCGTTCACTATTCATCGAATCCGCTCCACGGGGCGCCGAGGCGGTGCGGGTGCGACCGCTCCCCACCGTGCTGGTGGGGATGCTCGGTGGCTTCATGGTGGGCCTCACCTCAGTCGGGGCCGGGTCGCTGATCCTCGTGTTGTTGGTGATGCTGTACCCGACGTTGCGCAACGACCAATTGGTCGGCACCGACCTCGCCCAATCGATTCCCCTGACGCTCAGCGCGACGCTCGGTACGGTGCTGTTCAGTCACGTGAATTTTGCGCTGACGGCGTCAGTCGTGCTGGGCAGCGTGCCCGCCGTGGTGATTGGATCCTTGCTCTCATCACGCTCGAACGGATTCCTGCTGCGCCGAGTGATCACTGGCGTCGTACTGCTGACCGGGTTGAAGTACGTCGGGGCGTCACCCGTGGTGCTGCTCCTGGTGGCCTTGTCGCTCGCCGCGCTCTCGGTCTATCTCGTGGCCAATCGCTGGATCACGGTGCGCCGAGCCGCACTCGTCGCGGCCCGCTCAGTAGCCGAGGCGGTCGAGGATGTCATCACGCTTCTGCCAACCCGGCTCGACCGAGACCTTTAACTCGAGAAAGCATCCCTCCGGTAGCTGACGCCGCGCCGCGATGCCGACATCCTTCAGCAGCTGACCACCCTTGCCGATGACCATCCCCTTCTGGGATTCGCGCTCCACCAGGATCTCAACGGTGATGTGGGGCCACTCGAACTCGATGACCCGACAGTGGATCGAATGAGGCAGTTCCTGCTTCGTCTTTCGCACCAGTTGTTCGCGCACCAGTTCGGCGACCCACATCGCCTCGGGCACGTCGGACACCTCGTCCTCGGGAAAAAGCAGAGGTGATTCGGGCATCGCCAACTTCACGAACTCGACGAGCGCCTTCGTCCCTTCGCCGGTCTTGGCCGACACCGGGAAATACTCGACCCGGGCCAGCACGTCGGTGAGTCCGGCCTCTTCGGCGATCTCGGCGACCGCCTCGGTGGCGGCCATCAACTGTGCGGCCACCGCCTCGCGACCGGGACGGTCCATCTTGTTCACCACCACGACGGGTCGCGGTCCGCGCTCGTGTCGCGCGTTCTGCAGCATGGTCGTCAGCACCATGCGGTCCCCGGGACCAATCGACGACGTCGCGTCAATGACGGCCACGATCACGTCGACTCCGTCGGCGGCGGCACGCGCAGCTTCGTTCAGACGGCCCCCGAGGGAGGTCTTGGGGCGATGGATGCCCGGCGTGTCCACGAAGATGACCTGCACACCTTCCTCGGTGAGGATTCCCCGAATGGCATTGCGGGTGGTGTTGGGTGACGCGGCCGTAATCGAAACCTTGGTCCCGACGACCTGATTGACCAACGTCGATTTGCCGACGTTGGGTCGACCGATAATGGCGACGAAGCCCGAACGTGTCACGATGCGCCCATCACGGGCTCGACCAGGATCTCTTCGATGCGTCGGCCATCCATGCGGATAACGGTGAGTCGGTAGTGCTGGGTCACGAACATGTCGCCCACCTCGGGTACGCCACCGGCGAGGTCGAGAACGAGCCCGCCGACCGTGTCCCATCCATCCTTGGGCAGGGCGAGTCCGTACTCTTCATTCGCATCATCGATATTGAGTCGTCCACTCAGTTCCAATCCTTCTTCAATTGTCTGGTCCTCGTCGTCCTCTTCCACGTTGGGATCGGACTCGTCGGTGATCTCGCCTACCAACTCCTCGAGGATGTCCTCGAGGGTCACCAGGCCCACGGTGCCGCCGTATTCGTCAACGACCACGAAGAGGTGCGTCTTCGCCCGACGAATCTCGGTGAGGAGTGACGCCACGCGCTTGGTCTCGGGTACGAAACTGGCCGCACCCATGTGCGCGCGCACCATATCCCCGCCCCGTCCATCGGCGACCAGTCGGGCGAGGTGACGCAGGTTCACGATGCCGACGATGTCGTCGACCCCCTCACCAAGAACCGGAATGCGCGAGCGGCCCGATTCGATGGCGAGGTCCAGGGCTTCACTGATGGTGGCGGTGTCGGCGATGTCCACCATGTCGACGCGCGGCACCATGACCTCGCGCACGATGGTGTCGCCGAACTCGATGACCGAATGGATGAAGTTGCGTTCCTCCGACGCAATCGCCTCGTCCTCGTGGGCGACGTCAGCCATCGCCAGCACCTCGGACTCGGTCATGCGCATGACCTCACCGGCGCTGCCGAGCATGGTGATCGCCTTGTCGGCAATGGAGAGCAGTAGGCGAGACACCCACTTGATGGGCCAAAACTTGAGGATCGAGGTGACGACGGGAGCGGTCATCAGCGCGGCCTCATCGGAGTGTTGGACGGCGTAGTTCTTCGGAATGGCCTCGAAGACGACGAAGATCACCACCACTTCACCCAAGGTGGCGACGAAGACGCCCGCGGCGCCAAAGAGGCGGCCCGCGAGCACGCCGACCATGGTCGCCGAGATCAGCTGGCACATCAGGATCAGCAGCAGCAAGGGATTGAGGAACTTCTCGGGCGTCTCGGCGAGCTCAACCAGGGCACGGGCGCCATGTCGTCCCTGGTCACGGAGCGATCGTGCCCGTGACTTGTTCATGCGCACCAGCGAGGTCTCGGCCAGCGCGAAGAAACCCGACAACATCAACAGCACCAGGACGGTGACGCTCAGGTAGGTGTCACTCGTGGACCACGCGGCGGCGATCACGACGCGCCCGTGCGGTAGTGACGGGCCAGCAGGTCTTGCTCGCGCGCCTCCATGCGCTCGGCCTCCTCGTCGATCATGTGATCCCAACCCAACAGGTGCAGCACCCCGTGCACGACCAGCAGCGCCACCTCGTCCTCGAAGGAGCACTCGTGCTCGACGGCGTTGCGCGCGGCCACAGCCGGACAGATGACGATGTCACCGATCAGTTGAGGAATGTCGCTGGCGGGAGGCTCGCCCGGCCCGCTCCCACCGGCGTCGGGGACCCGACCACTCGGCTCGTCCTCGAAGTCGATGGGAAAACTGAGGACGTCGGTGGGGCCGGTCTTGCCCATGAACTGCTGGTTGAGCGCGGCAATCGTCGGCTCGTCCGAAAAGATCAAGGAGACCTCCGCCAGCCCCTTGATGCCTTCGTCGGTCAGGGCGCCGAGCGCGAGGGCGACGTATCGGTCCAGGTCGATGACGTGATCGTGCTGCTCATCGGCGGCGTAGATATCGATACTCATAAGGATTGTTGATCGTAGGCGGCGACGATGTCCGCGACGATCCGGTGACGGACCACGTCCTTCGCACCGAGATGCACGAACGTGATGCCTTCGATGTTCCACAGAATCTTTTCGATGGTCGCCAACCCACTGTGGCGCCCGTTGAGGTCCACTTGGGTCACGTCACCGGTCACCACGGCCTTGGAGTTGAAGCCAATACGGGTGAGGAACATCTTCATCTGTTCTGGCGTGGTGTTCTGCGCCTCGTCGAGGATAATGAACGAATCGTTGAGCGTCCGACCACGCATGAACGCTAGCGGCGCCACTTCGATGGTGCCGTTCGCGATGAGCCGCTGAGCGCCCTCCGGTCCCACCATGTCGTACAGCGCGTCGTAGAGGGGTCGCAGGTACGGATCGACCTTGGCCATCAGGTCGCCGGGCAGAAATCCCAAGTGCTCACCCGCCTCGACCGCGGGTCGGGTCAAGACGATGCGCTGGACCTGGCGACGATGCAAGGCTTGCACCGCCTGGGCCACGGCCAGATAACTCTTGCCGGTACCCGCCGGACCGATGCCGAAGGTGATGATCGAAGAGTCGATGGCGTCGGTATAGCGCTTCTGACCAGCGGTCGTGGGCCGGATGGCCTTGCCCTTGGCGCCGCGCACCACCTCGTGACGCAATACTTCACTCGGCCGCAGGTCGTCTGCGACCATGTCGATCGTGCGCGCGATCTTGGCGGGGTCGAGGGTCTGGCCACTCTCGAGAACCAGTACCAGCTCGTCGAACAGGCGCAGCACCTCGGCGGCATTAGGACCCGATACCGAGATCTGATTGCCCTGGACCCGGACCTTGGAGTCGGGGAAGGATCGCTCGATCACCCGCAGATGCTCGTCGCGCGGACCCAACAGGCCCGACATCAGATGAGTGTTTGCAACGTAGGTGGTCGCCGTGAGGGCCTCACTGGCCGTGGCATCAAAGGTCATCCGGGAGGCCACTCCAATCGGCGCCCGCCCAGCACGTGCATATGCAGATGGGGCACGGTCATCTGGGCGTCGACGCCCACGTTGAACACGAGTCGATACCCGCTCTCTCGAACTCCCTCGAGCTCGACAACTTCTTGAGCGAGCAGGATGAGGTCGTCGACCACTCCCCCGTGGGTGCTCGCCACCTCGTCGGCGCTAGTGATGTGCCGCTTAGGAATCACCAGCACGTGCACGGGGGCCTGGGGAGCGATGTCGTGGAAGGCGTACGCGGACTCACTCTGGGCCACGGGCGTTGACGGGATCTCCCCCGCAACGATCTTGCAAAATAGACAGTCACTCATCAGTTGCTCTCATCATTACCCATCGTGCTCCCCGGTGAGGTGAAATCCCCAACCGCCCGACCCGAACGCCATCAGCGACGCCGCGACCACTCCGGCCGTCTCGGCGCGTAGCACCGTCGAACCCAGACTCAGCCTACGGCGCGACGCGACCACCTCATCCGGAGCCCAGCCACCCTCCGGGCCGATTGCGACCGCCCGAACGCCGGTCCAGTCTCCATCCCCGTCGAAGTCAGCGACCGCGACGTCGGGCCCGAGGTCGCCCACCGACACCGGATCGTCAACGATGACTGCGTGGGTGCGCCGACACTGGCCGCAGGACTCGTCAGCGATGCGACGCCATCGCCGCAGAACCTTCTCTCTGACGTCGCCCTTGAATTTGACCGCGAGCCGGGCGCTCATGAGCGGCACGATGCGGCTGATCCCGAGTTCAGTGGCCTTGGCGACGGCCCATTCACTGCGGTCGCCCTTCAAGGGCGCGAGGTAGAGCACCGTTTCGGGTGCCCCCGGGTCGCGTTGGACCTCACTAACTCGCACGAGTTCATGGTCGTGGACCTCACAGAGCGACCACGAGCCGAGCCCATCAGTGATGACGACCTCCTCGCCCGCACGCGCACGAAGGACCGTGCGAAGGTGATGCTCGTCAACCTTGGAGAGAAGAGGTATCGCGGGATCGCTCACACGAAATTGACCGAGTGCCCGGACCCGTCGCGGCCACTCGGCGAGGGTCACTTCTTGGACCCGCGGCGGCGGCGAAAGAGACCACCGGACGGTTCATTGACCACCTCGCCGCGGTGTTCTGCCAGTTGGCGCAAGAGGTCCTCGGAGGTCTCGTCAAGTTCGGTCGGCACGTCCACCGTCAGGTGGACGAAGAGGTCGCCCCGGCCCCGGCCGTGCAGGTGATGCACGCCCTCATGACGGATCCGGTGCACCGTGCCGTTGGCGCTACCTGCCAATACCTCAACCGCCGCGTTCTCGCGCAACGTGGGCACCTCGATCGTGGCCCCGAGCACCGCTTGGGTGAACGCGATGTGCGCCTCGTGGTGCAGGTCGTCGCCGTGGCGCTCGAAGCGCTCGTCGGGCAGGACCCGCAGGTGGACGAAGAGCCGTCCGTTGGGTCCGCCGCGCACGCCGGCCGCGCCGCGGTCGCTCAACCGCATGGTCGAACCGTCCTCGACGCCCGCCGGGACCTGGACGGTCAACGTCGAAGTCTCGTTCCGGCGCCCCTCGCCCCGACAGTCCGGGCACGGTGTCTCGATTCGTGATCCCATCCCACCACAGCGCGAGCAGGGCATTGCCGTGACCATCTGGCCGAGGATGGAATTGCGCACGCGCCGCACCTCACCGGTTCCGGAGCACTCCTCGCAGCGCACGGGCGAGGTGCCCTCGGCGCATCCCGATCCGTCGCACGTCGCGCACCGGTGGGGCAACGTCACCGTGACTTCGTGAGTGGCGCCAAAGGCTGCGTCATCGAGGGTGATGTCGAGGGCGATCTCGGCGTCGGGTCCGGGTTGGGGTCCCCGACGCTGGGGGGATTGGCCACCCATACCACCGAAGAACATGTCGAAGATGTCCTGGACCGAGCCGGCGCCGAAGGGGTTCCCGCCAGCTCCGACGTCACTTCCGAAGCGGTCGTAGTTGGCCCGTCGTTCGGGGTCCGAGAGTATCTCGTAGGCCTGAGATACCTCTTTGAACCGGGCCTCGGCCGCCGGGTCAGTCGGGTTGGCGTCGGGATGCAGTTGTCGCGCCAGTCGTCGATAGGAACGCTTCAGTTCATCCTGGGTGGCACTGGGCTCCACCTCGAGTATCGCGTAGAGATCGGAATCAGCCATGGTCGTCCTCGCCTCCAAAGTGGTGTGCCAGGTGTTCCGAGACGACCTGGGCGACGGACATCGCCTCACGATATTTCATGCGGGTCGGCCCGAGCAGGCCAACGGCGCCCGCCGGGACACCATCAATGGTGACCGGGGCGACGACGACCGCGCACGACGAGAGAGACTCGAAACCATGCTCCGAGCCGATCGCGACCGAGAGCCCCCGGTCGATAATGTCCTGAACCAGGGTGACGACCAGGAGCTCCTGTTCGAGGATGCCGAGGACTTTGCGCACCGTCTCCACCCCGTCGAACGACTCGGCGACCTTGGAGGACCCGCCGATGAAGACCTGCTCACCGTCTAGCGTCGGCTGTTCGGCGTGCAGCACGCTCACTGACTCGCGCACGAGGACCGCCACGTGGTCGCTGCGTGACGGCACCTGCACCCGGCTCTCGAGGGTGGTGCCGATCAAGAGGGCGTTCAACTGACGCGACGCTTCGGTCACTTCCAGGTGGGTCGCCTCGATCGACGGCAGCACGCTGTGCTTGGTGACCGAGCCATCGGAGTAGACGGTCACCAGCAGATGGTGTCGCGGGTCGAGATTCACCAACTGGACCGAAAGAATCGAGGCGTGGGTGTGGCCCGGGCCAACGACCACCGAGGTGTAACTGGTCAACTGGCTGAGGAGGGTGGAGGTCTGCTCGAGCACGTCTTCCACCTCGCCGCGCACGCTCTTGAAGAACTCGCTGATCTGAAGCTGCTGCGCTGGTCCGAGCACGCCCGACGCCAGGTGGTCCACGAAGTACCGGTACCCCTTGTCGGTGGGGACGCGCCCGGCCGAGGTGTGAGGCTGGGCCAGGTAGCCCTCACGTTCGAGGGTCACCATCTCCGAACGCACCGTGGCCGGGGAGACGTCGAGATCGGCGCTGGCGGCTACGGCGGAGGAACCCACGGGCTGGGCGGTATCGACGTGCTCGACCACGACCGCCTCGAGAATCGTCGCCTTACGCGCGTCGAGGTCGCTCGCCGTTCGCTTCTCTGTCGCATCGGTGCGCCGGGCCATTCCCACTCCTTGTTAGCACTCGATTCTACCGAGTGCCAAGCCGTGATGGCTCGACGTTCTATGGTCGAGGTGTGGAAAGCCTCGAATCCTCCGAACGTCCCCCAGTCCCGTTCCACGGCACGGAGCTGGACCAACTGACGGGTTGGCTGGACTTCTACCGCGCGACACTCATGTTCAAGTGCGAGGGACTCGACCTCGAGCAGCTGACTCGTCGGCCGGTGGCCACGTCGACGCTGTCACTATTGGGGCTGGTCCGCCACATGACGTTCGTCGAACAGCACTGGTTCGAGTTCACGTTCGCCAACTTCGCCGCCACGACCTACTACGGGAAGGACGCCGACCCCGACGCCGATTTCAACGACCTCGAGAGCGTCCCGCTCGACCAGGTGTGGAAGAACTACCGCACCGCCTGCGCACGCTCGCGCGAACTCAGCCTCGGACACGGCCTCGACGAGATGGCGAAGTACCCCCGACGGGGCCGAGAGGTGGACCTACGGTGGATCTTCCTGCACATGATCGAGGAGTACGCGCGGCACTGCGGCCACGCCGACATCCTGCGAGAGCTGATCGACGGCGCTACCGGCTACTGATCAGTCCTCGAGTTTGAGTGCGGCGACGAAGGCCTCCTGAGGGACTTCGACACGGCCGATGTTCTTCATCCGCTTCTTGCCCTCCTTCTGCTTCTCCAGCAGCTTGCGCTTGCGGGTGATATCACCGCCGTAGCACTTGGCGAGGACGTCCTTGCGCCGGGCCTTGACGGTCTCGCGCGAGATGATGCGGCCACCCACCGCCGCCTGGATCGGCACGTCGAACATCTGGCGAGGGATCAGTTCCTTCAGTCGCTCGGCCATGCGTCGTCCGTAGTAGTCGGCGTTCGACTTGTGCACGATCGTCGAAAACGCGTCCACCGCCTCGTGGTTGATCAGCAGGTCGACGCGCACCAGCTGGGAGGTGATGTAGCCACTGGGCTCGTAATCGAGGCTGGCGTAACCCTTCGTGCGACTCTTGAGGGCATCGAAGAAGTCGATGACCACCTCGGCCAGAGGGATCGTGTAGCGCAGCTCGACCCGTTCGGTCGAAAGGTAGTCCATCTTCACCATCTCGCCGCGGCGCGATTGGCAGAGGTCCATGACCGCCCCCAGATACTCCGAGGGGGTCAGGACCGAGATGTCGAGCATCGGCTCGTCGATGTGGTCGAGCCGACTCGCCTCGGGCAACTCCGTGGGGTTGTCCACCAACATTTCAGTGCCGTCAGTGAGATAGGCGCGGTAGACGACCGAGGGTGCCGTCGCGATGATGCCGAGGTCGAATTCGCGCTCGAGTCGCTCGCGCACGATCTCCATATGCAACAATCCGAGGAAACCGCACCGGAACCCGAACCCGAGGGCCTTGGAGGACTCGGGCTCGTAGGTGATCGACGCATCGTTCAACTTGAGCTTGTCGAGGGCGTCGCGCAGGTCCGCGAGGTCGTCGCCGTCAATCGGGTAGATGCCACAGAAGACCATTGGTTTGGGGTCGAGATAGCCCTCGAGCGCGGTGGCGGCGGGTCGACTGGCTTCGGTGACCGTCTCTCCGGAGCGTGCACCCGCGACGTCCTTGATGCCCGCGACGAGGAATCCCACCTCACCCGGGCCCAACTGCTTCACCCGGATCATCTCGGGGGTGCGGATGCCGATCTCCTCGATCTCGTGGTTCGTGCCGGACTGCATCATCCGGATGCGGGCGTCGTCGCGCAGTGTGCCATCGATCACGCGGATCGAGCTGATCACGCCGCGGTACTGGTCGTAGTAGGAGTCGAAGATGAGGGCGCGCAGCGCTGCGGTCGGGTCCCCCTGGGGCGCCGGGATGCGCTCGATCACGGCGCGCAGGAGTTCGGGAACCCCCTCGCCGGTCTTGGCCGAGATCGAGAGAATCTCGTT
>Ga0307377_10004588_pt1 | contig 15066 bp, 9 predicted proteins | sample TR3MG_FD_202535 | JGI IMG/M metagenome (GOLD analysis project Ga0307377, IMG submission 202535) | Soil microbial communities from Risofladan, Vaasa, Finland - TR-3 | ecosystem: Environmental > Terrestrial > Soil > Coastal area > Acid sulfate soil | place: Finland: Risofladan, Vaasa | collected... | reverse complement strand
CAATTTTAAATCTTTTAGGGTTTGTATAATTGGGTTAGTATGACCTGTTTTTTTTGTTAATCTATATCCATATTTAGAACTTCCATTTTTAATTTTAACTATTTGTGAATTTTCAGGTAAAATACTTTTAATTGTTTCAACGATTTCGACATCTTCAGTTGTAAATGAGACACTATTTGTTGTTATACCACCATCCCCCAAAATTAATCCTAATAAATATGGGTTTAATGGTAACTCATTAGAAATAAATTCAATTGGTTTAACTATTGGTATTTGCCATTTATTACTACCACCTTTTTCTTTATAATAAGTTTTAAATTTGTAATTTCTATTTGAATTGTTTTTAGAACCATTAATTTCTAAAAACAATTTATTATTTAACAATTGTTCTACTGATAAAACAATTGATTCTTTATTTCTATTATTTTTTGAGTTATCACCAAAACTTCTTGATTTAACGGAAAATAAATGTTCTTTACAAACTAAAACAGAAACATTGTCGTTAAATGTAACCCGATATAAATCTTTTACTCCTTGAGGATAAACACCTTTAACAGAACATTTCTTACCATCACTACCAATAACTTCATCTCCAATTTTTAAATCTCCAATTCTTTTTCTACCATATGGGGTAAACACTTTATTCTCAACAAATTCCGCTTTCCCAAGTCCCATATCATCTGCAAGAATAAATCTTCTTGATCCTGCCAATTTTTCTATTGCTTCTTTTTGATGTTGTAATGGGGGTCTATGACTGTATTTAGAATAATCTACCTCAACTTTCTCAACATTGTGAGTTTTTATTAATGATGATTTAGGAACCCAAAATTCGGTTAAAGGATCCTTCTCAAAAAACTTACCCCAAATATGATAAGATTTTTCTTTCTCAACTAATAATTTCTCAATGTAAATTTTTTCAGGAGTTTCCATAAAATATCTTTCCTCAGCAAACTTCTTTGCGAAATACGTATCGAGATCAACCCACTTACGAGCAACCTTAGGAACTGTATCAAAATAATTTATAATGTAATCTGATTGAGTTCTTGTTGGGTAAAACTTTTTATTATTCTCTTTTTTGGTTTTTAGATACAATATATGATTATTGGCACCCGAGTATGAGTCTAATAATTCTAACGCTTTATGTTCTATCAATGATTGATTAATATCCAAAATTCTCTTTTTATTAAAAATAACAATAAAAAAGATATTTATCAATAAAAACCGTAATTATGGCAAATAAAATTCCTATTACAAGGTTAGGTAAATTTTTCGGAGAGAACGATTTTGACCTTGATATTTCAATGGGAGAAGAGTGGTTGATTGGTGATATGAATTTCACTTGTGTGTTATATCGTATAGATAGGCAAAAGACAAAAACAGATGATGTCTATGGTGAAACTGTTTCAGATGGAATTAAGTTTTTACCCCCAATTGAATTTAATGCGTTTGTTCAAGTATCGGCACCTGAAAATAAAATGATGGGGTCAACAAGAATGGATCAAATGGAGCCAGGGAATATTAGAGTTTCTGTTTATCAAAAAACTTTAGATAATTTAAATGTTGATATAAATTTTGGGGATTATATTGGTTACTACGAAACTGAAACTTTGGTAAGGTACTATACTGTTAATAATGATGGTCGTGTTGTGTCAGATAATAAACATACCTATGCAGGATATAAACCATTTTATCGTACAATAAGTGCGTCTCCTGTTGGTCCAAATGAATTTAAAGGATTATGAAAATAGTATTAAAAGAATCACAAACTAATGAATTAATATCTTTTATAAAAAAAGACCCTAATTTATTGATAAAAAAACAAGTTAAAGTTTATTATGATATTACAAGACATATGTTTTCTGTAACATTTTCTGGCATTGTTGTATTAAAGGCAGATTACGTTAGATTAAAAAATGTTAAATTTTTAGTGGGGGAAAAGGGAAAAGAAAAGGTTAGGTCAGTAAAACAAAAAAATGTTCATGCTTATGTTACAGGAACATTGATTGATTATTGTGAATATCCTTGTGATGATATTCCAAGTCCTGAAGGAAATGTTGTCATTAAATATAACCCTTATTTTGACGACTCATTTCTTATAAAAAAAACAAAAGAACCAATTTTTAGTGCTGATGAGGTTGAAATGATAAATTTAGATGATAAAATATTTTTAGTTAATTAATTATGGGATTTCCAAAACAAATAAAGAAAACAATTCCTCTTATCAATAAAAAAATATTGACCCCAAGAAGACATGAGATTGCGGAGATGATTTCAGATGATGGAACTTACCTTCCAAAATCTTTATTGCATGCGGATTTAGATCGTGGATTTTTAGATTTTGTTAGGGATGAATTAAGATGTGTTGTTGATGGAAAAGTTATTCCTGCAATAGACATTTTAATTACAACACAAAATTGGTCTCAGTTTGTTGAAACTTGGGATTTCCAAAATATTGATAAAAACGCAGAACCCCCATTTATAACAACAATTAGAACCCCCGAAGTTAAATTTGGTACAAATCCGGCATTAAGGTACAATATACCAAATAGGAAACAATATTATTATGCGAAGGTACCAACATGGGATGGACAAAGACATGGGATGGACATTTATAAAATACCACAACCTGTTCCTGTTGATATAACATATACAGTAGTTATAATATGTAACAGAATGAGAGAATTGAATAAATTAAATCAAATTATTCTTGAAAAATTTTCTTCTCGTCAAGCGTATCAAGTAATTAAAGGTCATTATATTCCAATTGTTATGAACGATATTACTGATGAATCAACATTAGATTTAGAAAAAAGAAAGGTTTATATCCAAAAATATACATTTACTTTATTGGGGTTTCTTATTGATGAAGATCAATTTGAAATATCTCCAGCAATTACGAGAGTTTTTCAAATATATGAAACTGATGTAAAAATAAAAAAGAAAAAACAAAAAAAGGAAACCCCCAATCCTCCATCAGTAAAAAGATATGATTTTGCCACAGGTGTTACATCAAACGAAGTCACTGAAGTTTTTGATTACACAGTTAATTTAAAATTTGTTGATAGTGATAACGTGTCAAACGGAACTCCTCCGTCAGGATATGACGTTTATATAAATGGTCTTTATTATGGTAATGATGTAAGAGAGATACAAATTAATACTGGAGACACACTAAAAATAATTATTTATAAACAATTCCCAAATGATACTTCGTTTTTAATTTTTAATCAGGAATTACTATGATTAGTCTTCACCGTATACATCTTTTTTTTCTTTACATTTTTCCATAATTAAATTTTCTAAAAATCTATACATTTTTATCCCTCGTTTATCACAATACTTTTTTAACACATTGTGGACCTCGGGGGAAATCTTTAAATTTTTTATCTTCTTAGTGTCATTATCCATAGGTAGAAAAAAGGTAGAATAAAATCATACCAAAATATAAATAGTTTCAAAGAAGTAAAGTTTTTGCGAAAAAAACTAATATTTATATAGAAAATAAAATAACTAAATAAAAAAAGACAATGGCAAACAGTAAAGTATTTGTATCGCCGGGAGTATACACTTCTGAAGTAGATTTAAGTTTCGTAGCACAAAGTGTTGGTGTTACAACCTTAGGTATTGCGGGAGAAACATTAAAAGGACCCGCTTTTGAACCAATTTTTGTAAGAAATTACGATGAATTTCAAAACTATTTTGGAGGTACTTCACCCGAAAAATTTATTAACACACAAATCCCTAAATATGAGGCGGCATACATTGCAAAATCGTATTTACAACAATCTAATCAATTATTTGTAACAAGAATTTTAGGTCTTTCAGGTTATGATGCTGGACCATCTTGGTCAATCTTAACTGAAGCAAATGTTAATTGTTCAACAATTGATGTTAATTGTTTTAGTTCAGTGACCGTAAATTGTGAACAACAATGTGTTATTCCTTTGGAGTTACCATATTCTGTTGATTTTACGGGATGTACGGATTCAACTTCTAGTATTGAATATATAACAAACTTCCCTCAGGAAATACTGGATTTATTGGATGTAAGTTATGAGGCCCAACAAGGGGGAACATCAACTTTGGATAGTAATATAAAAGAATTAATTTTTAATGTAATAACAAATTCAAATCCATTAATTGCGGAAGACCAATATATTAGTTATTTTGGTAGTGTTGAAGATAATGATTATAATGCGTTAACGGTTAATGGGTCATACACCGCAACAACAAACGTTTATGGTGTACCATCAATACCTTTTAGTGGAAATAATTTATGTGATGGGGCAAACACATCGTGGTATTATTCATTATTTGATAATGTTGGTGGTGGAAGTTATACAGGATTTTCATTTTGGTCAATTGTTACTGGCGTAACTAATATTACACCAATTACAACAACCACAACCGCACCAACAACAACATCAACAACAACCGACCCTTGTGTTATTCCTGTTCCAACAACAACAACAACAACAACAATTCCTATTCCTGTTGAGTGTTTTTCAGGATCAGTAATGGGTGTGATTTATTATTATACAGGAACATCATATACAGAATATGATGATTTGGTTGTAGCGACATTTAGATCAAGAGGTATATCAACATATTCAAATGGTAATAACCCAATTTATGAAGTATCTGGTTTGACGGACGTAGTTTTAGATATGACAGGACAATATTCTGGAGTATTACAAAACCCATATCTACCATTTGGTGTTAATGTTACTAATAAAGATGGTGTTAATTTTAACTTTGAAACATCTTTTGCAACAAGTGACTCACAATATATAACAAAAGTTTTTGGTACGGATAATTTTGGTAAACCAAGAACAGTGGTTCCTTTATTTGTTGAAGAAAGGTTTCAGGCTTTATTAAACTATGGTTGGAGAAAAGGATTTATTAGAGGATTAAATCCAACATTAGTAGATTTAAATTCTGCACAAAGTAATGCTTCGGATTCTATTGGTTGGTATTTAGATAGATATCAAACACCAAGTTCTCCTTGGGTAGTATCTGAACTTAGGGGTACAAAAGTTTATAACCTATTTAAATTTTATACAATTTCAGATGGTGATTCAGCTAATTATGAAATAAAAATATCAATTGGTAATATTTCGTTTTCAAATCAAACATTTGATGTCTTTATTCGTGATTATTATGATACGGACGCAAATCCAGTTGTGATTGAGAAATTTACTAACTGTAGTATGGATCCAAGTCAAAATAATTTTATTGCAAAAAAGACAGGTTCATTAGATGGTGAATACCAACTTAATTCTAAATATGTTATGGTAGAAATGAATGAAGATGCTCCTGTTGATGCACTTCCTTGTGGTTTTGACGGGTTTAATTTTAGAACTTATGGTACCGCAACATCACCATTCCCTGTTTATAAAACAAAATACGATTTTCCTGGAGAAGTTATCTTTAACCCTCCATTTGGAACACCAATTCAAAGTGGTGGAGATAATGTTAGAAGAACCTATTTAGGTATTTCTAATAATAATAGTTGGGATGGTAATTATTTTGAATATATTGGTAAACGAAATACAATCTCAACTTGTGATCTTGAAAGTGTTGATTGGAATTATAAATCAAAAGGTTTCCACATGGATAAGGATGCTTCAGGAATAACTATTTCAGATGCCTTTACAACATCAGGAACATCTAAATTTAATGTAGGGTCGGCAAATTTCTCATCTGAACCTAATAACCCAACAAGTCCTTATTATAGAATTTATTCAAGAAAATTCACATTATTAGTACAAGGAGGTTACGATGGTTGGGATATATATCGTGAACATAGAACTAACAGTGATAGATATGTTTTAGGTAGAACTGGTTATTTAAACGGAGCATGTCCTGATAACAGATATCCAAATGCAGTTGGTTGGGGAGCATTCAAACAAATTGCTGTTGGAGATGGTACTCAAGATTTTGCAAATACTGACTACTACGCTTATTTATTAGGAATTCAAACATTTTCTAATCCTGAGTCGGTCAACATAAATGTATTTGTATCTCCAGGTATTGATTATGTTAATAATAGTGACTTAGTTGAATCAACAATAGACATGATTGAAAATGAAAGAGCGGACTCACTTTATATTACAACAACTCCCGACTATAATATGTTTTTACCAACAACTACAGGTAATGATGGTATTATTTATCCTCAAGAAGCTGTAGATAATTTAGAGACAACAGGAATTGATTCTAACTATACCGCAACTTATTATCCTTGGGTATTAACTCGTGATAGTGTAAACAATACACAAATATATATACCAGCAACTGCTGAGGTAACTAGAAATTTAGCTTTAACAGATAATATTGCATTCCCTTGGTTTGCAGCGGCAGGTTACACAAGAGGTATTGTAAACTCAATCAAAGCACGTAAGAAGTTAACTCAAGAAGATAGAGATACTCTTTACCAAGGAAGAATTAACCCAATTGCAACCTTCTCTGATGTAGGAACCGTAATTTGGGGTAATAAAACTTTACAAGTAAGAGAGTCAGCTCTTGATAGAATTAACGTGAGAAGATTGTTATTACAAGCTCGTAAATTAATCTCAGCAGTATCTGTAAGGTTATTGTTTGATCAAAATGATGAACAAGTTAGACAAGACTTTTTAAACTCAGTAAATCCAATATTAGACGCTATTAGAAGAGATAGAGGTTTATATGATTTCCGAGTTACAGTTTCTTCTGACACAGCAGACTTAGATAGAAATCAAATGACAGGTAAAATTTATATTAAACCAACAAGATCCTTAGAATTTATAGATATTACATTCTATATAACACCAACTGGAGCATCATTTGAAGATATTTAATTATTAAAATGAAAAAAAATAAAAAAAAGGAGGCGAGTTCTCCTTTTTTTTATTACCTTTGTGTGTATAAATAAAAAAACTATGAAAATTAAACCTATTGATTTAATTCCGGCAGTAAAATATTATTCGTTTGATTGGGATGATAATTTAATGTATATGCCAACAAAAATTTATCTTTTGAATGATAAAGGTAATAAAGTAGGTATGACCACAAAAGATTTTGCGGAATTTAGAGACATGGTCGGAAAAAAATTATTTAACTATAATGGTCATACCATTGTTGGACCAGCAAAAGATGCTTATATTGAGTTCGGAGTTAATTATGACGATCAATTTTTAATTGATGTTATGGTCTCACCAACAGGACCAGTATGGGATGATTTTGTTGAAGCAATTAATAATGGATCCATTTTTTCTATAATTACTGCAAGAGGTCACACACCATCAGCAATTAAACAAGGTATATATAAATTAATCAAATCAAATAAAAATGGGATTGATTCAAATAAGTTGGTTAAAAATTTATTAAAATATAAAGATTTGGCGGATGAGGATATCTTATCTAAAGATAAACTTATAAAATCATATTTAGATTTGTGTCGTTTTCACACTGTTTCTTTTGGTATGAGTTCAGAAACAAATCCGGAGCCAGGAAAAATTAAAGCTATGGAAGAATTTATTAAATATGTTAAAGAAATTTCTATCCAACTACAGAAAAAAGCTTTAATAAAAAATAAAATAAATAATTATATTAAGCCATTTATTGGTTTTTCAGATGATGATGTAAAAAATGTAGCTAGTATGAAAGATTATTTTAAAGATAAAGAAGATAATATACTACAAACTTACTTAACATCAAGAGGAATAAAAACAAAATATTAATAATAAATGCTAGTACTAGTATATTTTATTTAAAAAAAAATAAAAGTAAATAGAAAAATTTTATTTATCGTATATTTATAATAAAAATAAACATAAAATTAAAAATTAAAAATTATGGCTGATTTGTTAATGAAAATGCCAGTTCCGTACGAACCCAAAAGGCAGAACAGGTTTATTATAAGGTTTCCTTCAGATTTGGGTATCAACGAGTGGTTTGTGGAAAGTGCTTCAAGGCCATCAATAAAAATCGGTTCAACCGAAATACAATTCTTAAATACATCAACATTTGTTGCGGGTAGATTTAATTGGGATCCAATCACAGTTAAGTTCCGTGACCCAATTGGACCATCTGCTGCACAAGCTTTAATGGAATGGGTTCGTTTATGCGCTGAGTCTGTTACAGGTCGTATGGGTTATGCTGCAGGATACAAAAAAAATGTTGACCTTGAAATGTTAGATCCAACAGGAGTTGTTGTAGAAAAATGGATATTAGAAGGTACATTTTTAACTGATGTTAATTTTGGAACATTATCATATTCTCAAGATGCTTTGGCGGACATTAGTGGAACACTTCGTATGGACCGTTGTATATTAGTTTATTAATTTTTTTTAAATATAACTAAAATATATCTATTCATAGATACGATATTTAATTCCCATATATTAATATGTATGGGAATTTTTTTTATAAAATAACAAAATATATTAATTATTAAGATTTTAACTAAAAAAAAAGAAATATATTTACAAAAAATATAAGTAAAGTATCTTTATAATAAAAAAACAATTATGGAAAACGATTCAAAACAGTATGGTCAAATGGATTTTAATTTACCTCACGATGTTGTGTCTTTACCTTCGGGTGGTAAATATTATAAATCTAAAAAGAAAAGTGTTAAAATTGGTTATTTAACTGCTGCCGATGAAAACACTCTTTTAAGTATGAACCCAAATAAAACGATTAAGGAATCAATTGTATTACCGTTATTAAGAAATAAATTATATGAAACGGATATTAGACCTGAAGATCTTTTAGATGCGGATATTGAAGCATTATTAATATTTTTAAGAAATACATCTTTTGGTCCTGAATATGTTGTAAGTGTTACTGATCCACAAACAAATAATGAATTTAATGCAACAATATTACTTGATGAATTAAATATTAAAAAAATTAATATTGAACCTGATGATAATGGTCATTTAAAAACAACATTACCAAGAACAAAATCTAATGTTACGTTAAAATTTTTAACTATGAGAGATTATGTTGAAATTGAAAAAACTTTAAGTGGATATCCATCAGGAATAATACCACCTATTGCAACTCTTAGATTAAGTAATATGATTGTTGATATTGATGGTAATACTAATAAGGGAGATATTGTTAAGTTTATTGAAAATATGCCAATAATGGATTCAAAACATATTAAAAACTTTATGTTAGAAAATGAACCAAGATTAGATTTAATAAAAGAAGTTATCGCCCCGTCAGGAGAAAGAGTAATGGTGAACATTGCTTTTGGGGTGGAATTTTTTCGGCCTTTCTTCTGATTACTCAAAATTTATATTAGATGAATTTTATTTATTGGCAAAGATGCTAAGAACATCTTATTCCGAGTATTTAAAAATGCCAACATATGTGAGAAGATATCTTATTGATAAAATTATTGAGGAACACAAAAAAAACAAATAATCTATATTTATTATATAAATAGTTTTATTATATGGGACCGCCAAAAGGAGCAAAAATTGAGGTAAAAGATACAGATACTGTTGTTGATACTAAATTATCGGATGATTTATTAAATCTAAAAACTATATTGGATGCGACTTTGGATACTGTCACAAGTCCTTTAAGTCCTTTAAATGCCATAGACAATTTAAAGATAATAACTAAAGAGATTTTAACAACTATAGGTCCTTTGGGATGGTTTGAAGCATTACAAAATTTAGATACAGAAGCAACTAAATTAGTTAGAACTTTTGGAATAAGTAAAGATAGAGCTGGAGAATTAACTCAAACTATTGCCGATGCAATACCCCAATTTGTTGGTCTTGGACTTGATGTTGGTGATGTTGCGGAAACATTAAAAGGTTTGGGAGAAACCATGAAGGTTAATATTATGTTAAACGCTGACTCTTTAACTAGTTTTGCTGCAACCGCAGAAGTAACTAAAGTAAAACAAAGTGAATTAGCTGAAAAATTTAGGGATGTTGGTGTTAGTATTGCAAGTATTGAACCTAATATGTTGGATGTTGTTAAAATTGCTAGACAAGCAGGGGTAACAGTTCAAGCTGTTTCTGCGGGTGTTGTTACTAATTTAGATAAAATGAACCTTTATAATTTTGAGGGTGGGGTTAAAGGATTAGCAAAAATGGCAGCACAAGCTTCAAGATTGGGGATTCAAATGTCATCAATATTTACTGTTGTAGATAAAGTATTTAATCCTGAAGGCGCAATTGAATTTGCAGCGTCACTACAAAGATTAGGTGTAACATCAAGTCAATTACTTGATCCATTAAGATTAATGGATTTAGCTCAAAATGATCCAACAGAACTTCAAAATCAAGTTGTGAATATGACAAAAGAATTCACAAGATTTAATAAGGAGAATAATCAAATAGAAATATTACCTGGAGCTAAAAGACGTATTGATGAAATAGGTAAGGCAATGGGATTACCTGCCGGAGAATTACAAAAAATGGCAATAAATGCCGGTATGTTTGATATGAAATTAAAACAAATTAAATTCCCAACCGATATTGCTAACAAAGAAGATAGAGAACTTATTGCAACAATGGCACAAATTGATAAGAATGGTATTGCCAAAGTAAGAATAGAAAAAGTTGATGCAGATGGAAAAGGAACGGGAGAATATTTTGATAAAAGGGTTAGTGAATTAAATACTGATGATGTTGCAAAATTGGCACAACAACAAAAAAGTAATGACGCATCAATGGAAGAAATTGCGAAAGATCAATTAACTTATATGAAACGAATATCTTCAAATTTAAATGAAATTGTTGCGGCAGCTAAATATGGTCCCGCAAGTTCTAAAACACTGCAAGATTTATACTCAGGAGCATTAGGAGGATTTGAAAGATTACTAACTAATAATGTACCACCGGAGGCAAGGGAATCCAAAAATTATAGGACGGCGACTGATGCGGTAGCTCCAATTGTGATGGAACTAATGGAAGGATTTTTAGATAATGTGGGATTAAAAGATATGGGTAACAAAGTTCTAAAAGAAATTGAAAAGGGTTTTTCATTTATAAAAAATGTGACTAGTTCAAGTTTTGGTATGGGAGGACCTGATCTTGAAGATCAAACTTTAATTGAATTTTTAAAGAACCCAAACTTGGATATTTCTTATGAACCAATGACAATAACAACTGAGAATCAATTTACCGTTGATTTTAATGTTATTGCTGATGATAAAATTAGTGCTCAGTCAATTCAAGATATTAATAGTGCAATATCTAATTATTTTAATGGACCTGATGCAACAAAAAATATGCAAGGTTTACTTAGTAGAATTGATAATATTAGAGTATCAAATGGTCAAAAACCAATTTTTAAATAAAAAAAAACCGACTAAAGGTATTTATAAATAAAGAAAAAAAAATGCCAGAAAGTGTTTTATCATTTACATCATCATCATCTTTTAGAGATTTATTAATAGCTAGAAATTTACCACCATATCAGGTAGAAGGGTCGTTTAACCCCCCATCTGGTAATGTGGTTTATGAGATTAGTCCTTTAAACGATAGTAATGTTATTGATTCTCCTAATAATTTAATTTCAACAAACCAATTAGCAAATAATTTATATCCATTAAATGAATGGGGTCCTGATGGAGGATTTTTAGGTAAATATAGTGTTCCTGGATCACCATTACCTGTTGGAAGTAATAATGGTCCTTATGATCCAACAGATTCATCCTTAGATTTAATTAATGAATTTTATATTGATGCTGCATATATTAAAAATATGTTTGGACCTGAAGGGGGATATAAAGATTTAATTATTATAACCGACCTACAATTATCTTCACAGTATTATTTACCATATTACAATGGAGTACCAACTATTTTCATTCCGTCAAGTTATACACCATATTCAATTTTACTTTCAAGTAATCCAAGTGGGGATATGGGTAATTTATCACAAGATTCATATCTTGCAAAAATTGGGGCATCTCAATTAAAAGGGTATTTTGAGGATAGAATAGCTCAAGAAATATATCAAATGACTCTTGGTAGTATTAACTTAAGTACTTTACAAGATCCTTTTAGTGCTACCATGTTGGCAACTGGACAACAACCATTCTTTACTAAGAATTGGAAAATAACAGTACCTGAAAATCCATTGTTAGCTGCTGTAAGTTTTTTAAATCGATTAACAGGAACTTATTTTCCTGTATCATTTATTCCTGGTGATTACTTTGATTCTCCTGATCCAATAAATTCACCACAAACTCAAAACGCTTTAAACGTTGTTAATAATTTAACAGGTGGTGCGTTAGGTTCTGTTTTAAATAATTTTAGGAGTCCTTCTGAAATATTTTTAGCAAACACCGGTAATGGTCAACAATCTGTTTTATTTAAAAGTTTAGAATATAATTTATATCGACCAAATTATGATAAACCACCATTACAACAATTTACAAGTGTTATATCTAATTTATTTGGTGTAGGACCTAATGGTGGGGGTGGTTATTATGTTGGTAGTGAAGATGTTGAACCGTCACTTATAACTCATCCCGCAAATCAAGTTGCGGTTAATTATCTTGGAAAACAACAATCAACATTGGTATACGGACCTTCTGAATTAGGTAAACTTTATGAGGGTAACGAAGGTAAAATTAATTTTGGTTTACAGGCGGAATCATATTCTAATCAAGGGGGTATAAATGGAAATTTTGTATGGACATCACCAAAATATAAAGAAAATGCTGGATGGAAAGTTGGGGTTGGTGGAGAAAATAAAATTATTGACGAAGAGTTTAACCAAATTCAAAATTCATATAATCAAAATTTATCTACGGAGATTGAATTTAGGGGAGGATCAATATTAGATAATACTCAAAGAATAATAAACGCCGCAGACAATGTTGGTGGACAGGCTAGATTAAAACACGCAGGTAATGCTATAAATCAAGTTTCCAAAGTATTCAATGATGGATATAAAGAAATGACAAAAGGTTCTCAAGTTATTGCTTACTACGATAGTTCGACGGGAGATAGTACTATTGGTGTTGATGGAACTGAAATAGGTAGAGAATATTGTCGAGTATTTCAAAAAGATACACCATATTTAACATATGCCGATTTACAAAAAACTGATGGTATTACAACATCAGGTCGTAAATTCAATAATTCTGTTCTTGATAATACATTTAATTTAAATATTGCACCATTAAGAAATCCTGGATCAACTAATATTATTGATAGTAAGGTAAAAAAATATATGTTTTCATTGGAAAATTTAGCTTGGAGAACTTCAGATCAACCGGGATATACCTATGATGATTTACCAACCTGTGAAAAAGGTCCAAATGGCGGTAGAATAATGTGGTTTCCCCCATACGACATAACATTTAGTGAAGATTCTAGTGCTAATTGGAACCCAACTAAATTTTTAGGTAGACCGGAACCAATATACACTTATTCAAACACAAGTAGAAGTGGAAGTATAAATTGGAAAATAGTTGTTGATACTCCAGCAGCAATGAATACTATTATTGAAAAACAATTATCAAATAAATCCTCAAAAGAAGTTGATTCTATTATTAATTCATTTTTTGCGGGATGTGTTAAGTATGATTTATATGATTTGGCAATTAAATTTAATACCATACCAACTAGTGATTTATATACTTATCAACAATTGTTAAATGAACCAAGATTAACTGAAGAAGAATTAGGTGAAATTTATAAAAATGTTAGTGTAGATAAATCAACTAATTTATCTGACTCAGATGGGGGTGCTGACGTAATAATAACAGATGGTAAAGTTGGTGAAGATGGTACCAATGGTACTTCTGGATCAAAATCTTCAGATGTGGAAGTAAAGTTGGATCAAGAATTGATTAATGAGTTTATAGACTATTCTTTCTATTTTGATAATGATTATCCTGAGGGGTATACGGTTCCTAATACTACGGTTACGGCAACTAAACCATATGATTTTTGGTACAATCAATACCTTTCAGTTCAAGGGACAAATTATGTTAGTCAACCACCCGTTGATGTTTACGTTGGGACAAAAAAATATGTAAATAAAAGTGCCATACCAAAATTCTTTACCGAAGTTATTATTGGTAATTATAATAAAATTCAAACCGAATTTTTAACTAAATTAAAAGAAATAATTATTGATCAAAACGGAAAAGTTAAAATTGAGTTACAAGGATCTGCATCTGCTCCGGCAAAAATAGAATATAATAGAAGTTTATCTAAACGAAGAATTGATTCTGTATTACAATGGTTTAGATCTAAAACAATTGGAGACATAACAGTACCTGTTTTGGAAAGTCAAGGGAGACTAACTTTTATTGAAAACTCCAATGGTGAGGAAATCACAGTATTAGTGGGTAAAAACGGACCATATGAAGACACCGATTGTAGGCAAGACATCAGTAGAACTTCAGGTGGAGTTGCAAGTGGAACGGCACAATGGTATTCTATTCCTGCAATGTCATGTAGAAGAGTCCGTATTGCAAACATAACCATAGATCCTGCTCCAATAACAACAATAGAAACAACATTAAAAACAATACCCCTAACAGAAATTGAAATTACCACCAAAATAACCGAAGATGGTAGTACTAATACCACCAAAATAACCAACAACACACCTCCAGGTCCTAAACCACTTAAAAAAGTTGATCCTCTTAAAACAGTTAAAGAAGGTATTTCTAAAAAAATATTAAGAAGTTTATTTAGTGAGTGTGATTATTTTGAGGTTATTAAAAAAGAAAACCCGATGGTTTACGATAGTATTAAAGATAAGATAAAATATTTTAGTCCGGCATTTCACTCAACTACACCTGAAGGATTAAATGCAAGATTAACATTTTTAAATCAGTGTATGAGACCTGGACAAACAATTCCGGTTATTGATACTGACGGTAGACCAAAACATAATGACGCATTAAACACTTCATTTGGTGCTCCTCCTGTATTAGTTTTAAGAATTGGAGATTTTTACCATACTAAAATAATACCAAATCGTCTTGGAATAACTTACGATCCTTTACTTTTTGATATAAACCCAGAAGGAATTGGTGTACAACCTATGATTGCTAAAATTACTTTATCATTTGATTTTATTGGT
>Ga0307377_10004587_pt1 | contig 15067 bp, 14 predicted proteins | sample TR3MG_FD_202535 | JGI IMG/M metagenome (GOLD analysis project Ga0307377, IMG submission 202535) | Soil microbial communities from Risofladan, Vaasa, Finland - TR-3 | ecosystem: Environmental > Terrestrial > Soil > Coastal area > Acid sulfate soil | place: Finland: Risofladan, Vaasa | collected... | reverse complement strand
GGCGACTAGAGGCCATACAGCGCGAGTTCCCGCAGGCAGGCAAGACGGTGTGCTTCCCCGGCGTCCGGCGCCAACTCCAGCCCGGGCAGGCGCAGGCCGTAACGCAGTCCTTCGCGTTCGGCCGAGAGTACCCAGCTCGTCAGGCGCGACAGCTTGGACTCCAGGTCCAGGTTGGCGGGCAGGCTGCTCCAATCCAGCCACAATTCGGCGGCGGCGCGGCCGCTGAACACCTTGGTTTGCAACCCCTGACCGCGCGCCGCAGCCTTCCAGTGGATATGCCGCGGTGAATCGCTGGCCTGGTAGGGGCGCAGGCCGGCGAAATCGTCGCTGCCGCCGCCGGCGACGCGCTTTTCGCCGGCGCTGCCGGAGGGGTCGGGCAGCGGCAGCAGGCCCTCGTCGGGTTTGGGATAGACGATGCAGCGCATGTCCGGCTGAATGTAGCTCCAGGCGCGCAACAGGCCGATGGGAAAGCGCGTGTCCACGGTGATGCGCGCCGGCGTCAGCCAGCCGCGCCGTTCGGCCGCGACCGGGATGCTCACCGTGGCGCCGCGCGCGGTCGCGACATCGCACTGCGTCGACTTGCCTTGATGCCACAGGCCGATGGAACAGCGGTCGTAGCCGGAGCGGTTTTCGACAAACAGCTCGAACCAGGCGAGTTCGCCCGCGAATACCGGCTCCACGCGGCCCGGCGTGATATGTAGATGCACCAGGTTGCGGAACGTGTGCAAGATCGCGACCAGCCCCATGCTCGCTAGCAGGAAGGTAAGGATATAGCCCAGCGACAAGTTGTAATTGATCGAGCCGATCAGCATCACGCCCAGCGCCATGCCGAAGGCGAGCCCGGGGCGGGTGGGCAGGATGTAGACGCGGTTTTGCCGCAGGTAAATGCTGCCCGGCTCAGGCGTGCGCGGCCCGAAGAAGGCGCGGTAGAGCCGCGAGCGGCTCAGGATTTTTTCGAACATCACGCCGGCGCGCACTCGGAGTCCAATTCAACATGGGGGGATATCCCTCCAAAGGGACTTCCTTCGGGGCGCATTCCCCATACCCCCCTATATCGGGGGCCGTGTCGCTGATGCTGAAACGGCATCTTAGTAATCGACGCGTTTCAGGGAATCGGCACGGCCTCGATCAGGGCGGCCGTGACCTCGGAGGAGCGTTTGCGCGCCCCTTCGTGCGCCGGCGCGAGGCGGTGGCCGGCCACGCCGGGCAGGATCGCCTGTACGTCCTCGGGCAGCACCTTGTCGCGTCCTTCGAGCATGGCCCAGGCCTTGGCCGCATGCAGCATGCCGAGCGCGGCGCGCGGCGACAGGCCATTGCTGAACTCGGGCGCGCGCCGCGTGTGCTCGACGATGGCCTGAACGTAATCGAGCAGTGCCGGGGCCGCGTGCACCTGGCTGGCGTTTGCCTGCATCTCCATCAGTTCGCCCGGCGCAAGGCAGGGCTCCAGCGTCGCGACCAGGCTGCGCCGCTCGACGCCCTGCAACAAGGCGCGCTCGGCGTCGCGGTCCGGATAGCCGAGTTCGATGCGCATGAGGAAACGATCAAGCTGCGATTCAGGCAAGGGGAAAGTGCCGACCTGGTGCGAGGGGTTCTGCGTGGCGATGACGAAAAACGGTTCGGGCAGCGGCCGGGTCTCGCCCTCTGCAGTGACCTGATGCTCTTCCATGGCCTCGAGCAGAGCGCTCTGCGTCTTGGGCGTGGCGCGGTTGACTTCGTCGGCCAGGATCAGCTGCGAAAAAATGGGCCCTGGATGGAACTTGAATGCGCCGCTGTCGCGGTCGAATACCGAAACCCCGATGATATCGGCCGGCAGCAGATCGCTGGTGAAGGAAATGCGCTGGAACGCCAGGCCGAGCAGCCGCGCCAGGGTGTGGGCGAGGGTGGTCTTGCCCACCCCGGGCAGATCCTCGATCAACAGGTGGCCGCGCGCGAGCAGGCAGGCCACGGCCAGCCGTATCTGCCTCTCCTTGCCGAGGATGACCTTGCCCGCCTGCTCGATGACGCGGTGGATCGACATGTCGCGTGCGGCGAATTTCGTTTCAGCGTGTAGCAACAATCAAGTTCTCCGTGGTAGCTGCGCGAGGGATGGGTCGGTAGCGAGGGGTTCCGCAATGCATTCGTCATATTACGTGGATTTGGGCTAATATTCATTAAGTTCAATACCGGCGACAGGATTCATGGCCACGGCTTTTATTACTCACCCGAAGTGCCACGAGCACGACATGGGTGCCTATCACCCGGAGTGCCCGGAACGGTTGACGGCGATCGACGACCAGCTGATCGCTTCCGGCATCGGACAGTACCTTGCGCACCATGAGGCGCCGCAAGCAAAAGTGAGCAGCCTGGCGCGCGTGCATCCGATGGAATACATCAGCCATATTCGCAGCAGCGCGCCGCAAAACGGCACGGTGCATCTGGACCCGGATACCGCGATGAACCCGCACACCTGGGACGCGGCGCTGCATGCGGCCGGCGCAGCAGTGCTCGCGACCGACCTGGTGCTCAAGCGGCAGGTCGAAAGCGCCTTTTGCAGCGTGCGCCCGCCGGGACATCACGCGATGCGCAGTCGCGCCATGGGTTTCTGCCTGTTCAACAATGTCGCCATCGCCGTTCGGCATGCGCTGGAGGTGTACGGCCTCGCGCGCGTCGCCATCGTCGATTTCGACGTGCATCACGGCAACGGCACCGAGGACATTTTCCGCGACGATGCGCGTGTGCTGATGGTGAGCACCTTCCAGCATCCGTTCTATCCGTACAGCGGCACCGATGATCCGGCGCCGAATATGGTCAATGTGCCGCTGCCGGCCGACTCCGGCAGCCAGCCGTTCCGCGAAGCCGTGACGCAGTACTGGCTGCCGGCGCTCGAGGCGTTCAAGCCACAGATGATTTTTTTCTCCGCCGGCTTCGACGCCCATGTGGAGGATGACATGGCGATGCTGCGGCTGGTGGACGCCGATTACAGCTGGGTCACGCAAGAGATCAAGGCCGTGGCCGACAAGTACGCCGAAGGCCGCATCGTTTCGGTGCTCGAAGGCGGCTACAACCTGTCCGCGCTCGGGCGCGGCGTCGTCGCGCACATCAAGGTGCTGAGCGGCTTATAGGAGGTTCGCTCCCGGGTCGATGTTGTAGGAGGGGCGCCCCGCCCCGGAGCCGTAGGACGGGCACCCTCGCCCCGGGGTTGTAGGAGGGGCGCCCTCGCCCCGATCAGTGCCGGTTCGAAGTGCGATCGGCCCGAGGGCGGGCCTCCCAGTGCTCTCACAAAATCGGTGCTTGGCTACGGCTGCGCTAATCGCCGCAGCGCCGCGGCATCGGTGATGCGGATCTGCTCGCGTCCGAGCGCGACCCAGCCTCGGTCCTGGAAGTTGCTGAGCAGGCGGCTCACCATTTCGCGCACGCTGCCCAGCTCATCGGCCAGGCCCTGATGCGTGGCGCGCACGAGTTCACCCTTGCGCAGAAGCAGTGCGGCGAGCCGCTGGTCCAGTTTGTGGAAGGCGACCGCTTCGACCAGGGCCATGAGGTCGGCCAGGCGCTCGGAGAACAGGCCGAACACGTAGTCGCGGAACAGCTTGTGCTCGGCCAGCAGCCGGTGGAACAGCGCCGGCGGCAAGGCGAGCAGCGTCACCGCGGTTTCGGCGATGCCGGTCGCCGAGTAGGGGCTGCCGCCGAGCAGGCAGCTGCTCGAGAGCAGGCAGCTTTCTCCCGGGGTGATGCGGTAGAGCTGGACTTCGCGGCCGTTGGGCGCGGCCTTTACCACGCGCACGCTGCCTTCGAGCAGCATAGGGAATCCTGTGCACGGACTGGCCGCCTCGAACAGGATGCTGCCTGCAGGCGCCTGTCTGGCCGTCGCACTGTGCACGATTTCTTCCACCGCGGCGGCGGGCAGTTGCTGGAACACCGGGAACAGCTGCAGCAGGCGGGATTTCAACTCCGGGTTATTCATGCTTGCGCCTCCGCGATCAGTTGCGCCGCCAGCTGCTCGATCGCGGCGGAATCCAGTTTCGACGGCCGCAGCACCTGCGCTTCGGCCAGGTGGGCAAAGTTTCTCAGCGTGGCGCGGCGGTAGGCCGGGTCATAATGATTGGCGAGCAGGTCTGCGACCAGCTCGTCCCAGCGCTTGTCTTCGATCTGTTTCATCCAGCGCGCGAGCGTGTCCTTGCTGTGCAGGGCGGAGAGGCAGTCGAGCTTGGATTTCAGGTCGCGCGGGTCGCCGAGGAAATGGCCGTATTCACCGACGAGAAAGGCGACGCGCTCGGCCAGCGGCGCCTCGATGAGCACGCAGGGACTGTCGCGCATGCGCGCGAGCAGCGCGTCGGGGACCTGCAACTGGCCGATTTTCCTGCTTTCTGCTTCCACATACACGATTCGGTCCGGATCGAGTTTGCGCAAGGCGTCCCACACCAGGCTGTCGAACATTTTTTGCGCGGGCTGCGCCTGTTCGGGCAGGTTGCCGAGTACCGAGCCGCGATGACTGGCAAGGTCCTCCAGGTCCAGCACCTGCGCGCCGGCTGCAGCCAGCGCCTGCAGCAGCCGGCTCTTGGCATTTCCGGTCGCACCGCAGACCACGCGATAGCGGAACTTCTGCGGCAATAGCGCGAGCTGCGCCAGGATATCGCGCCGATAAGCGCGATAACCGCCTTCGAGCTGTGCCGCGTGCCAGCCGATCTCCGACAGGATGTGGGCCATGGCGCCGCTGCGCTTGCCGCCGCGCCAGCAATACACCAGCGGGCGCCAGTTCCTGCCATGCGCAGCGAATTTTTCCTCGATATGGCGCGCGATGTTCTTCGCCACCAGCGCCGCGCCGCGCTTTTTCGCGTCGAACGGCGAGACCTGCTTGTACAGAGTGCCGATCGCGGCGCGCTCGCTGTCGTCGAGCACCGGGCAGTTGATCGCGCCGGGAACGTGGTCCTCGGCGAATTCTGCGGGCGAGCGCACGTCGATGACCTCGTCAAATTCGGCCAGCTGTGCTACGGTTACGACGTTAGGAAATTTCACCGATTTTCCGAGTAGGCCGCGTCGAATACGCGGCTCAAGAGCCTGAGAATCAGGCGCAAGTTTACACGCAAACACCGCACCCCAACCGACTCCCGCCGCCATGGACGCACCGATCGCTCCCCCCTTTCGCCTTACCCAGTTCTCCCACGGCGGCGGCTGCGGCTGCAAGATCGCGCCCGGCGTGCTCACCGAGCTGCTCGCCGCGACGCCGATGCGCGCGCTGCCGCCGGAGCTGCTGGTGGGCACCGAGTCGAGCGATGACGCCGCGGTGTACCGCTTGAACGACAGTCAGGCGCTGATTGCGACCACCGATTTTTTCACCCCCATCGTAGACGATCCCTACGACTTCGGGCGCATCGCCGCAACCAACGCGCTCTCCGACATTTATGCCATGGGCGGCAAGCCGATTATGGCGCTCGCCATCGTCGGCATGCCCTTGGACAAATTGCCGCTGGAAGTGATCGGGAAGATCCTCGCCGGCGGCGAGTCGGTATGCGCCGCAGCCGGCATCCCCATCGCCGGCGGACACTCGATCGACGTGCTCGAACCGATTTACGGTCTGGTCGCCCTGGGACTGGTGCATCCGGACCGGGTCAAGCGCAACGACAGCGCCCTTGCGGGCGACGTGCTGATCCTGGGCAAACCCCTGGGCGTGGGCATACTCTCGGCCGCGCTGAAAAAGGGCGCGCTCTCGGTTGCAGGTTACGAACGGATGATCGCCGCGACAACCCAGCTCAATACGCCGGGCGCCGCCTTGGCCGAGTTGCCGGGCGTGCACGCGATGACCGACGTGACCGGCTTCGGCCTGGCGGGTCACCTGCTGGAAATGTGCCGCGGCTCCGGGCTGGGCGCGCGGGTACGCTTCGCCGACCTGCCGATCATCGATGAGGCGCTGCGCTGGGCGCAACAGGGTACGGTGACCGGCGCGAGCGGGCGCAACTGGGGTGGCTACGGCGATGAGGTGCATCTGCCCGACAGTGCGTCCGACTGGCAGCGCGCGCTGCTCACCGATCCGCAGACCAGCGGCGGCCTGCTCGTCGCCTGTGCTCCCGATACCGAGGCGCAGGTGTTGGCGGAATTCAGCCGCCATGGCTTTAGCGCCGCGCGCCGCATTGGCAACATGGTGCCGGAGCAGGGCGTCACGATTCTATAATTGGAAACAGCCGCTTGCGCGCGGCGCAACCGATCCGGTTTCGAGTTTGGCACGCAACGCAGAAAACTTGAGAATAAACGTTGCCAAGACGTTGTTTTTGAGAGAGTATTGTCTCGTGGCTGAGGTGCGGTGGCCGGAAAGCGGCCGTTGTTGCGCGGCTACCGGGGAGCTGGCCAATGGCAAGAATCGTTGTATTCAACCAGAAAGGCGGGGTCGGCAAGACGACGACCACGCTCAATCTGGCCGCCCTGCTGACGCGGCGCGGCAGCGCGCCGCTCGCGATCGACCTGGACCCGCAGGCGCATTTGTCCGCGATTTGCGGCACCGCGGCCAGCAATGGCGGCGACAGCCTGTACGCGTTTTACCAGGATGCGAAACAGCTCGCGGAATTGATACGCGCAAGCAACTGCGGCTGGTCCGTCATTCCCGCGCATCTCGATCTGTCAAAAGTCGATACCCAGTTCGGCAAGGGACCGCGGGCGCTGCAGCGGCTCAGCGCGGGCATCGCCAGGGAACATCTCAACACCAAGCGGCCCATCCTGATGGACGCCTGCCCTTTGCTGGGCACTTTGTCCCTGAACGGCATATTCGCCTGCGACCGGGTGCTGATCCCGATCTCCGCCGACTATCTGGCGGTGAACGGCGCCTTGCAGATCGACCGCACCCTGCGCGCGCTGGAGCGCGTGCTGGAAAAACCGCCGATGCGCCGTTTTGTGATTACCCGCTTCGACGCGCGCCGGCGCATGTCCTGGGAAATAGACAGGCAGCTGCGCGAACGCTTCGGCGCGGAAATGTGCGAGACGCGCATACGGGAAAGCGTGAGCCTGGCCGAGAGTCCGGCGCACAGTTGCGATGTGTTCACGCATGCGCCGGAGAGCAGCGGCGCGCGCGACTACGCTGGGCTGCTGGAAGAGCTGGAAGCGGCGGGCTTCCTCAGTTAGCGCGTTTTTCCAGGAGGGGGCGACGGCCTCTTTTACGTCCCCAAGCCGGAGGCCATGCCGGCAATTCTGAAGTGTCTTCCTAATCTTTCGCGGGCGACTCCGGCCCCGCTTCCTTGCCGATCAGGTTGATCGCCCGCTCCAGGTCGAACGATTCCTCTTTCAGCGCCGGCTGGACTTCGTGGCAGTCGAGGATTTCGCAGTACTGATACATCTGGGTGATCTTGCGCTCGGCGTCGGGGCGGTCGCGCGCCGCGATCATCAGGTTTTCCACCACCGTACCGCCGCGGGTCTTGACCCTGAAACCGAACTTGATCAAAGTGCATGCCCCCATTGAGTTGCGACGAGGAATTATTGCACGACGCACCTGGAACGCCAGCGTACCAAAGTACGTACCGCGGGGCCAGAGAAGAGTTCGTTTTGAACGCCGAGCGGACTCTTCGAAGCGACGCGGAAATAGCATAACATGATGAGATTGGAAGGCGTGAAATCCGATCAGGCGCAAGGGCGAGGGGCGCATGCTAGCGAAATCGTCTCTATCCCGTTAGACTTCAATTGGTTTTGTCTCGGATTCGTCCGCTCGGACACAAGGCTTGCGGATCCTCCGCAACGGGCTTGCGGATCCTCCGCAACGGGCTTGCGGATCCTCCGCAACGGGTTTGCGGATCCGCGGCAAGGGGCTTGCGGATTCGCGGCAACGCCTCAGATAATTGAGCGACGGAGGAGAACGTGGGGAAACTGCGGATTGGATATATCGGCGTCGGACTGATGGGTCTGCCGATGACGCGCCGTCTTCTCGATCGCGGCTATGCGGTCGCCGTCTGCGATATCGCGACGCAGCGCACCGACGCGGCGCGCGCCGCGGGTGCAACGGTGGTTGCTACACCGGCGCAAGCGGCGCGCGGCAGCGATATCGTGCTGCTCAATCTGCCGACGACCGATGCTGTCGCGCAGGTGGCATTCGGCGAGCAGGGTGTCGCGTCGGCATTGCGGCCGCCGCAACTACTCGTCGATTTCTCCACGATCGAAGTCGACAAGGGACGTGCTTTCGCGGCGAAGTTGCGCGAGATGTGCGGCTGCGGCTGGATCGACGCGCCGGTTTCCGGAGGACCGCCTGCCTGTGCCGCCGGAACGCTGACGGTGATGGCCGGCGGCGATGTTGCCGATATCGAACGCGTGCGACCGTTGCTGGCGGACGTTGCCGGCCGATTCACGCCGATGGGCGCCTCGGGCGCCGGCTTGGCCGCCAAGATGATCAATCAGCTGATCGTCGGCTGCTCCTTCGCCGTGCTTGCCGAAGCGGTCGGACTCGCCGAAGCCGCGGGCATCGATGCGGCGCGCATGCCCGAGTGCCTTGCCGGTGGCTACGCGGACAGCTCGATGTTGCAGAAGGTCTATCCGCGCATTGTCGAACGCGATTTCGCCCCGCAGGGCTACGCGCGCCAGCTGCTCAAGGACCTGGAAATGCTGAACGGGTTCGCCGGCTCTTTGAAGTCGCCCTTGCCGATGGCCGGTCAGGCACTGTCGCTTTATCGCATGCTCGTTCATCTTGGCTATGCGGAGTTGGATACAGCCGCGGTATTCAAGCTCTACGAACGCACGGCCTCACACTAATCCATTCCTGGCCCGTCAGAGGACGCGCCCGCTGGCGTTGTCGATCAGGTGCATCTTGCCGAGGTCGGCAACCAGCTTCATGCGCTTGCCGTCCTGCGCACCCGCGTCGGGATTGACGCGGCCGCACAACTCGGTGCCTTCCACCAGGAAGTACACCATCGTCTCCATCCCCATCGGCTCGGTGACTTCCAGCTCGACCTCGAACGGGTGCTGGTTCGGCTCCATGTGCGGGCGCTGCTCCGTGATGTGCTCCGGCCGCAGTCCGAACAGCAGGTCGGACTTGCCGACGAGCGCGCGGTAGCGCTGGGTCCGGTCCTGCGGCACCGGAAAGGCGATGTCCTTGCTCAGGCGAACGCGCAGGGCGCCGGCCGCTTCCTCGATCGCGCAGGGCACGAAATTCATCGCCGGCGAGCCGATGAAGCCGGCCACGAATTTGGTCGCCGGGGTGTGGTAGAGATCGTTCGGCGTGCCTACCTGCTCGATGTTCCCGCCGTTCATCACCACCACGCGGTCGGCGAGCGTCATCGCCTCGATCTGGTCGTGGGTGACGTAGACCGTGGTGGTGCGCACCTTCTGGTGCACTTTCTTGATTTCGGTGCGCATCTGCACCCGCAGCTTGGCGTCGAGGTTGGACAGCGGCTCGTCGAACAGGAATACCTTCGGGTCGCGCACGATCGCGCGCCCCATGGCGACGCGCTGGCGCTGCCCACCCGATAGCTGCTTGGGCTTGCGCTCGAGCAACTCGCTGATGTCGAGGATCTGCGCCGCGTTCTGCACCCGGCGCGCGATCTCGTCCTTGGCGACTTTCTTCAAGCGCAGGCCGAAGGACATGTTCTCGTACACCGACATGTGCGGATACAGAGCGTAATTCTGGAACACCATCGCGATGTCGCGGTCCTTGGGCGGGACGTCGTTCACCACCTCGCCGCCGATCAGCACGTCGCCACCGGTGATGTCCTCCAGCCCGGCGATCATGCGCAGCGTCGTGCTCTTGCCGCAGCCCGAAGGTCCGACCAGGACGACGAACTCCTTGTCGGCGATGTCGAGGTCGATCCCGCGTACCGCCGGCGTTTCGTCGTAGTTCTTGACCAGCTTGCGCAGCATCACTTGGGCCATGGGCAGCTCTATCCTTTCGTTGCGCCGGCAGTCAGGCCGGCTATGTAGTAATCCATGAGGAAGGCGTAGATGATCAGCGGCGGCGCCGCGCCCATCAGGCAGGCCGCCATGATTTGCCCCCAGTTGTAGACGTCACCCTTGATGAGCGTCGTGACGATGCCCACCGGCAGCACGAGCTGGTCGGTCGAGACCGTGAACGCCATCGGGTAGAGGAACTCGGACCAGGAGACGGTGAACGCGAAGATCGTCGCGGCGATGATGCCCGGCAGCGCCACCGGGAGGAAGATCTTGGTCAGCATCTGGATGTAGCCGGCGCCGTCGATCAGCGCCGCCTCGTCCAGTTCCTTCGGGATCGACTGGAAGTAGCCGATCATGATCCAGGTGCAGAACGGCACGGTGAGGGTCGGATAGATGATGATCAGCGCCCACCAGTGGTTGAGCAGCGCGACGCCGGTCGTTTCGTGCACCCAGGCCATGATCTTGAACAAGGGGATGAACAGCAGCGAATCCGGGATCAGGTAGGTCAGGAACACCCCGGCCGCCAGCGTGGTCGAGCCCCAGAACTTCATGCGCCCGAGCGAGAAGGCAGCGGGTACCGCAATCAGCATGGTGATCGCCACCACCGCCAGCGAGATCACCGCCGAGTTGCGGAAGAAGGTCAGGTAGGTCTTCGAGGTGAGCAGCGCCTTGAAATTCTCCAGCGTCGGGTGAAACACCCACCACGGATTGGTCATCGCCGCGATTTCGTGGCTGGTCTTCAGGCCCATGATGAGCATGTAAACCGGCGGCATGAGGAAGAAAATCGCGAACATCACCAGGAAGACATAGGACCACCAGAGAGCCCAGCGGCGACTGCGCTTGAGGCTGGCGCGCTGTGCGGGCGCAGCGGAGCCGATGGCTTGTGCGGTCGCGCTCATGGTCAGACGGAACTGCCGCGCCGGGTGATGTCGCGCAGGATGAAGAACGCGGCGACGCCCAGGATCGGCAGCATGAACAGCGACACTGATGCGCCCATCGGAATGTTGTTCCCCTGGATGCCGAGAGCGAATGCCCAGGTCGCGAAGATGTGCGTGCTGTTCACAGGACCGCCGTAGGTCAGGATGCGGACGATGTCGAAATTCGCGAAGGTCACGATGAGCGAGAACAGCATGGTGATGGCGATGATGTTGCGCATCATGGGCAGCGTCACGTACCACACTTTCTGCCACCAGTTGGCGCCGTCGATCGCCGCCGCTTCGTAGAGCTGGTCGGGCACCGACTTGAGCGCCGCCAGGTACATGATGAGGAAGAACGGCGCGCCGTACCAGACGTTGACCAGGATCACCGAGAAGCGCGCCCAGCCGGGCACGCCGAGCCATGGAATGGGCCCGATGCCGAACTTGGCCAGAATCCAGTTCAAAGCGCTATACGACGGATCGAACAGCCAGAACCACGCGATGGTGCTCATCGCCGTCGGGATCACCCAGGGAACGAGCAGCATGCCGCGCCATTTGCGCTGCCCCTTGGCCGGCAGATTGTGCACGAAATGCGAGGTCACGAAACCGATCATCGCCTTGAAAATGACGGCCGTGATCGCAAACAGGCACGACTGCTTGACGACCATCCAGAAGGTGTCGAAATGCAGCAGAAAGAGGATGTTTCTCAGCCCGGTGAAGTGCGACATCGTCCGGTCGAGCATCGATAGATAGACGGCATAGAACGCCGGATAGATCACCAATCCCGTCACCAGCAGGATCAGCGGCAGCGCGAGCGCGAAAGCGATCGTCGAGCGGCGCCGCATGAGCTTTTGCATCGTCATGCGACGCGCAGGGTTCGACGCGGGCGCCTTGCCGGCAATGCCCTTGTCCATCGGATTTCTCCTCCTGTTCTTGCTGTTCGTTACTTGCCGGGTCCGGCCCCTCCAGGCCGCCGGGAAGCGCCGGCACGCGCCCGCGCTTCCCGAACCCCGTGCCAAGCTTACATCATCGTATAGGCTTTAAGCTGGTCCTCCGCCCAGCCGATCGTGTCTTTCACCGACTGCCCCTGGACGCCCACTTTCGCCATCATCTGCGTCATGAGCCCCTGGACGTAGATCTGGTTGACGACGTGGATCGGACCCGGCGCCCCGGCGACCATCACGATCTGGTCCGGTGTCGGCGGGTAGTTGTACACCGTGCCTTTCGGCGGCTCGACCTCGGCCCAGGTCTTGAAGTTGCGCAAGTGGGTGAAGCCCGGCAGATCGTAGCCGTTGCTCGCCGCCACGAAGCGCTCGGCCGACGCGCGCGTGAGCAGGTGCGCGAGCAGGCTCTTCGCCGCCGACTTGTTGGGCGAGAACTTCCAGATCGCCCAGAAAAACGGCAGGGCCGGCGCGAAACGTCCCTTCGGCCCCTTGGGCGTGGCGAACGTCCAGCAATCCGCCGCGACCTTCGGGTTGTCGCGCTTGGCCACGGACCACGCGCTCGGCGGATTCATGATCAGCGAGCCCTGCCCCGAGATCAGGAACTTGTTGTTCGAGGCGTCGTCCCAGGCGATCACGTCCTTCGGCAGGACCTTGCACAGCCGCTGCGCATACTCGAGCACTTGCCGGGTGTTGTCCGAGTTGACGGTGACGTCGCCCTTCGCGTTGACGAGCTCGGCGCCGTAGGCGTGGAACAGCGCGCCGGCCCAATCGACCGAGTCGGTGGTCTGCCCCAGGCCCAGGCCGAACGGATGGCCGCCCTTGGCGCACTTCTCGGCGACCTCCACGAACTTGTCCCAGGTCCACTCGTCCTGCAGCTTCTTGTCCGAGTGCCCGCCGGGGCCGGCGTACATCTTGGTGACGTCGAGCCCGGCGTATTCCTTGAACATGCTGATGCGCGCGCAGGGCGGCTTCACCTGGCTGCCGGTCACCGCCGGCGCCGCGACCCAATGGCCCTTCGGTTGGCCCAGGTACTCGACGATCGCGTAGGGTTTGCCGTTCGCCTTGATCGCCGTGTGCATGATGTCGTCGACCGGCTCGAAGTCGTCCGCGTAGGCCGCGGGTGACCACGCGCTCGGCTGCACCAGGTCATGACCCGACTTCGACAGCTTCTCGGCAGCGATCGTCAGTTCGAGCTTGTTGCCCTGCGAGGTGATGAAGTCGATGCTGATGTCGACTTTGTGCTTCGCCGCCCACTCGTGGCAGATCGCTTCCATCGCCTTGTTGGCGCCGGGTACCCAGTGATCCCAAAATGCGACCGACAGCTTTCCGGCTGCGTGCGACGTGCGTATGAATGGCGGTGCCAGCGTGACTGCAGATGCGGCGGCCGTCGTCGCAAGAAAGCGACGTCTCGAAATGTTTTTGCCTGAACTCATCTTTACCTCCTCCTGGTGGGTTGATGAAACGCCTATGCTACGTCTGCGCTTTCCAACTATTTTTTTGGCTGTCGGTGTCCACGGTTTGCGCCCGCTCGCGCGATTTGCGTGGTGCCGACCCTACCTGGCGCGTTTATCCTAAACAGTTCCCGCCGATTAGTCCAGCGAGCTCGTATGCGATTTGTTGCTGCGGCGCAGCGCAGCGAATTCGATCAGCCTTTGCTCGTAGGCGTATACCCTTAAGCGTAAACGCAGCCCTCGAACAGGCGGCGCGCGGTGCGGTAGAAAGAGCCGCGCTCGACTCTCCAAACTCCATTCTCGCGGCTTGCGTCTGCTTCCGCCGTCAACACGCCCGAAGGCATCGCCAGGCGCAGCGGGTCCCCGGCATCGCGGCGCGCCACTTTCCATACGGTCGTTCCCTCTATACGCGCAGCGACCGCAGTGCACAGCGACGCGGTCAAGGGCAGAGCGCGATGCGGCTGCCCGTTCGAGATCATTCGTACCGTGATGTCCGCTGCCGACGCGGGCAGCCGCTCGCCTGAGAGCGAAAGCGCGTCCTGTGCTGGTGCAACGAAGCCGATGAACGGCACCGCGCTGCGCGCGCGCGCCTCGTCCAGCGTGCGGGCTATGCCCATCGCCACAGAAGCATGCAGGCGGATCGCGGCGAGCTGTTGCAGCGCCGCGGCGTTGCGTTCGAGCTCATCGGGCATTTCTGTCCCTTTCAATCCCAGCGCGCCGGCCGCGACGAACGCGCAGGCGTTGGCTGCGTCGACCATCGATACCTCGATCCTGCCCAGTCCCGGAATGTCGAGCAGATCCACGGCGCTTCCGCTGGGCAAAAGCTTGCCCGTGCTGGCGCCGCCGGGATCGACGAAATCGAGCCGGATCGGCGCGCCGCTGCCGGCTACGCCCGGAATGGCGAGCGCGCCTGCGACTGCCGCGCGGCCCTCGAGCACTATGAACGTGGAATGGATGATCTTGCGCGTGTTGGTGTTGAATATGCGCACCGTGGCTTCGCCGTCGGCGGCGGCGACCAGCCCTTCGTCGAGTGCGAACGGGCCGACCGCGGAGGACATGTTGCCGCAGTTGCTGCCGTAGTCGACTCGGGCTTCCTTCACCTGCACCTGGGCGAAGGTGTAGTCGACATCCGCGTCCTCGCGCTGCGAGGGCGCGATGATGCAAACCTTCGACAGGGAGGAGATGCCGCCGCCCATGCCGTCGAGTTGCCTGCCGTTGGGGTCGGGGCTGCCCATCGCGGAGAGGAAAATCGCGTCCCATTGCGCCCGCTCCGCGGGCAGGTCGCGCGCGTGGAACATGATTGCCTTGCTGGTGCCGCCGCGCATGAACACGGCAGGAATTTTTCTCGGGCTCATTTCAACAGAGGCGCGAGCGCCTTCCATATATTCTCCATCAGTATCGGCTGCGCAGCGGCGGTCGGGTGCATGTCGTCCGACTGGAACAGTTCGCGCCGCTCGGCCATGCCCTGCAGCAGGAACGGTACCAGTGCGGTCTTGTATTTGCGCGCGAGATCGGGATACACCTGCGCGAACGCTCGCGTATAGCTTTCGCCGTAATTGGGCGGCATCTGCATGCCGACCAGCAGCACGCGCGCCTTGGCACGCTGGCTCGCCATTACGATCTTCGCGAGATTGGCGCGCATCTCGCGCGGCGGCAGGCCGCGCAGACCGTCGTTCGCACCTAATTCGACGATGATTACCGCGGGCTTGTGCGCCTTGAGCACTGCGGCGATGCGCGCCGCGCCGCCGCTGGTGGTTTCGCCGCTGATGCTGACGTTGCTCACGGTATAATCCATGTGTTGTTGTTTCAGACGCGCCTGCAGCAGGCTGGCCCAGCCCGCATCCTGGGGGAGGCCATAGGCGGCCGACAGGCTGTCGCCATAGACGAGGATCGTGCCGCCGGCCCATGCCGCGGGCGGCAGGCA
>Ga0307377_10004586_pt1 | contig 15068 bp, 22 predicted proteins | sample TR3MG_FD_202535 | JGI IMG/M metagenome (GOLD analysis project Ga0307377, IMG submission 202535) | Soil microbial communities from Risofladan, Vaasa, Finland - TR-3 | ecosystem: Environmental > Terrestrial > Soil > Coastal area > Acid sulfate soil | place: Finland: Risofladan, Vaasa | collected... | reverse complement strand
CAGAAATGCAATCGCTCTGTTGTTCAGGTTCATAGCAATATAATATGTAAGCGATTTGAGGTATCTCATTCCGTTATTAACCGGGTTAAAATTAGTGAATGCATATCCAGGTAAATCCTGCTTGAAGTTGTTTATATCAAAATTTGCTATTCTTTTCTGGCAGATATGTTCCCACTGCTTACTTTTCATATACATTCCCTTTTCCTATAACTTTGACGAATTTTTTCCTGGTAATTCCATACTTTGACTTGAAAATCTGATCCCTCTTAATTCTATCGTTCTTAATATCTGGTAGCCTTTTCATTGATTGTGATTGTTTGTGAAAAGCAATACTCAATGGTGTTTGTAGGAAATCCCTGATACCATAATCATAGGCTTTCTTTGCCAATCCTAATTCAGCGCCTACATTTGGGAAATCTTCGTCATAGCCTCCAATAGCTTCCCACACATTGTTTGGTATAAGTAATGGCGCATTAGAAATATTACGATACCAAAGGTAAGGGCGAAAACCTCTCCGGTAAGATTCTACTGATATATTCCATTTTGGTGCAATTGGTTCTATCCTTGTTGAGCATACCCAATTGGATTTTGTTTGTAGCTGAGCATCTAACAAGTGTTTGTCCCAATTTCTGGTTACTGTTGTATCATCATCTATGATACATATATAGTCTTTTTTCGCTAAGTCAGCACCGGCATTAGCTGCTTTGCTGAAACCTATGTTGCTTCTATAGTCAATATTTTTCACGTTGTCTATTGGGGACTCCAAAATTGACACATCATTGTGTACTACTATAACCTCATGGTCATTATAATAAGAATTATCACGTATTGAACCAACGCACTCTTTGGCCTGTTTTAAGTTGTTCCATGTTACTATTATTATGCTGAACATAGCGGGCATTCCTCCATTATTTCATTATCCCCTGTTTTTTGAGGGCTTTAACACATTTTTCCTGGAATGTTTTGCTTAATCCAAAAAACTCTTTGTCATCTACAAAAGCCTTATCCCGACTCAAAACCTCCATTTCGTCTGCTTTCAAATCAAATATTTTTCCATCAAAGCTACTGCCATTACCGTTAGAAGCAACATATTTTCTTGAGAAATCAGCAACATCGTTAAATTCAAAGTGTAATTTGTCAGCCAAATACTTACGGTAATCCTTTGATACAAACCACTTATCGAATTCTACCACCATGAAATTTTTGTTTTTTAGTTGTTCTAATTGTTTCACATACAAATCAATCCTGGATGGTGAGCTGTCTTTCCGATCATTAATGTACCCACTATCAAGGTACTTGTATACGTCTTTGTGTTCTTCCCGACTTTGGAACTTCCGTTGATAACAGGAGGCAAGCCAATTGTTAGCACTCCTGATTACTAATAATACCATTGCCTCGTTGAGAAACGGAAATAGCGGGAAATCGTATTTCTTCCAATCGTCCATGTTAAAATCTTCAATATTTGCTAATCCCTCAGTTGCTTCTTTCCTTCCAACCATGGTAAGTAGTTTTCTATCTTCCCATCCAAAACAGCAATTGTTATGTGTCTTTTGGTTTGTATGCGCCTGTATCCAGTTCATAACTGCATGCTGACCGCTTCTCTTTAGCGCCAAAATCAGGTAATTCATTTTTTCCCCTTTTTTAAAACAGCAACACCATGTTTCCACTCTTTATGCTTTTTTATCCACTCAAGATTTTCTAAGCTTTTTGAGAAATCGTCTATTGCCTCTTCAAGCCTTACGAGTTCAATATCGTCAAATAACATTATCCCACCATTCCGCAGTAACGGCCACGTTTCTCTGAGGTCTTGCAATGCACCTTTTTTTGTATGATCACCATCAACCAAGATTACATCAAAGGTGTCTTTAATTCTTTTTACTGTTTGGTGCGAATCGCCGGTAATAAATGTAACTTCTGAAGTACAATTCACTATCAATAGCGTTCTTTGAATAAATGGAATCATCCTTTTTTCGTTGAACATGTCGCAAAGTACCATTTTTGATGGTGCAAAAGTCATCCAGGCTTGCAATGCAGAATTTCCGTAATTTGTGCCAACCTCTAGATACTTTCCTCCACGATACCCTTTGCAATAAGCTTCTATTGCTTCCAGGTGGATAACTTTTTCAAATTTCACATTCATGTATTCTGAAGATGAAACAAATTTATACTCTTTAAATTTTTTGGTTAAATTCAAAACTCCCCCCTTTAGTTACAATATGAACATTTTTTCAAAGTGCCATTATGACAAGAATGCCATACGTTACGAGTAAAATTATCGTAGGTTGAACCAATGTCTAAAAAAGAGCAGTCTGGTCTTAATTGAAACAAGCTTCTTGCAAGAACTCTCGCTGTTGGCCCACAACTAAGTAAGAAGACCCTGTTTGGTCTGGCTACACTCAAACACCTACCCTTAATATTCTCGTACAAATCCCATGAATTTTTCCTGTAAAACTTAATGTGCTCTACCACATTAAAACTTAATGGGGATAAGTCTTGGTCATCACCGGACACCCATACTATTTGTTTATGCCTTAAAGCTTCCTGTAATCCAAAGGTAAAATTTTCCAAATTCCGGTTTGTATTAACCACAGCACAAGTATTGTATGGATACTCATAGTTGATAAGGTCTTTTGATTCTAATTGCGATAGTTGCTTTCTCATACATACCGGACATGGGAACCCTTTCCAGTAGTTTTCCTGCTCATATTTTATAGCGTCTATTAATGCAATTTGTAGGCCGAGCGACCCCCGCTGATCACCCCTTGCGGCGGTAAAATCTTTGTTGAACATAATTCCTACTTCGCCATCATTAAATCTTGATAGTGCCTGTGGTATTCCCATTTCAGCATTATCTAATATTTTAGTTACCTTATTCAAAATATTTCTCCTGATAGATTTTTAGCTTTCCTATATATAGGTTATCAAATCGTTTTTTTTGTGCTTCGTTGAGCAATAGGGATCTGTCACCGGTATAATTGTGATTTTTCCCAAAGCTTGAAAACTTACAATGTTTTGGTTTTTTCACTATTAGCTTTTTGAAGATTGTTTTTGACAGTGATTCCCTGTAAGAAATATCATTGCACCATTTATCGTAGTTTATAGCAAAATTATATGTATTAGGAAAATTACCATTGAAATAATACAAATACGCATCTATCCGATTAACAGGTAATACCACCTCGTTATCTGGCGTAGTGCCAAGATAGTCGGTAAGCCATCCACCGGCTGCTATAGATGAAGCTAACCAGTTTTTTGGGGAACGAATAACTGCAATTATATGATCAAATTTTATTTTCCAATCGCCCATTTTATGTTTCTCCCACAAAGGCAAATAGAAATCTTCTATCGACAAAACAAGGTGATCTCCATTACCTTCATTCGAATAGTTTTTTGTTTTACCAATTTTGGGGTTGAACCTTTTTTTTTCCCATCCTCTTGAACAATTATTCTTGAAAAAAACATTTCCAGGGAGATTCTGGCAAATCCACTCTATTATAGCATGGCCACCAACTCTTCCCATGTGCAAAACCATTATATTCATACTATACCAAAGCCTTTCAATACAGTTGTTTTTTCCGGTTCAATTATTTTCCTGCGAAAACATCCGTTCCGAAAAAGTGTTGATGTATTAGATTCTGTAATCCCTACTAGAATTTTGTTGTCAGATAATATCTTTGGATTGTTTTTGATTACATTTTGATGTTGACACCGGATCGCTATAGTTTTTTGTTTCATCCATTTGGCGGTTTTGTATCGTTTCGCATAGAACGGCCCCGACCCATGCCCAGGACGATATATTTTCATTCTATGATTTGGGTTATTGTATTGATAACAATATCCATTTTGCCACAAAAACCAATCTTGTGATTCGTCATTAAGGGCTTCGGATAATTCCGATATAGCATCCTGGTGATACATATCGTCTGAATCAATTCTAACATTAATCATTTCTGTATATCCTGAAGAGAGAGTTTTCATAATACGATGTTCTTGTGGTATGTCAGAATATACAAGGAAAAACCGTTTGTCAGTAATATCGCCAAAGTATTTGTCAGTAATATTCCTAGCATCTTTATGACAGCATAAACAATATACCCATTTCTTATATGTCTGGTTCAATATTGATTTCCAGGTATATTCTTTCCATATTATCGCCCTTTTTTCAATCCATTTTGCAGTTAAAGCCTTGTGTATACCGTTTTCAGTACCGGTTTTCTCAAACATTACCCTGTTGAATCCAGAATAGATCACTATTTTCCGCATTATCGTTCTACCTTGTTAATTTCTGCAAGTACTACTTTTGGCGTAGGTTGCCACCCGTATTCATCTATTACCCTCACTTTGCACTGGAAAGGATTCCATACAGTTTCGTATCGCTCCCTATTTGTGCCAGTGATTTCTCCAAGGTTCTGTTTTCCTTTGTGTGACCAAACAACATGAGGGGTGCCTATGATAGAAGCAAGGTGCATTGGGCCTGAAGATGGGCCGACAACTAACTTTGAAGTTGCTATAATAGTACACAACTGACCAAATGTGACATTTCTATAATCAATATCAACAGCTATATCCATAACATCTGTACCAATTGAAGCGACAACAAACCCCTGTTTGTGTAATAGCATTACTAATTCATCCCAGTTTTCCTTACTCCAATTACGATTCGCACCAACTTTGCGATTTCTTGCGTGTATTGTTATAATTTGGTGGCCTTTTTCGTGTACTCTATACCTATGGAATTTCTGAATAGCCTTTGGATTGCAGCAAAACTCCCTGGATGGTTCTACCCTGGTTATTTTTGCCCCCATGGCTTTCCACATACTCTTATCGCCTATGTGTGCGGTACTTGCATCTTCAGCAAAGTCTTTGTATATCCCAAATTCATTAGTAATTACAACGGTCTTATCATACATAGGTGCCATTGCACGAATTATACCCTGATACCTCATTAATCGCCATCCCATTTCCATATAGTAATCTGGCCCACACAAAAGTACATTCATACACTTACCAAAACCTTTCCGTATATATAGCCAGGGCAAGAGGCAGTGCCTGGAGGAAACTACCTCTATTTTATTGAAACAACGATACGACCCTGGATTATAATAATTCATCTAAAAAATTTTTTCTGTGAGATAACGGTGATTTCTTATTCCCCTGATTTTGAGCGACTAACCAAGCAATAGATTTTTGTGTTTGGCTTTTTTCTTTTTTCAATATTTTTATATTGGTTTTTCTAGTCGGCCTTTTCTTCTTTGGCTTTTGAATATGACACATGTGGTATACAAGTAGTTGATACATTGGATAGTAATTGTAATAGTATCTACACCTATTTGCTATACTATTATCAATTCCACCTAATTCTACCATACACTCATTGAATTGACCCACTTTGTAGAAAAACTCTTTTTTCACCACAAAAATACCACCCTCATGGTAACCAGGGACAGGAGTAATCAATGCCGTACTAGGGATATTTCCACCCTCAACAATTATGTTCCGTTGAATTCTTGTAGTTCTGATTAATCGGTTCCAGCCAAAAGCCCACATGTGGTTGCAGCTTACCATCCACTCTAAGAGATTAGACCAACAAGTTTCTCTCGCAAACATATCACAGTCGCATATTGCCACATAGTCATTTGTTGCAGCCTTAACTCCAACATTAACACACCAGCTTTTGTTGAATACCGGGTACTCTATTGGTATCTTGACAACATTGTCAAGTTTTTTCATGAAATAGAATTTTCCATTCAACGCCTGCTCTACTACAATTACTTCTACACCCCGATAGAAGTGCTTGATTGCAAGTTTGAGGACTTCTATCCTTTCTTGAACGCTTTCCATCACTAATGCGCTTACCGGTATTACTATTGATAGTTTTGTTTTACATAACAACATCTGGCTTCCGCTTTTCCAAAGGTAAGGTTTCTTCTATCATTTATACTACTCCTTCACAATAAGTTATAGTTCTGCTAATTATATCATCCATTTGAGCATTTATGCGTACAATATCCACTATCTTACTATAGGAAGGATCTGATAATGCCCTGAGAAATGCGTTAACATGTCTTCTGTCCAAGAAACCAGACATTTTTGCCTTGTCCTCATACCGTACTTTCATACTTGGCTTGAAGTCTCCAAAGTGAAGAAAGCGTAGTGATCTTGGATACGGTATTTTTGGTGCTACTGGTAGACCGGCTTCTTTGATCATCCTTGCCAGAATACACTCGTCAGATTCACGAAATTGACCATATATGTCGTTTTTTGAATCTTTCCCCCTATGTAGTATTTCATCCCACTTCTTCCGGATCTCTACTGTCTTCTTCCACCAACCTGGATACAGCATAACAAAACCACCAGTAACACGCTCAAAATCACCTTTCCAAGCTGGACATATATTTGGTCTATGTGGTTTGTGTAACGGGCCATGGTGACCAGAAAAAAACTCACACACCTTAATGTCTTTGTGGAATTGGAAAATATCTATGGATACGGCAGAAAAGAAGAAATCAATGTCCGTAATCAAAACTTCATCATATCCCTGTATTGTCTCGGTGGTAAATCTAAGGGCATTTGTTGTGCCTATCAAAAAAGGATAGTCAGTTTTGTAATTTGCTACTATTTGATACCTACCATTGACAATTTTGAGAGCATCAAGCACATTATCATGTAACTCGCCTCTAACGTATATAATAATATCGACACCTTGAAACGTTTTGAGAGCCGACCAAATAAATATCGGTATGTAATTCTGATAATAATCTGCAGTACATACTGTTGTTATTACTCTTTTCATGCTCTTGAATCCTCACCTCTATACCATTCCAAAGTATCAGGATTACGCTTTCTAAGCGCCTTCTTAACACTGAATCCCATTTTCAGGAAAAGATTTCTACCACACGGTTCACTGCCCAACCACCCAGTTATTATATATGGGAAAGATTTTTGCAGATCACCTACGAGCTGTTGAGCGTATCCTTTCCCACGGTAACTCCTATCTATATATATATGTAATACCTCTACATGGGATACTTTTCCAGATTTTTCTACGTGCACCAAAATTAACAAACTGCCAATATATTTCTTGCTATTTGATATTCTGTACACTACCGGTTGAGATTCGCATGATATTATATCTATATTCAGTTTTTCTTCTGTCATTGCAATAGCTCCCTCGCATCACCTTTGCCGTAGAAGAGATGGCTTCTAACTTTGTCCATGTGGCTTTTTGAGAATTTTTTTGGTGCATCTGTTATTTTTGCGGTTATTTTTTCAGACTTTCCGTGTATCTTGCAGGACCCTCTTACCATCACCGTTTTCCCGCTTTCGGTAGTTTCGTACCAATTGCAGGTACATTCCCAACCACCATTAGTTTTGTCTTTTTCCTTTCCGAATACTTTTTCCCAGTTGCTGTCACGTTCTTCTCTTGGCACTTCGGACGGAACCCATACACAATTATGAGACGGCGGCATTCCATTTTTTTTTCGCATTACTGAATTACTTCTCGAATTATAGCACAAATCCCCACGAGGGCACATAGATATTCTCCTTATATTTCAACGTTACGGTGTCTTGCACCTTACTTTCTTTCTTTGATTATACAGTCACCAATCATTTTTGCTTTTGGCCGAAAGTTGTCCGTATCTGACATAATAGTACACCTGCTACATTTTTCGCAATGCTTCGTATATATATATTTTCGCTTCATTACATTCTCAAACCAGTATCCATGATAACATTCGGCGCAAGACAAATCTTTTGTCATACCCATGTCCTCCTACTGCCAATTTCAGAAGCCTTATTATAACTTCTTTGTACAATGTCAGCGTTGTTATAGTCATTGAATTGTGGCTTCATAATCCTCACCCATTGTTCAGTACGTCTCAACTCACTGTCTACCAAACATAATGCCCTGCAAAATCCGTCATCAATGGCGTCTGGTCTACCACCTGTTGTTTTTCCCCTATCTACTATAGTCCATGACATTAACTGTAGAATAAGACTACTGACCTTGGCTTCCACAAATACCATATCCATATCCATAAGTTGCCCAACCTCTACTATACTGGCGTATTCGTCATAATTAATGGCCTTTTTGATTTTGGTATATATTTTTTTCTTTGACAATTCTGCTTTGTACTGCAATGCAATATTTTTCGAATATCCCTTATCCTCCCACATCAAGGAGTTACAAACAATAGCATCACTTCTCACCTTTTGTAATCGCATTTTTTCTATCAGTTTTTCCAGAACTACCCCAGGTGTAGGGGAATCGCAAGTGAAAGCATCGTATACTATAAGGTATCCCTTGTATGCATCCCAAAGACATAGTACTACCCATACAGATAGATCTTCTTTTTGCCATACACCAGCGTAGTGTAGGGTTCCGTCTGTATATGCCTGTGTCTTTTCCCACTTGATATCCAGCGGTCTTATGTGTCTTCCCTGAAATTGGGGCCATACTCGCTTACTGTAGGGGTTATGGGCTTCGTATGCTACTACTATAGCATCTACAATGTCATCATGGAGGGACGATTTTCCGGAAAAAGAACGTATCTGATCTATTGCCCGGTCATTCCATGATGCACTGCGCATGTAAAAGTTGCCACTCGCAATCGGAGCCTCAAGGACACTTGCTTTTGTAACCTTATCCCCTGGTAATTGCGATTTGAGTACGGTTCTTATACCATACAATATTTTCTTAATTTCTTCATAAGCGTCTTTCCCCTGCCCATATCCTTCGATAGCTACCTGGACACCTGGGCCATCACCAATTGTTGTACTGGTAATTATTTTGTTCCTGGCTGGTGCAGCCCATCTGCCTTCGATTATATCATCAACGTATATTTCAGGAATTTGCTGACCGTCTCCAAGCATTACCCATCTTACTCCAACTTTCGCACCCACGGTATAATCTGGATTATCACTTATTCTTTCTTTTTCAGTTGAAGCCAAATCCCAACCCCTACACCATCTTATGTCCTCCGGTGGGTTTTTGTACTTTTTGATTTTGTCTACCTCGAAGATGTTTCCACCACGGGCAACTGGTTCGCACTGAAGTAGACCGGCTGAAGCGTATGGCCCTAAAATTGCTCTTTGGGACTTATACCACTCTATACTGAAACGCTCTGGGAATAGTATCCCTCCCTTATATTTCTCAGAAAATGCAGGGAATTTTATTTCTGTGAAATTTGGAAATTCTGGTATATCCTTTTGTTTTGTTTCGATTCTGCCGAAAATATCGTCTACATTCCAAGGTGTAGCCGGAATTACAAAAATACAAACCGGAGCACGCCTTGTCATAACATCATTTGCGATTGAATCCCATGCCGTATCTCTAACTACTGGACTTTCCGCTTCAGCACGGCCCTTACAAAAATCGTCAACTACGATAAGGTTTCCTCCTTTTCCAGTAACAGAACCACCGATCCCCATCCAACTTGTGCAACCAAGGCGGTCTTGAATCCCCCAGGTGTCAGCGCCCTTATTTTTTGGGTCTAAATATACACCTGGGTATACTATCTGATATTTAGGATCACACATTATCCTATCTCTGGCAAAACGGCTGAAGGTACGTACTAGAGGATATGCATAAGCTGTCACAATTACATCTTCGTCAGGAAATTTGCCGATAAAGTTGGCTGGAAGGTATCTACTTGAAATGTCGGACTTGCCATGGCGAAATGGGATCTTGATAAGTAGGAATGAAGAAATGCCTTTTTTGTACTTTTCAATGGCTTCGTCGAGAATCTCGCAAGTTGCCTCTGTGTGCTGACCAACGATGAAAGGGTCAGTCCGTTGCCACAAAAACCGGATGAAGTCTATGTGGTGTCTACGGGCTAGTTCCGCCTCAAAATATACCGGCGATACTACTTCATACATACTAATGGCCCTATCCTAACACCATCCACGTAAGATTTTTTGAACCACTTGTTGTATTCTACATCAGTCATTACAGGTAATTCATCCTCATACATTTGTTCCATCACCAATTTTCCATGAAAACATTCCTCAAAATCAAAATTATCATTACATTCCACGCACGAACACATTACGCCTGGTTCCTTTTGATGTATGCAGTAATCGCAAATTTGGTCTGATTTCATTTCATTCCTCCAACATCCAAAAAAACAACTATACTATCAGCATTAAACTCTTCTATATTTTGTATCATATATGGTAATGTAATTTCTTTTGGGTATCTATACTCTGATTTGGCCTTTTCAGAACAACCTATTGCTTCCAAAGAAACTGTTCCAATCCGTTTTTTGACTCTCAGACTAGTTAAATTTGCTTTCAAAAATCCATTTTCCGGGTCAACATCCAAATATTTGTGCAAAGAATCGTAATTAATGTCTCGCTTTGGTATTCTTGTTATGCATTTTCTTGTCGGGGCAAGGCATATATATACCGTTATCTCAATATATTTTGCAGAGGTGTATACTTCATCTACCGGATTACAACGGCAAAAACTCAAAATAGCAGCAAATATGTATATTGCAATTATAGTAAGGAACAACTGTATCACATTTCCGTATTCTTTCCGCTTCATATTACTACCTCTATTTTGTTCGCACTTTTGGCTTGCACTTTTTCGGAAAGTGGGTATTTCTCCGGGGATTTGTTCGCACTTTTTTATTTTTTTTGAAAATTTCATCCCAATTCCTGCGTAGTTTTTTGTAGTTTGTTTGCATTTTTGCGGTTGATAGTGCCATTATTTCTTTTCCTCGCTTTTTTGAGCCAGTTTTGATAACTCCAGGTACTGCCTCAACTGTCCGTCAGATAGCTTTGACAGGTCAACTTGACGTGTAACTTCTATTGTTCCGCTATGATCTACGCTATCAGTGATCATGTGACTGTATTTCATTAGTAATTCAAGCGATTTTTCGTTTGGCCTGAGTTTCAGGTCTATTTCAGTTGATACCGGCTCCCTGATACTTTCGATGTCATCTACATCCTCCCCAGTCACCATTGAAATCTGTTTTATCTTCATTGATTGTATTGCGGCACCTTTTTCTCCGATTTCGTCCATCGACCTGAAGCGAATTAAGCGTGTTTTTGGGTTGATTTCGATGTAGTCATCTATTTGCTGGAAGGATTGAATTGAGAGTTGATTGAGTATTCTATCACGGCTTATTTTGGCTTTGATAAATCCATCTTTGACCAAAGTACCTATATATTCTTTGATCTTAGCCTTCCTTATCAGCCTATTTGCAAGGACTCCGGCCGTATTGTGGTTTTTGCATTTGTAAACGTCAAAGTATGCTCTCGTAGCATTGAAATTATATTTGACATATAGATTGCAAAAGCTTATTTCGGTATCTGAAAGTTTCTTTTTTTTGTCTATAGCCTTTACCGCCACGGGGTCCCTCTTTCTATGTCTTCTTTTGTCATTTCGCATAGAATATCCATAAGTACTATTCCTTATTATAAGACATGTGGGCTATATAAGTAAGCTTTTGCGTGTTGATAGCCCACAAGTCCTGCTCTCACCTGGAGGTGTATTTTTTCAGTTTTGTCCATTCTATATTTCTTCTGCTATTTTCACTCCAAAAAAAAAGAGACTCTCACTTACGCTGCAACCACAAACATTTCCACACATTCTTGGTATCAATCCTAATCATCACTGCAAGAGTCCCTTTTGATCATATTATATTATTTGTTGCTAGAAAAAATATTACCAATCCCAATATCCCTACTACTATCCCAACTGCTAATCCTATCCAAAACATACTATTTTTCCTCTTTTAAATCCGAAAGACTCATTTCATACCTCCAGGTTAATTTTGTCTACGACTTGTTTTTTGTACCGGGTATATACTCCATCCCGTTTGGCCTGTGCTATAATGGCAGCGGTAAGCCATGCCGTTTTGCTTCCCATAGCCTTACTTCTTCTACAAACCTCCACCATGTCCCACATCCACTCCGGGAAATCTATCCCGTGCTTCCTGCTATGTAATGGGTGTATCCCGTTTGCCAATTATTCCTCAAGTCTATTTTTTGTTAATTATTTCTATTACTATTAATATAATCTTTTCTGGAAGAAATGCAAGAAATATATTTATTTTTATTTTTTTTCAGAAAAGTGTTGACAAGATTGTTTTTTTGGAGTATACTATTGAGTAGAGGTTAACAAAAAGTTAACTTTGACAAACTTAAACAAAGGGGTGTAAAATGAATAAAACGTACACGTCAGTTGCAAAAATAACTCTGAACCAAAAATACAATGATCTAGAATTTGATTCGGATGAAAACCAAGCTGAGTTTATTATTGCAAATGGAAAAATTGTGATGATATTTTTCGATGAAGGTATCGAAGATTTCAGAGAGACACAAAAAAAAGCTGAAATATTTTTCCTGAATGAAGAATTTGTAGTTGTAAGAAAAAGCACACTCAATGCTCTCGCAAAAGACTTCGTACAAAAAATTGAAGTACCTTGGGAGATGGCCGGGTACTGCTCTACAACAGCCGAAAATATTGAAATCGAAAAAAGAGAAATTAGTAATTTTTTTTCGAACAAGGAGGGTAGTAATGGTAATAATAACAAATAGCCCGTTTTTATACGTCGCTGTCGGAATTCTTGCTGTTGTTATAATTGCAGCTTTTTTCGAAGCATATATAGAGCCATGGTACAACAAAAAAGAAACCGAAATACGAAAGGAATTGAAAGATGAAAAGTAGATACTACACGACAATAAGCACAGGGGAGAATAGTTCTCGAAGCGGATACATATATATAGAAGACACCGGGAATGACTCTTACAAAATCAAAAGAGTTGTAAAACTGCTTAGAGAAAAGCATTCGCTTAATGGGCTTGATTGGAAGCAAAAAATAAAAGAAATTTCAGCTTTCTGAAACAATCGATACTTACTGAAAAAGGGTAGCATTACATAGCTACCCTTTTTTAATTTATTTTTTTCAACAATTCTTTATCTTCCTAATCAGCTACGTTTCTTTTTTCCATTTTCACATAATCATATTCTTGTGCAATACCAAAGTCCCATATACAACCACCGGGTATAACAGATTCGCTATGTCTTTTTGATGCTGAGCAATATATTTTTTCATCGGAAAGATTTTCTACGTATAGTTTTCCATCACAACTATATAAATTAGTTCCATTAGACACAGATATTCTGTGATCATTTCCAACGGTTTCAGATTCTCCAACAACAAAATATTTTTCAGTAATATTTATTTTTTTTGCCCCTGTCGGAATTTTTTTGACTTCCAAAACAACTACTTCGCCATGAATGATTTTTTTTAAACTCATACAATATCCTTTGTTTTAAGTTATTATTTTATATCTATTGTTTTATATTTTTTCTTTTGAGTATTTTCTCTCCAATTCATAGCCTCTTGAAGGTTTTTGCAATTTGGGTCAATACCTTCCAAATGATAAATATTGGTAGTTTGGTTCTTACAAAGAATATGGGGAGCATAATCAATGCTTCTAAAAATTGGTGACATATCAACAAGTGTATATCCTGATTTTTCCCACCACTCACCATTATTGTAATTTTTGTACGAATCAATTACTTCTCCCATTTCTACCATTCTGTCAATACCGTACTTCATGACAAACTCTGCTTTTACATCCGCATTTTCCTCTTTTTTAAAAAACTCAATATCTAAATCTCCGGCCGGTGTAATTGCTAGATATTTTGGGACAGAAACTCCGTTGAGCATATACAAACCATAACCATCACTGTATTGTAATGCCATATCACCATTTTTGTGTAGTTCTCCACTACTATTTATGTTTATTTTGCTTGGTTTTTCACAAACAAAGACAATATTCTCGAAAGTATAGCACCAACCACATGACTTTGATAGTTCATACCACTGTTTTATTATACTAAAATCTTCATTTTTTTTCAACAGCCCGTAATGAAAATAAAATAAATAATATGAGACCCAGCCAATATCATGCTGGCCCCAACTATATGTCGGAACAAAATAAATATTTCCCCGGATTTTTTCCCCGATTTTTTCCCCGATATTTTCCCGGATATTTCCTTGAATATTTTCCCCGATATTTTCCCCGATATTTTTACTGATATTTTTACTGATATTTTCCCGGATATTTCCTTGAATATTTTCCCCGATATTTTCCCCGATATTTTTACTGATATTTTTACTGATATTTTCCCCGATATTTTTACTGATATTTCCCTGGATATTTTCCCGGATATTTAACCCGATATTTTCCCCGATATTTTTACTGATATTTTTACTGATATTTTCCCGGATATTTTCCCGGATATTTAACCCGATATTTTCCCGGATATTTTTACGGATATTTCTTTGGATATTTCCCAGGATATTTTCCCCGATATTTTCCCCGATATTATCCCCGATATTTTCCCGGATATTTTTACGGATATTTCTTTGGATTTTTTTAAAGATATCTTCCCCGATATTTTTACTGATATTTTTACTGATATTTTTATTGATATTTATCCCGATATTTCCTTGAATATTTCCCAGGATATTTTCCCCGATATTTGTTTTAAAATAATTTATCAAAATTTGTGCCTGATATGGACTTTGGCAATACCAAAACATAGGTTTTTGCAGGTTAAGTTTTATATAGAAACTACACCAAACCTTTTCTGTGGTAGCTTTTGATACTTCACCACAATCTCTACCTATCTCCAAACAATGATCTCTCCACTCAATTATTCCTTTTTTTTGTTTTTCTGTTAGCTTTGTTATCTTACTCACCATACCTCCAGGTTACATTATGATAATGGCGGGAACTATCCCGCCATACTACTACTTATTTCTCCCACTATCTTTCTTGCCTATAGCGTCCCGCATGAATATTAACCCAAAACCAGCCATAATAGTTGTTATTCCGGTATTCATTTCTCCTTGAGTTATCTGGTATATTCCAAATCCTACCATGCCTATACCAGTCCAAGTTGTTTTCTTTGAAAGTAATTCCTTGAAGTTCATTGTATCACCTACTTTCACTATGTTAATTGTTATTCAATCCACAAAAGTCAATCCCTACCTCATTAATAACATCGTGGTGTATAGTACTTTGTCTCGATAGTGGCCTTG
>Ga0307377_10004582_pt1 | contig 15076 bp, 27 predicted proteins | sample TR3MG_FD_202535 | JGI IMG/M metagenome (GOLD analysis project Ga0307377, IMG submission 202535) | Soil microbial communities from Risofladan, Vaasa, Finland - TR-3 | ecosystem: Environmental > Terrestrial > Soil > Coastal area > Acid sulfate soil | place: Finland: Risofladan, Vaasa | collected... | reverse complement strand
AGTACAGGCATTGGATGTATTAGGGTTTATTCTAAACCTTGAGACAGATACTTCGGAGTGTGATGATGTAATAATTAACTATGCCGAGTTAAAGTATAGGACACCCAAACCGGCTATGGAAACTAATTAATTATGAAACGCTTACTATTTCTTTTACTGCTTATTCCTGTCCTTTCCTTTGGGCAGGAGGTTTATACGTATGGAGGTAAGGCGGTAACGTATGGGGGGGAGGCAGTAAGAACCTCTGTTTATTGCGCTGAGTACCAGGCCGTTTATGATGCGTACACTACTAAGCCTTCTGATGCGGTTGCGGCTATTGACAATACTATGGTTTCCGGATTGGTTAGTGACGGGGTGTGGGCAAAGTTAGACGTTGTATGGGTTTACGCTTCACATACTAATGGAGCAGGGGAAGCCCTGTTGGATTGGAAGCAACCTACGGGGGGAACAGATATAGTAACCGATGGAACATTCGATACAGATTGCGGAGTTAATTGGACTTGTGGAACAGGTTGGGCAATAGCTGGGGGTGTTGCCACTCACACAGGCTCTTCTAGTAATATATCAGCAAATAACGTATTTACAAATGGCAAGACTTATAAGATTTCTCTTCGTGCAATAAGGACGGGGGCATCAAGTTACATCAGGGTGTATGCGGGTGACGGTTCTTATGGTGATATTACTCCCGGCACTTTATGGGGAGATTACGAAGTCATTTTAACGGCTGCCGGAAATAATCAATTAATCTTTCGTGCAACCATTGACGGATGCTCCATTGACGATGTATCAGTAGTAGAATGGACCAACGCCACCGCCTACAACGCACCCACGTTTACAGCTTTTGAAGGGTTTACGGGGGCGGACACAAAATACATAGACTGTAACTGGAACCCCTCAGTCAATGGGGTGAACTATACGCAGAACTCGGCGAGTCAGATAATTTATGTGAGGACGGATATTGCTCATTTAAATACAAGATATGGGGTATCTGGAAGTGCGGATGGAAAGAATATATTTATAATGCCAAGGAGGTCAGAAAGTCCTACAAAAGCAGCCATAGAAACAAATGATAATACGCAAATATATACTGCGGATGCGGTTTCTGGGGATGGGATGTTAATAAACACCCGCACAGCAGCAGCGGTTAATAAACTTTACAGAAATAAAGTAACAATTATAAACGCCACAACAACATCAACAGGAATCCCAACTTTTTCCCCTTATTGCCTTGCTGGTAACGATGATGGTGAAGCAACAAATTTCAGGCCAGACCAGGTTTCTTTATACGCTTTTGGCGCAGGACTAACACAAACAGATGTAAATAATATTACAGACAGGTTTGAAACAAGGATGGATGCTTTGGGCAAAGGAATTATTGCTTATGTCGATCCAATTACAGACCCATTAGGGGATTTATTGAAATTACAATACCTGGCTTTACAATTAAGACTTAAACAACATGAGAACGCTTTTTTTAATCCTGCTCCTTAGTATCCCTGCTGGGCTTTTTGCTCAGGATAGGTATATTACAATTCTGGCAAAGGATGCACCGGCCCTGAAGCAGTACAAAATAAACTGGCACACCGGAATAGACCCCGTGCAGATAAAGGACGGCTCATGGGTACTGCCGGAAAAGGTTATCCCGCTGATACCTTCGGGTATTAAGATACTGGATGCCGCTGAGAAAATAGTAGTCAATGATTTAAGGGAATACCTTATAAGCAAACCCGTTACCGTACTGCTCAATACATCTTTTAAAGAAGCGGAATTGGAACCGAAAGTGATAGTAAAATGAAAAACGAAGAGATTTATAAGCTTGTAGAAAAGCAGGAGACCGTCCTAAAGGAAGCGGTTGAGATTAAAGTATAATTAAAAAAATAAAAAACATCATGGAAAACTATAATTACATACTCGGATTTTTATCTGCGGGATTGTTCTTCTCGATGCTGCTGTTTGCTTCAATCGGGATAGCGATCAGGTTACTATTTGATGCTCAACAGAGGAATCAGAACTCTGCAAGCACCCCAAAGAAGTTCAGCATCATATTCCTATTAAAGGACAACTGGAAGACCATCCTGGCAACTTTCCTGACGGTTTTGGTGACTTTGCGGTTCCTGCCTTCAGCCTTTCCGGGACAGTTTTCCGGGGGTGACCTGGCCAATCCCGAAGGCATTGAGAAATGGCTTGCCGGGAGCCTCTTTGTGGGGATCATTTACAACCACCTCTGGCAGATCCTCAAGAAAAGAGCAGAAATACTTAAAGTGAAAAGATAATCTAAACCCTATGGACCCAACTAAAACCATGATAGTCGTGACCATCCTAATAAGTGTTTTTACCTTATTGCTGGGAGTCATTGGCTGGCTTATCAAACTTACTATTTCCGACCTTAAGACAGCTGTTGAGAAGCTGTCAATGTCAGTTTCCGGGATGAATGCAGTAATGGCCTCCCAGCAAACGGAGATGGACTCTTTTAAGGGTATATGCAAAATTCAGTACGGTCAACTCAATAAAAAGGTGGATCAGAATGAAAAAAAACTAGTAGAACATGATAAAGATATAGCAGTGTTAAAGCAGAAAGTATCATGATGGATATCATTAAAATAGCGCTCAGTCAGTACGGGATCACTGAGACCCAGGGCCCGGAGAATAACCCTGAGGTCATGAAGTATTTCCATGAGACGGGGCGTAAATGGGTGAGCAATGACAGCACCCCCTGGTGCGATGCCTTCATAGACTGGTGTGCCATGAAAGCCGGATTAAAATTCTCTCCGGGGCTTAATGCACGTGGGTGGCTCGAAATGGGAGAGGAGGTAAAGCGGGAAGATGTTGCCAGGCTGATCCTTGAAATCCCTATTATATGTATTTTTTGGAGGGGCAACATTGACAGTAAACTTGGTCATGTTGGGCTGGTTTCAAGAATTAATGAAACTGCTACCTGGTCGCTTGGCGGAAATCAGGGAATAGGACAGGTAAATATTCACTTGTTTTTGAAGTATAGAGAACTTGGGTTCAGAAGATTGTGGGAATGAAAGATTTACTCAGCAACATTTTAAGGATTGTAACGATCATCTCAATCGTAGTGGGGTTACTTGCCAGCCTCGGGTGGATCCGGGCAAAGGGAGAGGCCAAACGTGCCGAGACCAACCTTTATAACCGCACCACTCAATGGGAGGACGAAAGGGGCCGCATGGTGACTGAAACCACCGAGCTGAGGTTCACCAACCGGGAACTAAGGAAAGTGGCCAGAAAGGACTCTCTTGCCCTGAGCGAGGCTGAAAAGACCCTTCTCGATGCTTACCGGGTTATCGAAGATCTGAAGATAAAACCACGGAATGTTGAGTCCGCCCATATGCTTGAGCTGGAATCTTCCTCAGACCAGGTCACAGAACTAACTATTGAGGAGATCGCAACGGAACCGGAAACTTACAAGGTGGATATCGCTCCAATAAAAACAAAGCATCTGGAACTTACTTTCAAACAAGTAGGGGATTCCCTGCATGTAAGCCATCTGTATAAAACAGACATTGATGTGGTGGTAGATCGGGACAAAGGGCTTAACAGTAATGGGAAGAAGCGATTTTTTATTGCTCGGTGGTTTCTGCCTAAATGGGAATACTCTTCAAGTGTGGTAGCCGATGACCCCAATGCTGAGATCACCTCCAATGTTTACATAAATTTTCAACACAGAAAAGGGAAAAGATAATGCAGTTTACAGTACCGCGGGCTGGGGGATGAGGATTTTTACTACTTCAAACTGGGGGTCTCGCTGAAAAACCTTTTCAGGTAAATTTCTTGATAAATATTTTTTCTTTTTCAAACAAATTGGTTACATTTGTTTAATAAAATTTAACAAGTGGAACAACCTATAAACCCCGATGTCATCCGTATCGATGATAGGATCAGACAGCTGGGGATGAAAAAAAAGGCCGTAGCACAGAAAGCAGGAATCACCAATGTTCATTTATCTTACATCCTTAGTGGCAGCAGGCCACTTACTGAGGATGTCAGGGAGAGCATTTTTTTTGTGCTCGGGCTGATTTGATTTTTTAAACAAAAAAATGGCTAAACCAAAATTCCCCTTCACACCGGAATGGTGGATCAATAACCATAAGATAAGGACGCTCTCCGATGATGCCAGGTCTGTCCTTATGGATATTATGATACACATGATGGATGGCGAGCCCTATGGGTCCCTTGTTATCAGTGGCCTCAAATACAACATAGAGACCCTGGCAAAGGTCCTGGGGCGCACATACCACGAAACTGAAAACCTTTTGAACATCCTGGTACTGGAAGACCTCATCTCCATCGATGAGACCGGCACTATCTATTCGGATTATATGGCCCATCAGTGTGAGGTACGCGAAAGGCGTTCTATAGCAGGGCTTAAAGGGGGGAACCCCTTACTTAATTCCATGAAAAAGAAAGAAGAAGAAAAGAATGAGGAACCCACAGAGGAGAAAAAGCCGGAGCCATTCTATGAGACCAAGAAAAAGAGGAAGCTCAAGGGCACACAGCTTATAGCATTTAATAGTTTTTGGGATGTATTTGATGACAAGCTGCGTGGAGGAAGGGCCCAGGCTGCTGATGCATGGCTGGACCTCAAGGTGGACAAAAACTTATTCGATGATATCATCAGGGGAGCCCGCAGGGAGGCCGAGCGCAGGAGCAAGGTAGAGGAGGCCGGGAGGGTGCCTATCATGGCACAGGGATGGCTTTCGGGAAAGAGGTGGGAAGTGTGATTTTTCAGTAAGCTACAGACAGATGGCCCTTAAAGACATAACAAACATAAACACAGAGTATGGTCTGTTGCCCCCCCAGGCAATAGACATCGAAGAGGCTGTCCTTGGTATATGCCTTAACGACAAAGAGGCGCTCCTGGATGCTGTAGACATACTCCACAGCCCCGAAGTTTTTTACAAAGACGTACATCAAAAGATATACAAAACTTACCTTGGTTTATACAAGGCCGGTTCCCCTGTAGACATCCTTAGTGTTGCCGAGCAGTTTAAAAAAGACAACACCCTTGAGGAGGTGGGAGGACCGCTATACATTACCCATCTCTCAGGAAGGGCTGTCGGCGGGTTCCAGACAGAATACCATTGCAAGATCATCCTCCAGAAATGGATGGCCCGGGAAGTGATACGTATAGCCAGCGAAGCACAGAGGAATGCTTTCGATGAGACTCAGGATGTCCAGGATATTATTTCTGATATCATTGGCGGGATCACCGGTACCATGAATGCTATCTCCTCCAATACCACCAAGCATATCTCAGAAGTTTCAAAAAGGAATGTGGAGGTAATAGAAAAAATTATGACCGGGGAGTATACCCTCCAGGGTATTTCTACCGGAATTTCTGAGATTGATGAATATTGCAACGGCCTGCAGAAGTCCGACCTGGTGATCATCGCTGCACGTACATCTATGGGGAAAACCTCACTGATGGCCACCCTGGCATACAATATAGCTGTTGCCCAGGGTTTTACCACAGTTGTTTTCTCCCTGGAGATGTCTGCCGAGCAGTTTGATATGAGATTAAAGATCCTGGCTTCAGAGATAGAGTCTTCCAGGATATATAAGGGAAAGATAGACAGCGCAGAACTACAGGCCATACGCAAGAGGAGCGAAGATATTGCGGCTTCTAAGCTTTTCATCGATGATACTGCCGGTCTTACCCTTATGGAGATGCGTACCAAGCTAAAAAGGATCTCTATGAATGAGAATATAGATGTGGTCTTTGTGGATTACCTGCAGCTTATGAGGGCTGATGACAAAAGAGGCAGGACCCGCGAAAATGAGGTTTCGGAGATCTCCCGGGGACTCAAAATCCTGGCCAAGGAGTTCAAAGTACCTATTGTGGCCCTCTCCCAACTTTCCAGGGCTACAGAGATGTCTTCAGACCAGAGGCCCAAACTCCATCACCTCCGAGAATCGGGAAGCCAGGAGCAGGATGCTGACCAAGTGTGGTTTATATACCGGCCTTACAAAGTAGGAATAAAAGAGATTGATCATGAATCTACTTATGACAAGGCAGAAATAATTTTTGCCAAGCACCGCAATGGGCCTACAGGGTCAGCATATGTAGGGTTCCATGAAAAGATAATGAAGTTTATGAGCAAAGACAAGCTGGGAGATACCCAGCTTGAGATTCTTCGCTCAGATTTATATGAAGTAGACAGAGATGACAACCCTTTCTAATGAAAAAGTAAAGAAATGGGTATGCGAAAGAATGTCCCGGGGGAGGTGGGTAAACGTGGTTGACATACCCCATTTAAAGCAGGAGAATTATTTAGAATTTGTAGGCATCATCAAAGAAATTATCAGAGACAAGGATTACAGGGGACAGCAGATATGGATAGAGCTGGACAGGGACCATGAGAGGGTAAAGATATTTGAATATTCAGGGTTTTATAAACAAAGCAAAAAAGATGGAAGCAAAAAAAATTCAGTCAGGACCAAGCTGGGCACAGGATAACGGTAGCCTAGTGGACAAGAAAAGGCTCTTTCCTTATGAGGTAAAAGCCGAAAGGACAGCTGTAAGGCTGTATAATAAGGCACTAAAGATCCAGGAGCTGCTAAATGACCTCATGGAGGATGCTGAAAACTCTGTCACGGATGTACAGACTAAATATGAACAGTCGAAGCCCGACAGTAAAGAGTTCACTGTTGACAAAAGCTTTACTTTTTATTCCTTTGATCGTGAGGTGAAGGTAGAAAAGGTTGTCCAGGCCCTTACCGGACATAGAGAAGAAGAAATAGCTATGAGTAAGGAATATTTTGAAAAATATATTAATGAGATAGAATATCCGGGCGACAATATAATTGTTTTAAAAAGGCTGGTAATGGATGCCTTTACTACTAAGAGTGGGAAATTCGATTATAAAAAGCTAGATGCTTTAATAGGGTATAAAGACAAGACCGATAATGAAATATTCCAGAAAGCCATATCTTTGCTTGATGGAGCCAAGTATGAGAAAAGGGTGAAAACATATTACAATATTTATATCCGTGACAAAGAAGGGGTTTATAAACAGGTAAACCTTCGGCTGTCGGGAGCTAACTAATTTTATTAACATAAAAATTTATCAATCATGCCAGGACTAGGAGTAAGAAACGTAAACAAAGTTTTCCTTGGGATGTACCAGGGAATGATGACAAAGCAAGTGACCGAAGGTACTGCGAATGCTATCAAAAGGACAAAGAAAAACGGCAAAGAAGTTCATGAGATCCATTTCAACACCCTTGGTGGTTACTTCACAGACATACGTGTGAAAGAAGATGATCAAAAAAGAAAATACTGGGTCTTTGTAATCGAATGGGACGGGATAGACCACGAGCTTTCTACAGGATACACTTCCATTGCTGCGGGCGGTGTGTTAAGGAGATTAAAGAACATGGACTTTAATCAGATCATTGAATTCCGCAGTTACTGGATAAAAGGTGATGATGAGGTAGACCGGGGATATTTAATACCTTACATCAACGATGTTAAGGTGGAAGAATATTATTCCAGGGAAAACCCTAAAGAGATGCCTCTTCCTGAGATAGTGACAATCAACAACCAGGAGAAATTTGATTATACCAAGAGGATGAATTTCTTCAAAAAACAGGTGGTAGAAGAGATCCTTCCCAAGATGCGTGAGGCCCATCCTTTAAGCGAAGCTGCCGTAAATGAATCGGAAGACCTGGTTGATGAGAACCCTTTTACTGATGAAGAACTTCTTGCCGGTCAACGTCAGCAGAACAGAGAAGATGCTGCAGGGGCTCCTGCAGGAGAGGGAGATCCCGGTCCTGGAGAAAGCGACCTCCCTTTTTAACAAGAAATGGACCTGCGTGATATACAAAAGGAGTTTCCCGGTAAAAAGGTTGTCTATAAGAATGGACGGATCATTTTAAAAGACCCTCCAGGACGAAAAGGGACCGGGAAGACAAGGTTTGCATCCATTCTCCTGGAGAAAGTCCCGGAAATGGAAGAAAAAACCCTTTCTGAGGGGAATATATACATTCCCTATGAAGTGATGAGCAGCAAAAACTCCCGGGTCTTTGAATATCTCTATAAAAAATCCGAGCAACACAAAGTTCCCATCCTGCGTCACAGCGATCAGTATCAAGAGTATGTTATCCGGACAAAAACCTACTGGGTAAAGAACAAAGTTAGGTTCCATGAGCTTATAAATGACAAAACCCCTCCTTATAATATCGGGTTTTACTTCATCCGGACCACCAAGCAGAGGTTTGATTACCCCAATATGATGCAGGGGGTGATGGATCTCATGGTCACTCATGGCTGGTTGGCCGATGATCATATGAACATAATAAAACCTTTCCCTGTGGGCTTTGAAGTACACAAAGAGGTCCAGGGTATTATAATTTCAGTGCTGTGAGCAAGAAAGTTATTTATGTGAGGGTAGGCGGTACCAAGCGTATCGATGGCACTAAGCCGGATTTTGTCTTTGTTAAAAATAAACTAGGTGACCCCAAAGAAAAAGAAGATATGTTACGGCAAGAGTAAGTATCACGGCCAAGGATGTGGTCAGGAGAGGTATATTTTTGCCTACGGCCTATGTCAATGGTGTTATAATAGGGTTAAAGCCTCTGAGAATCGAAAAAAACCAGTCAAGCGCACCCCTATACCCAAATATAAGCCCCAGCAGCAGGATAACCATCCCTTAAGTGAAAGAAACACTTTTCTCTCGGCATATAAGTTCTGTGGAGGGAAATGTTTTATCGGAGGGGATCTCATCCAGCCGTCGGAGCTGAAGGCATGGAACTGTATGCATGTCCTGAACAAAAAGAACTATCCTTACTTCAAATATTACTACCGCAATGTTGTTATAGGCCACAAGGCCCAGCATGATCTTATTGATCAAGGGACCTTGCGGGGTATCATCAGGCGTATTCACAACACTCATGAGACCAAAGATATGTGGAGGGCTTATTTCGGGTATCGCCAGGTACTACTGGAAGAATACAAACGATGGGTAAAAGAGAACCCTAAACGTTACAAACTGGTTTAGGTATTAATCATCATAGGCATCAGCAGTATCTGGTCATTGAAAACAAGAGCTTTCGTTTCATCAGTAATTTTCATATGTGCCAGGTCTGAGTCCAGGTCTTTCAACACTTTTTCCAGGAAGGGAAGCTTTACTCCAATATTGGGGACCTTACCATGATTCTCGGCATATACATCAATATTCCCCTTGTGGTTGAAGTCAAGGTCACTGACAGTAAGCCCTATCCTGTTAAGGCCAAACTCCATTTTCAGCAGCTGTGAGCCTTGGCTGGCATAATGTTTCAAAAACTTGGTAGCTTTAAGCATCTCCCTGCGATCAAAATACACATTAAACTTATGTTCCTGGGGGACAACAGATTCCCAGGTAGGATAGTTACTATCTATCCCTCTGAAAGTGATATTTATACGCTCTCCCTCTAGCCAGTACACGGGACTAGGAGTGTGGGTGGGACTGCTTCTATATTCAGTAGCAAAGATCTTGTACCTCCCGGGGAATAAGTTCAATAATTTCACCACTTGGGGCAAGAACATGATAAATGCATTGATCTTGGGAATATCCCTTTTCCATATAAGCACATGGGCATCGGAGGCTACCATTTTATCGGAATCATAATAGACAGCATTCATGGCAGGGCGCATATCACCACCGGCAATATATCCCAAAAACTTATTCATCAGCAGGATCTCTTCACCATGTATCTCTCCCACATAATTTTTCTTGTGAAATTTTACCTCTTTCATCCAACTTCCCAGGATCTGTCTTTCCACGAGAAATGAATCATCCAGGGTGATCATATTACTGCGGTAGGCCATGATCAGTTTCTTTTCTGAGGGGTATATAGAGGTCAGAGCTGGCATTTCCAGCAAGGCTTCGGCAAATTCTTTCTGACCTACCCGTATTTCCTGGCCTATAATAGCATCTCTCAGGAGATTTTTGAATTCTACCCTTGCCTCCTGACCTTGGAGGAAAACAGATTTTCCCAGCAGGGCAGCCATATTACATGGCCCCCGGCCTTCTGATTCTTTGAGAATAACGGTTGCTTTTTTAAACTGTGTTTTCATTTTTTTGGATTTTTGTAGTTTTGTTCTAATATGAGATCTAGGTTAAGTCTTGTAAAGGCATAGTCTATAGCTTTCAGGATAGCATCATTACGATTGTCATATTCCTGGGTCAGGCGGTTGATATATTCCCCTTTGTTCCACAAGAATACCCGGGGAATGTAAGCTCCACGTTTGGTCAGGTCTATGGTTATCTTGATATCATGGCTGTTAAAAAAGTTCACCAGATACCCCTCAAGCACCGGGATATGGGTGTTTTTCATCCCTAGCTCTATCTGGACATTTATTTCTTCTATCTGTCTTATAGAACTTTCTCCTACCCTGAAGGCAATATATTCTTTAAACCGGGAATAGGCTACGGTATATCTCTCTTGATAACCTCCTAGATCAAAATACATAGTTACAGATTTAAGTACAGGCTTCCCAGTTCGGCCTGGCGTATGCCCAGGTACCTTCTTGTAACAGACAGGTCCTGGTGGTTAAAGATTTCTGACAGCATAACAAGAGCTTCAGCAGACTTCCCATTGTTCTCCCATATTTTTCTCCCAAAGGTTTTTCTCAGGGTATGAGAAGATATATTCCCTTCCACACCATGAGCCAGGCAGGCCTCTTTTATGTACCTGTTGACACTTATAAGAGGTATGGTTTTTTTGAAGTTACGCAGCCGATGGAAGATAAAGTAGTGGTCATTCCAGGGGTTTAATTTGGGGTATGCTCTCAGGATAAGGTCGTGGAGATTGTCATTGATAGGTATTACCCTGCGTTTCTTGGTCTTATGTTCAATCCTCACCAACTCCTGGAGGTCCAGGACATGCTCCCAACGGAGCCTTAAAATGTCTCCTATCCTGAGCCCGGTATATATGCCTATGCCTATCAAAAGGGCATCCCGGTAGTTATCCTGTTTTTCCAGATCCCGGATGATTTCGAGCATGATATCCCATTCTACATAGGTAGCCGTAGTATGTGAACCTTTAACACTCATAAGAGATTGTGTTTAGCTAAATTATTTTGAAAACTCTATATTCTTGTCATGTAAGAGTTTTGCTAAATCAGTGAGGTAGTCTGCGTGGTCGCGGGACAAGGCATCCATTACCTTGGTAACGTTATTCCTTACCAGGTTGAATGCGTACCCTTCATTTGTCCGGTACGGTATCCCTACTATGAATTCCCTGTCTTCCATCTTTGTTGAGGCCCTGGGGGTCTCTGTTTTCAAGACTGTACTTCATTTCGACTCTTAGGTTTAACTCCCGGACCTCTCTTATGTCCCCTGATTTAAGATCTTCAAAAGTTCCCGGGATGAGGCTTAGATACTGTATTCTGTCTTTGTGTATCCATCCTATCTTCCAGTTCCTTCCGTTTTCCAAATCATAGAGTAGCCACCAGTCAGGTTTTTCATTGCTTTGTTCAAACAGGATTTTTCTCCAGGAACGAAGCTCTACCTTTCGTGGGCTTTCATAATCACCAGGGGCTTTTCCTTTAATGACCATTTGGTTAACCTCAAAGATAAGCAAATTATTATTAATATTTAAAATTATATTATTTCTCAGAAGGCTGACCAGGGTTTTCTGGCTCTCCTGTTGTCTTTCCAATTATCTGGCTGCGAACACGGTCCAGCCCTTCACACACTTTTATGATGTCCTGACGCACTGTAGTTATGTTCCCTGGGTAGCTTTCCAATTCTTTGTGTACATTATAGAACTGAGAAGATATTTGCATAAGCCTCTCGACTCGTTTAATATCAGGGTCATTCTTAATTTTCTCTTCTTCACTCATTGATTTTCGTATTTAGAAATGATTTGGTAAAAAGTCATCCCACAGAAATACATGAAGATATTATCTACTGCCAGCTGCTGTTCTGTCGTCATTTTTTTGTAAGATCCGATCATATTGGCATCATCATAATCCCTAAAATCACCATACTGATGCATGGCGTCTCTTATAAGGGTATCTAGGGCTATCTTCATTTTCTTTGGTTTTAAAGTTCAAATTTCACGGTCCCACACTCGATGCAGTACACCGACCTGGTTTCCGGGTCATACCAGATGGATTGTCCCTTCAGGATCTCTGCCGAACAATCTATGCAGGAATCTTTCTTCTTGGATACTGTCATCCTTGGTTTTCTGGTGTAGTCGGCCATCTTTCGTGGATTATGTCATTCATTATTTGATGTAACCTTTTCTGTTCTTCTCCAATTAAAACATAGGTTGAAATGCCCTTTTTATAGATAGATAGGTTTTCTATCATGTTCCAGGCGCCCTGCATCTGAGGAACAGTATCACAGGACCGGATACACCTTTCAATCTTTTCTGCTTTTTTGAGGAGATCTTCTCTTGTCATGTCTGCCAAATTTACAAAAAACCTCATGTGCATTGGTATTTTTATCGCTCCACCCGTAGCTGTGCTCCAGCAACATAAGGATATTCAGCTTCTTACGCTTGGATCTCATCCTGTTTTCCTGGGCAATCATCGATGAGGTCACAAGCCTCATCCCGGGTTTGTTGTTCAAAGCCGGAAAGATATATACCCTCTGCCCGTTAAGCCTCTGAGACAGCTTCCAGGACCTCTTGCAGTACTTCCTATAAATAAAAGTATTGTACCAGGTATTAAAAGTAGCATACATCATAGGTGCCCAGGCATGTTCTATGAACCATCTCCAGGGCCACAGTATGTACCTAATAATAAATCCCCAGTACAGGGTTACAACAAAAAACTTATTGAGTCTTTTTTTCATCCGTTTTTTGCTTTACGATAATTAATAGCCCGGGATTTGTTTTCCATACACTTCCTGCGCTTACGAAGCTTTCCTGATCCTTTCTTCTTATGATATACACTAGTATCCTCATCTTTCCACCTAGGGTCCATAGCTTCACCATAAACATCCCTCTTGCTTACCGAAGGAGGTTTACGCATAGGGCGTTTAAAGGTCGAGACAAGTTTTTGCCAGAGATTAGGAGTTTTCATTATTTGTTTGTTACTCTTTTAATCCAATTAATACAGTCCATAAATCCTTTTGAATAGGCATTTTGTGATAAAGAACTGGTGTAATATTTTTCCTTTCCCAGCTGTCTTATCCTTTCGATTTCTTTGTCATCTGGTAAAGCATACTGTTTTGCGTAGGACTCCATGAGTTCCGGAAATGATATTTCCTGTCTCCCTTTGCACCAATCTTTGAAATACTCATCTGCTGTTGGTTTCCTGTCTGTCTTTTTAATCATTTCATCAACTATCATCTTTGCAACGTTACATATTGCTTTCTCATCTTTTTCTAACCAATCATGGAAATTACTCAAAAGATCACACAGTTCATGATAGGTGAAAATATATCTCTGATCAAAAACAATGGTGCCATCTCCGATTATCCAGGAATGTGTTCCACTGTCAAATCTTGACTTATTTAGTATTTCTCTGACCTTTTGTTTTAATAATGACATTATTCAGGTGGTTTATAAAGATATGGCCTTGTATCTCTAATCATATAATGTTCAAAGGCCTTGTTGGTATCTTCGGTTATTTTAATCAAAGTTTCAATGACTTCATTTTTTGATACTCCCCTTGCTATCATTTGAATAACTCGATTAAAAATGGGAGATTGTCTATAAAGCTGCTTTCCGTTTTCAAACTCTCCTATGAGTTCATTTATCTTAAGATATTCTTCTGTGGTCATTATTTTTATTTATCAAGAATTTCTTGTAACTCCTTTTTATCTCTAAAGTTTTTCATACAATGGAGGTTAGGTGCATCGAAATCAAGCTCGTTTTCAAATGCAACTTTCCCCATTACAGAAATGATAACAAACTCTATCGATGGATGATCTTCTATGGTTTTTCTCAACACTTCATTCATATGTGAGAACACAGAATTCCCCGGCAAGTCCATGCCTCCATAATCCAGAAATACATGAGTGTATGCTGACAAGCCAATTCCCCGCCATGCTTCGTGCGAATCAGTAACCTTGGCAGCTATTCCAATCTTTTCGAGATATTCTCTATATTCAGGTATCTCCTCATCGGAATTCATCATATCTACAAATACAAGTATCATAACTATTGGGTTTTTAAAAAACCTGGCCCGGTGCCACCCGGGACCAGGCCAATTCCAGGATACCAATCCCAAAATTGTGTTTAGCCATGCAGGATCAAAGCTATAAAGTTAATTTTATTTAAACAAATCATTTTAGATGTTCTTTAACAGGTTTTACCCTAAACTCATCAGGATCAACATCTTCAAACTCAAAATCATAAGGTATGGGACAATCCATTACTTCATTCTTGATATCCACCACCATTTTCTTGAAATGGACCCTTGCCTGTTCCTGCAGGCCATAGTGTTCAGCCATTTCTACAATGGCCTGGCCTATCCGAAGTAGGCTGTTGAGGGGTTCTTTGTGGTACCCGCTTATGAAATTAAAGAACTGATCATAGTTCTTATACACGTGGCCTTTGATCTCCATTGTCCGGAGCCTGTCAATCACTGCCATCATCTGTTCCCAACACCTGGTGGGCTGCCAGTGTTTTATCACCTCATTATAGAGGGGCAGGCCTACAAGGCCTGATAAAGCTATGTCTGTACTATTCACGATTAATGAGTGTTTAAGGACAAGTCAATATAATAAGAGTTATTATTGGTGCTGATATGGTTGCGATTTGCCAAAACAGCCAATATGGATTATGCATGTCAGAATATTTCAAATCTTTAGGATCAACTTCATAAAGAAGAAATAATCCATATAAAGGAATCCATCTAAGTTTTTTAAATTTTTCTGCTTTCATTTGGGTTAGGGTTAAATTTATCTGAGGTGATATCATATTCCGGATGATCTTTCATATATTGTCTGGCAGCTGCTTTTATTAATTTTTCGGTTTCAGCATCCCTGGCGAATTTCTTGCGCCATTTTATCAGGCACTCAATTTTTTCAAATGAAAGGGGACCAGCCAACGCCAATATCCGGATATCCTTCATCAGCCGTTTGTTTTCTTCACAAACTTTCTGATATACTGATCT
>Ga0307377_10004581_pt1 | contig 15079 bp, 11 predicted proteins | sample TR3MG_FD_202535 | JGI IMG/M metagenome (GOLD analysis project Ga0307377, IMG submission 202535) | Soil microbial communities from Risofladan, Vaasa, Finland - TR-3 | ecosystem: Environmental > Terrestrial > Soil > Coastal area > Acid sulfate soil | place: Finland: Risofladan, Vaasa | collected... | reverse complement strand
CACCGTTCCTGCCCGGGCATCGCGAACTGCCGGCCGGGGCGCAGGGGGCGGTCGCGGCGGCGCCCTACGGCAGCGCCGGCGTCCTGCCGATCGCGTGGATGTACATCACGCTGCTCGGGCGCGAGGGGGTACAGGCCGCGAGCGAAGTGGCGATCCTGAATGCGAACTACGTAGCCAGGCGCCTCGCGCCGCATTATCCCGTGCTCTACAGCGGCACCGGCGGATTGGTCGCGCACGAATGCGTACTCGACCTGCGGCCGCTGAAGGAGGCGAGCGGCATCGGCGCCGAAGACGTGGCCAAGCGCCTCATGGACTACGGCTTTCATGCGCCCACCCTGTCGTTCCCGGTACCGGGCACGCTGATGGTCGAGCCCACCGAAAGCGAATCCAAGGCGGAGCTCGATCGCTTCATCGGCGCCATGATCGCGATACGCGCGGAAATCCGCGCGGTGGAGGAAGGCAAGCTGGACCGCGACGACAATCCCCTCAAACACGCGCCGCATACGGCCGCGATGGTATGCGCGGACGCATGGCCGCACCGCTACGCGCGCGAGCTCGCCGCCTATCCGCTTGCGACCCTGCGCGCGCGCAAATACTGGCCGCCGGTGGGGCGCGCCGACAATGTCTACGGCGACCGCAACTTGGTCTGCAGCCGGTTGCTGGCGCAGGCCTGAGGCCAGGTCGCAGTCCCGCCGCAGCCGCGAGCGCCGCGCTCAAACCTCAAACAATGGGCGCCGGCCGTCCGCTGGCATAGCCCTGGTACCCGGCAAAGCCCATTTCCGCGAGCAGCAGAATCAGGGATCCGGACTCGACCGCCTGGGCGATGATGCCGATTTCGAGCGGCTGCGCAATTCGGATCAACGATGACACGATGAAACGGCTGTCCCGGTCTTGCGTCAGTTCATTCGTATACGTCGGCGCGAGTTTGAGGTATTGCGGCAGCAGCTGATGCAGTTGCCTGAGCGAATTACCGTGCAGGCTGAAATGATCGATCGCGAATTGCGCGCCCATGCGGCGGACTTCTGTAGCGAACGCCAGGCTGAGCGCCGGCGACTGGATCACGCCGAATTCGGTCATTTCGAAGACCAGGCGCGCTGCGATGTCGGGCCTGCTTTGCAGGAGCTCGAGCAGGCGGCGGCACGCTGTGGCGTCGGCCACGGTTTGCGCCGCAATGTTGACGGCAATCGCCGGCGCGAGCTGCGCGCCGGCATCGATCCGGGCGATCAGCAACTCGAGCAGGCGGCAATCGAGCCGGGGCATCAGGCTGTGGCGGGCGGCCATCGGCAGAAATTGTGCGGCGGGCACGGTGTTGCCGCCGTCGTCGACAATGCGCGTGAAAATCTCGCTTTGCAGCGGCGCACCCGCGGGCAGGCTGAGCACGATCTGTGTGAATAGCGCCAGTTTGTCCGAATCGATCGCCTCGCCGATCTCCTTGCGCCAGGCGAGCGAGCCGCGACCGCGCGGATCGAGTTCGGCGAGCGCGATCAGATCACAGGTATTCGATCCCTTCTCCTGTGCCCGGCTCAGCGCCAGGTCCGCTGCCGCGAGCAGCTCGGGCAACTGCGGCGCGCCGGCGTCGAAATGCGCCGCCCCGCAGTGGAATTCGATCTCCGCGCTCAGCGCCTGTTCCGCCAGGACTGCTTCGATGCGGGCGCCGAGTGCGGTGCTCAGGGCCTCGGCGGTATCGGCGTCGATATTGAGTACAGCCAGCGCAAAGCTCGCTCCGCCGAAGCGCGAACAGACCGCGGTCTGGTCTGCACACGCCTGCGCGACGGCTTGCCCGATCAGCGCCAACAGTTCGTCGGCGCGCTGAAATCCTCGGCGCAGGTTGAACTCCTTGAAGCGCTCCAGTTCGAGCAGCACGAATGCCCCGGCGAACACGTCGCTCTCTGCGTGCAACAGCGCATGCAGTTCGTGCTCGAGACCGCGGCGGTTGAGCAAGCCGGTCACCGGATCGCGGAAGGCCTCGCGCTGCAGCGCCTGCGCGCGCACGGATTCGTCCTCGATGACGCGCCTGATTTTGGCCGACAGGCGGTTCATCGCCGTGACCACACGCGCGAGCTCGCGCACCTTCGGCGTCAGGGCGATGGTCCTGAAATCGCGCTCGCCGAGGGCGCTTGCCGCCTCCTCGATTTCGCGCAGAGGGCGCAGTATGGTGGCGAGAAAGGCGCGCAGGGCGACGAGGGCGAGCGCGTATACGAGCAGCAGCAAGGCCACGGTCTGCACCCCCGTATGCCATAGCTGCTGGTAGGCGAAATTCGGATGGCTGGTCACCAGCACGCGCCCGAGCTGGCGCCAGCCGGCGCTGATCAAGGCCTCGGCGGTCGGCGGGTGCAGGGGAAACATTCGTGTAAACCACGCGGGAACCGCGCCCTGCGCGGGGGGCAGCTCCTTGTTCGCCAAGGTCTTGCCGCTTACCGATACTACGCGGATGGACTGGTAGTAGCCGCGGTCGAACGCGCTATCGACCACGGTCTCGATCAGCGCGGGGTCGTCGAATGGTTTTACCGTAGCGAGCCACAGCGAAAGCGAGGTCGCGCCGTCCTGCGAGTGCGATTCGAGCTGTTGCTGCAGGTAGAGCCGGGCATTCGACAAATAGATGGCCTCCACGCCTGCCAAGACCAGCAGGAACAGTACGGAGGCACCGAAAAACAATTGCCGGAATAATGTCATGATCGTACCCCGCGAAACATAGGATTGATGTCAGTACTTCAGTTCCTGCTCGAGTTTGTCGAGCAAGCCGCGCCACATGCGCACTTGCAAAGCACTGCCGGCGCTGAAACCGCGCTCGCCGGCGCGTGCGATCAGCAGATCCTCGTCGTTGAAGCTGTACACGGGGATCAGGTCCGGCCGCTGCGATGCGGGTTTGACTTCGTCGATGAGATTGTCGAGGATCAGAGGCTGTGCATCCGGCTCGGGATAGTAAGCGAGCACCATATGTGCCCGATTCAGGCTCGCCGCCTTGACGTAAGTGATCCTGAGGCGCCGGATCGGCACGCCCAGTTCCTTCAGCGCGAAGTACTTGGCGATCGAATAGTCCTCGCAGTCCCCGCCATTGCTGGCGACCATTTCCGCCGGGGTCGCCCAATAGTCTTCCACTCCCCAATGCGGCAGATCGTCGGCATAGGGCAGGCGGTTGAAGAAGACGTTGACCGGGCCAAGCAGTGCCAGATCGTCGCCCGGGTGCCGCACTTGCTGCGTCTTCATAGAGCGGATGAACTGCTGCCAGGCGCCGATGCGCAGTTTCACCTCCGGCCCGAATGTGGCCGCGTAGCGCGCGATCAGTCCAGGTGTCACGCTGCTTGAATAGCCCAGTCCCGGCGAGGCCGCCAGCGCCACGCTGACAACGATCGCGAACAGCGCCAGATAGCTGAGCCAACCAGGATTCCGCGGCCGACGGGCCGCAGGGCGAATTCGGATCAATGTCGCGCCGAGGCCTACGGTCGGGACGATGGGCGCAAACATTGCGCGATTGTACTTGATCAGCAACAGCAGCGCGGACTGCAGCATTCGCGCGAAAGGGCCGGTACAATTGAATCCAGGGGCGCCGTTCAGGATGGCGGCATCGCCGCCAGCGTTGCGGCAAGCGGATTTAGCGTTTCCTGCCGGAGGTGCAAACATGCGATACGAACTCTATTACTGGCCCGGCATACAAGGCCGCGGCGAATTCGTGCGCCTCGCCCTGGAAGAGGGCGGGGCCGATTACCGCGATCTTGCACTGGTGCCCGAGGAGAAGGGGGGCGGCGTGCCGGCGATGATGAAATTTCTCGACGGCGCCGAGATCGCGCGCCCGCCGTTCGCGCCGCCGTTTCTGAAAGCCGGCCGTAGGCTGATCGGGCAAACCGCGAACATCCTGTTGTTTCTCGGTCCGCGGCTGGGGCTCGCGCCGCGCGATGCCGACGGCCGGCTCTGGACGCATCAGTTGCAGCTGACTATCGCCGATTTCGTGCTCGAGATTCACGACACCCATCACCCTATCGGCGGCGCGTTCTATTACGAAGAGCAGAAGGCGGCGGCGATGCGCCGCAGCCGCGAATTCCTCGCGCAGCGCCTGCCGAAGTTCCTCGGCTATTTCGAGCGCGTCATCGAACGCAATGCGCAGAGCGACCAATGGCTGGTCGGCAAGCAACTGAGCTATGCCGACTTGTCGATGGCACAGGTAGTCGCCGGCTTGCGTTATGCATTTCCCAAAGCCAGCAAAAAGGCGCTGCGCATCTGCCCCGGCCTGCGCGCGCTCCACGACGAAGTGTTCGCGCGGTCGCGCATCAAGCGTTATGCCGCGTCGGGGCGGCGGCTCGCATTCAACAACGACGGCATCTTCCGGCGCTATCCGGAGCTGGATGCATAATTCGCGCCGATACCGTTATCATGACGCCTGCAATAGACCCGATTCCTTACATCAATTTGACCTGACGGAGATTCGCATGTCCGCTTCCCTGCACGATGCCGTGAGCGCCGGTGATGCCGAGCGCGTGCGCGCGCTCCTTGCCGCCGGCGCCGATTGCAACGAGCGCAACGGTGACGGCGCCACGGCGCTGATGCTGGCCGCTCATGCCGGCAGGCTCGACCTCGTCAAAACCCTGATTGCCGCCGGCGCCGACGTGAATGCGACGGACGAGCGCGGCTGGGGCGCGCTGATGAAAGCCGCCTATAACGCCGATTTGGATCGCGGCTTTGCCGACGTGGCGCAAGTCCTCATAGACGCCGGCGCGAACGTGGAAGCCCCGATCGGCTACGGCGTGCGGCCCTTGATGCTGGCGGCGGGTTACGGCGAGACAGCGGTAGTGGAAACCCTGCTGCGCGCCGGCGCCGACGTGCTGGCGCGCAACGAAGGCGGTCTCACGGCGCTGATGATGGTCAAGGAAAAACATTACGTCGACATCATCAACCTGCTGCACGAAGCGGAGCGCGAAGCCGGCGTGGGCGAGGGGAGCTGTTCGACCAAGAATGCGCCGGGATCGAACGTCGTGACCTTCCTCAAGCCGCGCAAGTGAGGATTTGGCCCGATAATTGGCTGTCCGGGACGAGGAACGCGAAACGACCTTGCACCGATCGTGCAGAATTGTGCACCGGCAACGCGTTTTTTTGGTTACCATCACGTTGACCGGGTGAATGCGCCTTTTTCGATCCTCCGGCAACGGTCGCACCCGACAAGTCTGAGCGCAATCAAAATATGATCGCCAATCCGTTCTCACGCACCCCTTTGCACCAGCATGCCGACTCTGCGCAGCGCATTCTCGGCGTCGGGGTGCTGCCTCCGGACTCGGGAGAGCTCGCGCAACTGCTGCTTGCCGATCCGTCGGCGCAGGTGCGCGTCGCCGCCGCACAGCGCTGCGCCGATCTGGCTGCGCTTGCCTCCGCCTGGGAAAAAGAAACCGATGCCGCCGTGCGGCCCGTGCTCGCCGCTGCCTTGGGCGGGGTGCTGGCGCAAACGCAGGACAGCGCGCACGCAAAGGCGCAGCTCGCGGCCGACCGTTGCACCGATGCGATCCGCGCCGAAGTGGCGCTGCAAGCCCAGGATGCCGAGCGTCGCCGCGCCGCGATCGGCAGCATGCGCGACGAAGCCGCGCTGGTGGAACTCGCCCTGCACGGCCGGCATGCCGAGACGCGCATGGCGGCGGCCGAGCGCGTGTACTCGTCCGACGGCCTGCGTAAACTTGCCGAGGCGGCGAAGAACAAGGACCACGGCGTGGCCAGGCTCGCCCGGCAGCGGATCGATGCGATCAAGCAGCAGCAAGCGCAGGACGCCGAAGCCGAGGCGGTCATCGCGCAACTCGAGGCGCTGGCGGCGGAGCCGGGGCCGATACTCAGCGCGGTAATCGAACTCAACCGCCGCTGGCAGGCGCTGGACATGGACAGCGACGCGGCGCGCCTGGCGCGCTGTGACGCCGCGCGCCAGACGATTCAGGCCAGGTTCGAGCGGGAGCAAAACGAGCAGCGGCTGCGAACGCAGTTCGAACGCAGGCTTAGCGCCTGGATGGAGGGGCTGGGAACTACGGCACCGGCCGCCGCGGAGGCCTTGACCGCGATGCGTACCGAACTCGCGGCATTGCGCGACGAGGCGCAGGGATGCAATGACGATGCGGCGCTCGAGCGGCTGGCTCAGGTGGAGAGCCGCATCGAGCGCTGGGACCAGGAACTACAGGCCGCAGCCGGCACGCTGGCGCTGGTGCTCGAGGCCGAGCAGCTTGCCGCGGGCACGTCCATAGACCATGCGGAACTGCCGGCGCGGTGGCAGGCGCTCGACCGCTCTATTCGTACGCCGGAGCTGACACGCCGCTTCGAGGCTGCGATGACGACGGTGGAGCAGCGCCGGTTGGCGCAGATTCATGCGGTGCAACAGGAAGCGAACGCCGCGCGGCAGCAGGTCCACGCTCTGCTGCACAGCGCGGAACTGGCGCTGGCCGCAGGCCAGGTGCAGGCGGCGCGCACGGCCGCCGACGAAATCAAGGTGCTCAAGACAGCGGCCGGCACCTTGCCCAAGCCGACGACGCAGCGCTTGGGGCGCCTGGTGCAGCAGCTGGTCGAACTCGAGCGCTGGGAATCGTTCGGCCAGCAAAACGCGCGGGTGCAGTTGTGCGAGCGCGCCGAAGCCGCGAGCGCGCAGACCTTGGACCCGCCGCAACTCGCGCTGGAAGTGCAGAAGCTGCGCAACGAATGGAAAGCATTGGACCAGCAGCATGCGGGCGTGCCCAAGGCGCTGTGGGAGCGCTTCGACGGCGCCTGCGAGAAGGCCTACGCCCCTGCGGCCAGATATTTTTCCGAGCTTGCGGCGCACAGAAAGGAAGCGCGCAAGCGGCGCGAGGAATTCATCGCAGCGGCGTCAGCGCATGCCCCGACCCTGCTTGCCGAACCCGTCGATTGGCGCGCGATCGAGCGCTGGCTGCGCGAAACCGAGCGGGCATGGCGCGAAGGCGACCTGGGCAGCGTCGATCCCGGCGCATGGAAAAAACTCGATCTGCGCCTGAAGGCGGCGCTGGCGCCGCTGCGCGAAGCCCTGTCGGCGGCGCGCGAGCGCGCCAAGGCGGGGCGCGAGGCGCTGATCGACGAAGTGACGGCGCTCGCAGCCAAGGCGATGGAGCGCGAGGTGCCGTCGCAGGTCAAAGCGATCCAGGCGAAATGGCAGGCGGAAGCCAAAACCTTGTCGCTGGTGCAGCGCGACGAACGCGCACTATGGGACCGGTTTCGCGCAGCCTGCGATGCGGTGTTCGATGCGCGCCAGAGCAAGCGCAAGGAAGAGGACGGCCGCAAGAACGAGCATAGGCGCGGCCTGCAGCAGCTGTGCGAGCAATTGGAGCAGTTGGCGCGCGCTGCAGACAAGGACGATCAGGAAATCCGCCGCGCGCTGCGCGATCTCCAGGACCAATGGAGGGCCAAGCCCGGTGCGTCCAGCCCCGATTTGCGCGAGCTCGAACCCCGCTATGCCAAGGCGAAGGCGGCGGTGGAGGCGATGTTGTCCGCGCGTGCCCGTTCCCGCGAAGCCGCGGTATGGCAGGCACTGGCAGCGAAAGAGCGTCTGTGCGAGGAGCTGGACGTGTTGCTGCGCTCGGGCGGCGGCGCGGCGCCCTTGGAGCCGCAGTCGGCGGCAGCGCGCGAACGATGGGCGGCGCTGCCTGCTTTGCCGGCGGCGTGGGAGAAAAAGCTGCTGGCGCGGCACGATGCGGCACTGCTTGCGCTATCCAATGCCGACGCGGCGGGAAAATACCTGCTGCAGATGGAGCAGGGCGCCGTATCGCGACGGGAAGCCCTGCTCGAACTCGAGCTATCGCTGGGGCTCGATAGTCCGCCCGAGTTTCAGCAGCAGCGCTTGGCGCTGCAGGTAAAACAACTGAAGGAGCGCTTCAGCAGCGCGGCAAGCGCGGACGCCGGCACTGTCACGGCGGGCGAGCGCCTGCTCGCATGGTGCGCCCGGGCCGGCGTCACCGATACGCTCGACCGGCAGCGCTGCGAGCGCATTTTCGCGAAAATCGAACAGACGCGCTGAGGTATTTCAAAGTCCTGTTTCCATTGCTCCCGGCACCGGCCGCGCGCTATTCCCAATAGCGCCGCATTTCGATATAGGTGTAGGAGGCGGTCCAGCCGATCATGAGCAGTCCGATTAGCGCTTCGATACCGGCGACCAGACGCAGGCTGCCCGACGGATAGATGTCGCCTATGCCGAGGCTGGTGTAGGTCTCGATGGAGAAATAGAAAAAGCTCGAGAATGCGTCTTTGAAATGGCCGGTGAATCCCCCCAAATCGAAACTGTCCCGCAGCAGATGGTAAGCGGCGGCAAAGAGCAAGACCTGGAGCAGGTGACTGACCATCGCTCCGCTTAAGGCCGCAAGCACTTTGGCGCGGGTTTCAATCAACGTGGCGTGGGGCAGGTAATCACTCAGCAGCTTCAAAGATTCGAAGTGGATCAGCGCCGACGCGCTGCCGAGCAAGAAGCTCAGGAGAATGGCCGGGATCAATGCACGCCTCCTGTGTCGCGCCGCAGGCGGGCTACAGACCGAGGTAGCTTCTGGATTTGGCCAGGAATTTGTCTATAGACTTGCAGTCGAGCGAGCATTGCATCCGCTTTTCGGGACGTCCGGCGGAGTGAGCCACGAACGCGATCGCTCCGCCGAAAGCGGCAACGATCGCAAATACGGCGAGCTTAAGCGTGTTCACGAATTGTGTTCTTACTAAACTGCCTCGCAGGCCGCTGCACAAGCTTAGCGATGCGCGTGCCGGCGAGCGATGCAGGCCACTCTCCTATCTCAAGTGCCGACGCAATGGCAAAATCCAAGCGGGCTTGCCCGCCTGGATTCGGCAGTCCGTCGCGCGAAGCCGGCGTGCTTCAGCCCTTCTTGCCCGCAAGCTCGACCGGAACGAAAATCTTTCCGTCGTCGCGCTGGATCAGCAAGGCGAGGGTCTTGCCGGACTTCGCCACCAGCGCCCGCAATTGCGCCACCGACTCGACCGGCGTTCCGTTGACCGCGAGCAGCAGGTCTCCGGCCTGAATGCCGGCGCGTGCGGCCGGGCCGCTTGCCTGCTCGATCAGCAGTCCTTTGGTGCCGACCTGCTGCTGCTCGTCCGGGTTGAGCGGTCGCACCGCAACGCCGAGGCGGCCGTGCTCCGGGCTGGTGGAATCGGCCGAAGCCACTTGGGTGGACTGGAGTTCGCCCACCTTCACCTCGATTTGCTTGTCAGCGCTGTTGCGCGATATTTCGAGCGTTGCCATGTCACCGGGCCTCACGTCTGCAACCAGTTCGGGCAGTTCGGAGGCAGTCGATATCGCGTGTCCATTGAACGACAGAATCACGTCGCCGGCTTTGATGCCGGCTTTCGCTGCGGGACCGTTTTTGTCGACCGAGGCGACCAAGGCGCCGCCCGGACGCTTCAGGCCGAATGAATCGGCGAGCTGCTGATCGACTTCCTGAATGCCCACCCCGAGCCGTCCGCGGCTGACTTTGCCGTATTTCTGCAACTGATCCTTGACCTTGACCGCGAGGTTGATCGGGACTGCGAACGATAGTCCCTGATAGCCACCGCTTTCGGTGAATATTTGCGAATTGATGCCGATCACCTCGCCTTTCAGGTTGATCAGCGGCCCGCCGGAATTACCCGGGTTGACCGCGGCGTCTGTCTGAATGAACGGGATGTAGGTTCCATCCGGGAGCGAGCGCGATTTGGCGCTGATGATCCCTGCGGTGACGGAATTGTCGAAGCCAAAGGGGGAACCGATGGCCAGCACCCACTCGCCCACTTTCTCGTTCGCGCTGTTGCCCAGCTTTACGGTGGGCAGGCCGCTTGCGTTGATTTTGAGCACGGCGATGTCGCTGGGCTTGTCGATGCCGATGACCTTGGCGGGAAACTCCCGTCTGTCGGTCAGCTTTACCGTCACATCGGTCGCGCCCGCGACGACGTGGGCGTTGGTGAGAATGACGCCGTCCGGACTCACGATGAAGCCGGAGCCCAGCGCGTGTTCCGGCGCAGAGTTGTTAGGCGTGGCGCCATTGAACTGGTGGAAGAATTGAAATAAGGGGTTGTTCGGGTCGATGCCTTCGAACTGCGGCGCGCTCGCATCGGCGGGTTTGGCGGCCTGCGTCACGCTGATGTTCACCACGGCCGGGCCGTCGCGCGCGACGATGCCGGTAAAGTCGGGCAGCAGGGCACTCGCGGCGGGCGCGGTGGCAAGCACTGGCGGCGCAGTCGCGGCGCTGGCCTCCTGCGGGAACCAGTGGCCGGCGGAAAGAGCGCCCGCTCCCAGGGCCGACAGAAAGGCTGCCGCGATTATATTTCGTGCAAACATTTTGGGCTTCATCAGGCACTCCTCGCGTTGCTTGCCGGGGACCATCCCCGTCGCGACCGCGAGTTTGCGTGCGCAGACTTAAGTCAGACTTAAAACGGATCATCGGGGGCGGCCGCGAAAAAAACGGGGCCGCTAGCGCCGGCGAAACGGTGGCCTGCCGCGCCAGTATTGAATCAGCAGCCATGCGCCGACCATGCCGCCCAGATGGGCAAAATGGGCAACTCCGGGCTCGCTTCCGGTGGCGCCGAGATAGAGTTCGAGCAGTCCGTAAAGCGTCACGAACAGCCAAGCCGGCATCGGGATCGGCGGAATCAACAGCAGGATGGTCCGGTGCGGAAAATACATCGCGTAGGCGAGCAGCAAGCCGAACACGCCGCCGGACGCGCCTATGGTCGGATAGGGCGCAGCCGATGTGATGCCGGCGACCAAGAGTTGCGCAAGGCCGGCGACGATGACGCTGGCGAGATACAGATTAAGGTAGCGTTTCGGCCCCCACAGCATTTCCAGCTGCCCGCCGAACATGTACAACGCGAACATGTTGAAAAACAGATGCCAGAGACTCCCGTGCAGAAAGCCGTAGGTGAGCAACTGCCACGGCTGAAACGACATTAGGCTGTCAGAGAGCGGCGCCGATTGCAGCGGCCAGAGTGCGAGTCGCAGTGTCAGGTTATCGCCGAGCAGGTGCTCGGCGACGAACATCAGGACATTAACGGCAATCAGTGCCCGGGTTACCGGAGGAAGGGAATTGAGCATGGCCTCAATCAGCTGCTGGAATCGCGACGACTGTACGCCTTGCCCGATACCGCGCGTCGCCGGGCTATTCGCCGGGCTATTATGCCGCATCTTCCAGCGGCAGGACGCTCCCGGGGGGGGCGCGCAGCGTCGCAAAGTGCGCTGTGCCCCAGGCAAGCCGCTAACCTGGGTGCGAGTCGTGTGAGCGGGCGACCTTCTGCGGCTGACGCTGACCGGCTCGGAGGAATTTCATCGGGTTCTGTGCTACGCCGTTGCGGCGGATCTCGAAGTGCAGATGCGGGCCGGTCGAGCGTCCAGTATCGCCAATGGCGGCGATGATCTGACCGCGCGAGACTACCTCGCCGCGATTCACGTCGAGTCGGGAGCAGTGGGCGTAACGCGTGATGATGCCGTTGCCGTCGTCTATTACGATGAGATTTCCGAAGTCTGGGTGGTGGCCGGCGAAAACCACGATTCCACTTCCCGCGGCCCGGATGGGCGTGCCCACGGGCGCATCGAAATCCACGCCCTCGTGCATCGCCGGAAGGCCGGTGAACGGATCGGTGCGCATCCCGAATCCGGAACCGATCCGAGCGTGCTGGACGGGGAACATCGTTGGCAGAAGCTGCTTTCTGCCGACGTCGTCGAGCACGCGCGACTCGATGACGTCGAGATTATCCGCGCGGATGCTGATCTGCGCGGCCAGCCGGCTGAGTGCGCGCTCGAGGTCGCGCGTGGACAGCGTGCCGCTCGCTGCCGCCGCAGTGGGGCCGCCCGGCGCGGGAGGCGTCGCGAAGCGGAATCCGCGCGGCTTGAGGCCGGCAAGGGCCGCGATGGACGCACCGCGCAGATCGAGCTCCGTCGTCCGGGCCTGCAAGTCGCCCATTTTCGTCGCCATGGCATGGAGCTTCGCGCTCATACGCCTGGTGAAATAATGCGGCCGGCTCGCCGACGGCGACATCAGCTGGTCCTGCACTTCGGCGGCACCCGGGCGCGAACGCGCAATCGGCCGCAACGCAATGAACGCGAGAGCCATCGCGGCGACAAGTACGAGCAACACGGCGCTCACGGCGCCAAAAGTCAGTTGTCCCGCGGAGAGGAACACGGATTTCCCGGTCCCCCGTCTGTTCGGTATCAGGATCAGTTGCATGTCGTGTCTCGTTTACCTGGCGCTGCGCACATCGGGCGCGTGCGCGCGTTTTCGTGGATTCGCCACGACCCGCGTTACCTCCGAGGCGTGCACGTATCGCGCATAGGATACCAAAAACGCGGCGCTTCGACGGCATCCGGGCAAAAATTTTCGAACAGGCTTCATTCCGGCAGGAAGTGCTGCGCTCCCGGCTGCTCGGTTCGCGTCAGGCTTAAGTCCAGCTTAAGTGTGCGCGTAATAGCATTCAGTAACAGCAGCGACGCAGGCGCGACCGCATTCCTTGGCTGGCACCGCGTGCGATCGCGCCGCGCTTCACGCGAACGTTTGAGGAGTCGAGCTATGAAATTGACGAAGCAAGTACGAAAATTCAGCATAGTGAGCGGCGTCTCGCTGCTCGTCGCGGCTAGCCTGCTGGTGGCAATGACGCCGACCCGTTCTCTGGCGGACACGCACGCGCCGCGCCGAGCAGCATCGCCGAGTCCACCATTGCGCCTGCCGAACAATTGGGCAAGGCATTCGCGGCGGTGGCCGCACAGATCCGGCCTGCCGTCGTAAGCGTCTATTCGGAGAAAATGCTCAAATATCGGAGCGGGGAGACGCCGTTTCCTTTCGGCGATCCGTTCTTTCGGCAGTTCCTCGGCCCGCAATTTCACGCCCCGCAGCAGCACAGGCAATTCAAGGAATTCGAAGTTCCGCAGCGCGGAATGGGCTCGGGCATGATACTCGATGCGCACGGCGACATCCTCACCAATTATCACGTTGTAAAAGGTGTCGACAAAATCAACGTCAAGCTCGCCGACGGGCGCTCGTTCAAGGCGCGCATCGTCGGCACCGATCCCGCAACCGACGTCGCCGTCATCAGAATCGAGGGCAAGGTTCCAGCGGACTTGCCGACCGTGCGCCTCGGCAACTCCGACGCTGAGCAGGTCGGCAATCTGGTGATGGCGGTGGGCGCGCCGTTCGGGCTGACGCAAACGGTCACGACCGGAATCATCAGCGCCAAAGGCCGCTCCGATGTCGGGGTTGCCGATTATGAGGACTTCCTGCAGACCGACGCGCCGATCAATCCCGGCAACTCGGGCGGCCCGCTGGTCAACATGCGCGGCGAAGTCATCGGCATGAATAGCGCAATCGAGACCAACGTAGGGCAATTCGCAGGCGTCGGATTCGCGATTCCGGTGAACATCATCAAGGCGATGCTGCCCCGCTTGATCAAGGGCGAAAAGATTACGCGCGGCCTGCTCGGCGTCGTGATCCAGGACATTACGCCGGACCTCGCCAGTCAGTTTCACCTTTCCGATACCAATGGAGCACTGGTCGCGCAGGTTAACCCGGATTCGGCCGCAAGTCGGGCCGGCATCAGGGCGGGCGATGTCATCACCGCTTATGACGGCAAGGAGGTCGCCGGCACGAGTGAGCTGCGAAATCTGGTAGCGGCGACCGCACCTGGTACGAAAGTCGGGATCGATATCGTGCGCGACGGGAAACCGCAGACTATCACCGCGGTCATCGGCAAAATAACGGCCGAAGCCGCCGAATCGGGCATCGTGCCCGGCGCAACCGGGGGTGAACTCGGCAAGTTGGGGCTGACCGGCCGCACGCTGACGCCGGAGCTGGCCGGACAATCGAATCTGACCGGGGACAAGGGTGTGCTCATCACCAGCGTCGAGCCTGGCAGCGTCGCGTCGCTGGCCGGCTTGCGGGCTGGCGATCTGATTACACAAGCCGATAAACAGCCGGTCGCGAGCGTCGGCGGTCCGCGCAAGGTGCTCGCCAAGGCGGGTGACAAAAAAGGCGTTCTGCTGCTGATCAAGCGTCATGGCGCCAGCATGTTCGTTTATCTGAGCAAGCCGTAAGGCGGTGCGATCGTATGCATGCCGGGCGCGATTCGGCTTTCGCGCCTGCGCATGTTCCTCCCCGCGATGCGTCCGGCCAGTTGAACGTTGATTGACCAATCTCATAACTTCCCCAGAACAAAAGGCCTAGATTTCGCATTACGGCACCAAAACAAGTGACCGCGAGAAGTCGAATAGTGCGGTGGACGGAATGCACTTTATCAAGAGGGAAAAATGAACAGGACAATCAAACAATTTGGGCTGATTCTGGCCGCCGCGGCGGCATTGGGAATATCGGCAAGCACGGCCTACGCGCAGGACAATGGCTATGTCCAGGCCCCGGTCTCCGGCGTCACTGTAAAAGATCCGTTCGGCCTGTGCTGGCGCACCGGCTACTGGACTCCCGCAATGGCTACCGAGGAGTGCGATCCGGAGCTTATGCCGAAGCAGGCCGCTCCGGCACCCGTGCACATGGCACCGCCTGCGCCGCCGGAGGCCGCACCTCCTGCGGCGCGCGAGCCGGTCACGGAATCGGTCACGCTGTCGGCCGATTCGCTGTTCGACTTCGACAAATCCGTGGTTCGACCCGAAGGCAAGGCGAAGCTCGACGAGCTTGTGGACCAGCTGAAGGGTGTCGAAGTGGAAACCTTCATCGCGGTCGGCTATACCGACAGGATAGGAAGCAAGGCCTATAACCTGAAGCTTTCCATGCGCCGCGCCGAGGCGGTCAAGGCCTACCTGGTGAGCCAGGGTGTGCCGGCCAACCGGATCTACACCGAAGGCAAAGGCGAACAGAACCCGGTGACCAAACCGGGCGAATGCAAAGGGCACACGAGCGCGAAGCTCATCAAATGCCTGCAACCGGATCGCCGGGTGGAAATACAGGTGATCGGTACGCGCGCGCGCTAGCGCAATTCGCAGCGCGCATTTCTTGACCCCGCCTTCCGGCGGGGTCTTTGTTTGGTGCGCCCGGCAGGGCGCACATACTTGGGGGTGGAAGTCCCCTACACGCCCGGCAAGGGGAAGTGTTAGCCGAACGGCAAGGGTGTCGCGGGCGACTGCGAATCTGAAGGAAGCTGAAGGCAA
>Ga0307377_10004579_pt1 | contig 15084 bp, 19 predicted proteins | sample TR3MG_FD_202535 | JGI IMG/M metagenome (GOLD analysis project Ga0307377, IMG submission 202535) | Soil microbial communities from Risofladan, Vaasa, Finland - TR-3 | ecosystem: Environmental > Terrestrial > Soil > Coastal area > Acid sulfate soil | place: Finland: Risofladan, Vaasa | collected... | reverse complement strand
ACCCTGATTTACTTTAACGAGGGAGAATTGTATGTGGGAATCTATTAAAGGCCGTGTTGGGAATCTTACGAAGATGTTCACCTCTAAGCGTGAAATGTCTGCGGTTGGGGCTATAGTGGCCGTGCTGACGGTTGGGGACTGGGTGTCAAAACTTTGTATAACAGCCATCTGTCTGGCCATTATATGGGCTTTGTCTCAAAAACCCACTCAGGAGTAGCCTGAGAGCATAATTTTATTACGTTGAGTTTGTGTGGGGACGGGTTGATTAAGGCTCGTCCCCATTTTTTATTTTAGGTAAAGACCCTTTTCCGGTACTTAGTACCATAACACTATTTACCAAGGGTTTATCTATGAATATGGAACAGGTAACAGAGCTCAGGTCATTTATGTCAGACGAGCCTTCTCAGCTTGAGGGGGTAGTTGCTCTTGACTCCAACTGGTTAATTCATAGGTCATATCACACCAATCAAAATCTATCCGTTGTTATTGGGGGAATCCCGGTGATAACGGGGGACATTTATGGATTCTGTAGGAGCGTTATGGATGCTCTTAGGAGGAGACCATCTTATGCAGTGGTTATGTGTTGTGACTCTCCTAAGAATGACCGGAAAGAAATCTATGCAGGATATAAAGGGACAAGGGACCATGGTGGAGTAGCCTACGGAAAGTGGGTTGAGGCTATGAGAACTGTATCTATGTTTCCCGGGGTTTATCTTTCACAGGAACCCGGGAAAGAGGCTGATGACATAATATTCAGCTTGGCATCAGATTACTCAGAGAGAGGGAAGAACACAATCATATTCTCAAGCGATAACGACCTTCTTCAGTCATTACAATTTAATAATGTTGAGCGAAGGTCTTCTTTTGCAAAGGGGGCCGATTCACATGGTCCTTCTTATGTAAGGGAGAGATATGGGGTGGAGCCCTCCCGTCTGGCATTCTTCAGAGCCATTATCGGAGATAAGAGTGATAACCTTGATGGATATATGAGATTCCCAAAGAAGGTAGCAGTTCAGGTGGTCTCTGAGTTCAACAATCCTGATGAGTATATTCACGCCGTGAATTCTGGAAAATATGTTCCAAACAACAGATGGACTAAAATGCTTTCAGATGAACCGGACTTGATGATTCGTAATTTTAAAATAATGGGCCTGAGTAAGATTCCATATAGGATATTTAAGATGGAGGCTACTCAGGAGTTTGTCATAAAATATAGGCTTAACAGTGTAAAAAGATTTGTGGAGGACTATACCGATGGGTCAGTTAGAAAAATTACCCTTGGAGATTGATGTCCTGAAGATGGGGGTATTTATTATCAGGATGGAGGGTTCTGGTGGGCTTATAGGCAAGCACCCGGATTATATAAAAGAGAAGTACAACTCTGTACTTTCAATGGACGAGCCATGGAGGCTTCTTGACAGCCATAACAAGCGAAAGTATGTGGAATGGCTCATCAGGTTTAGAAACTCTCTTGGAGAGGGTGTGGACAAGCTCATTATGGATATAACAGAACACTCAGCAGATGAAGTTAGGAATATTCTTACAGCACTGGGGAACCTATAGTGAATGATTTGTGGGATACTCTGACAGACGAGCAGAAGGAGGGGGTAAAGGCCCTATCAACCCACACATCATTCCTTCTGGCTGATAAGACCGGGACAGGGAAGAGTGCTCAGGTTCTATTTGGGTACAGGGAGCTTAGAAGGCTGGTAAAGAAGGATATTGAGTGGGTACTTTTAGTTCTAACCACAAAGACTGCGGCCGGGGTTTGGCCAAAGGAGAATGAGAAGTGGGTAGGTATGAGGTGTCACAGACTCGAATCCAATGTGGGAAATGAGTATAAATCAGCCGAGATATTGGTTATAAGATTTAACATGGTTGAGAAGCTTAAGGACCAGCTTAACTGGGTGTACTCAAACAGGATGGTGTGTTTGGCTGTTGATGAGGTTCACACACTGGCTAACCCAGAATGTCAGCAGAGTATGATGGCTAACAGGCTTAGAGCCTGTGCTTCTGTTATCTGGGGAGTAACAGCAACACCGCTGTTAAATCATCTTGAGAAGATGTTCTACATTTTTGATTTTATCAGGCCCGGGTACTTGGGTACTTTTAGAGGATTCAGTAACAGGTACTTAATAAAAGAAAAGAAGTATATCAGGATAAAAGGAAGAAGAAGGACCATATCAGTAATAGTTGGGTATAAGAACATAGAGGAGATACGGGAGAAGATTAAGCCCATGATGCTCAGAAGGTTCAGAAAGTCAAGAGCGGATATAAAGTTCCACAGGGTCCCAACATCCGAAGCTATTGAAAAACTATACAGACACACGGCCACAGGAGCTCTTACGGCTAAGCCAGAGCTATTTGCTCCAAGACTTCCTTCCCTTCAGCTGGCGGTTGATAATGCAATAGACTGGGATGGTGAGCCCAATGAGGATACGAGCCTGACGAATATGTCAAACAAAGAGCTTTATATGATACAACTCTGTAAGACTATTCTTAGGAGAGGGGAGGGAGTAATCGTATTTTCATTCTTTCATAAAACAATAGCCCGTCTTAAAATGGTGTTGAAGATGGGGGTTGATTATAATAAGCTTCATGTATTAACCGGGAGCACTCCTGATGCTATGAGAAATAAGATTGAGGATGAGCTATGTTCGGGGGACATATTAGTTGCATCGGCCTCTGGGGGAGAGAGTCGTAATTTTCAGGCGGTTAATAATATTATATTCTATAATATTCCATTTGATGTTATCAGCTTTATTCAGGGTCTTGGCAGGGTTGATAGGCTTGGTTCAGAGCACGATAAAATAGAGGCTCATATTCTTATAACAGAGGGAACGGTTGATGAGTACAAAGCCCATCTTCTTGAGAATCATATTGGATTGATTCAGAAGGTTATAGGGGGACCTGTTGAGCTTCCAACAGATATGGATAAACTTTCTCAAAAGGCCATAGAGAGTTTGAGGAAAGAGCTGTTGTGGAAGTTCGGGAAGAGTAAGAATAAAGGAAAGAAGATGACAAGTCCGGTTGAGCCCATAGAGGTTGGGGAGGTCCGAGATGTCTGAGACCTGTTCAAACTGCGGAGGTGCTGGATATACGCTATCAGGGGATAAAAGAGAGGTGTGCAGGTGTGCCTTAATTCAGAAAGCCCGGGCATACCTTAAGCCTTTAGGAGAGAAATTTATAGAGATAAAAAACGAAAGGATATTGGGTCTCACAGGAGCAGATAACTATTTGATTGAGTTTACTAAGGAGACCCCTATTCTTGAGATAAGGTCGGTTATGGCCCACCTTTTATTAAAAAAGGGTATGAAGAGAACATTCATAAACGTTAATGCCTACGACCTTGTAAGCACCTTTTTTGAGGAACACTCTCAGTATTGGAAATTATCTCAGATAAGTGCTGATGTAATATTGGTTGATATTGGATTTAATGAACCTAATAATAAACTGATGCCTGAGTTTATAAACTATATTTTATGGCAACAGATTAGAAAGAGAAAGCTATACTGGATTTTTTCTAAGGGTGCATATCCGTATAAAAACACCGAGGTTCTTTGTAGTGAGAATGGTTTTATCAGACTAGAGAAAGTCACAATATAATGGATTCAATGGAGAGAACAGGAAGGATACTTGCCTTTATTTTTAATGAGGGTAAGTCTATTGAGGACCGTACTAAACTCACATTTTTAGTAGCTGAGTCGGATATCCTTCCTCTTAGAGTTTCTGAGGTCCTTTCTCATAGTTTTGAAGCTGGCTCACCATTATCATATCAGCATTTGGTCACTGAGTATGGTCTGGCAACCCCTCTTGGGGAGAGTCCTGAAAGGCTTCAGGATGCCGTGGACCTTCTTAAGATTGAGATAGAGAGGCGAGCACGGGTAACAATAGTAAGCCAGCTAGTTGATATTTGTAATAGAGCAGAGGACCTTTCAACAGAGGCTATTGTATCACGGATAGAGTCCCTTAAACTACCCAGTGAGCAAAGGGTTATTAAAACATCAGATAAGACAGCTCATGAGGCCTACCTTGAGAGGAAGGAGCAGTCCACTGGGATGTGGACAACGGTTAGTCAGATGAATGAGGTTGTTCGTGGATTACAATATGGAACCATGACCGTGGTGGCCGCTTTTGCAAGTCAGGGTAAATCAACCACTGGACTTTGTTGGGCTCATTTTAATCTGGTTGAGTTAAAGTATAATGAGGTCATTCTTACAATGGAGGTCCCGGCTGAGATTGTTAAGTTTCAGCTACTATCAGCCCACAGTAATCTTGATAAATTTAAAGCAGAGCACGACCCTATAAATTATGAGCGTATCATGTATGCTGAACTTACCGATGAGGAAGAAGAGTATGTGTTTAAGGTTCTTGAACCAGACCTTTTTGGAAACCCAGATTATGGTAAGATAAAGATTGTTGAGCCGTGGGACTTTGGTAATTTAACGACAGCCTCAATGGACCGTTTTCTTGATAGCCTTGATTTTGAGGTTGATGCTTTGTTTGTAGATTATGCTCAGCTGTTAAAGTATGCAGGGGGCGGTTCGTGGACCCTTGACGAAGCAATATTTCAATTTTATCAACTATCACTAAGCAGGAAGATTATACTAATCATAATGGCTCAGACAAATAGGGAGGGGTGGAAAGAAGCCTGTGAGAATGAAGGAAGATATACATTAAGAGCTCTGGCAGATTCTAATGAGCTTGAGCGTGGAGCTTACCGGGTTTTCTTTCTGTATCTTGATGACGAGCTTAAAGAGGGAAATGAAATAAAGATAATGCTTGGAAAAAATCGTGGGGGAAGGACCGTTGATGAGCCTATAGTAACCCCATTTCATCCTGAATTCTGTTCAATGGGTGATGGTGCTAAGGGATACGATGATTCTATTGAAGAAGGACAAACAGATTTGTTAGGATTTTTATGAGCAAAGACAGAGAGGTTTTACGGTCCGATGAAGAGCCTGAGGGTTCTCGTAGTGATGAGAATGACCTAGATGCTATATGTGATATTGATGGGGTGGAGGAGCCAGATAAAGCTGACAGGAAATCTACGCCACGAAATGTAGATATAGTACTTCCTAATCGAGATGAGATTTTGTTGACCGGGGAGATGCCTCATGATAAGATTGAGGAGGGGTCAATAGATTTCAGTCATTTAGCACCTAGTGAGGAGTTAGCCACTATTGACGGGACATGGAATTCCATATCTATCTTATTTTCTCGTTTGCACAATGCGGTTGAAGTTTTATCAACTAGGGAGAGCCGGACAGTGAACAGGGAGAGAGCTGGAAAACTTAAAGATTCTTTAGATGTTATCCTTTACGATTGTGGGACTTTTAATGATTTACTTGAGGAGCTCTTACAATGAATCTTTATTTATACAGAGTTGAGGTTGTTGAGGTGTACGATGGTGATACAATAACAGTTAATATTGACCTTGGATTTGGAATGTGGATGAAGAACCAGAAGGTTCGTTTATATGGAATAAACACACCAGAGTTGAGGGGAGAAGAAAAGGCCCATGGGAAGTGGGTTCGTGATTGGGTTAGGGATAGGATTCTTGGAAAGACAGTTATTATTGAATCTCATAAGGATAAATCTGGTAAGTATGGTAGGTGGCTGGCAACCGTGTTTTATACACCAGAGGGATATTTGGGTATTCCTATAAATTTAAATGAACAGCTTGTCAGAGAGGGTCTGGCAGAAGAGTATATGAAGGAATAAATATGATATATGAATATGAATGTGATTCATGTGGACATAAAGGAGAGCTTGACCTTTCAATGAAAGCATCAACAAGGAACAGGAAGTGTCCTGTATGTGGAAAGGTTTCTTTTGTCAGGTTGGTAACGGGAGGTGGTGGGACAATATTTAAAGGGGGCGGTTGGGGCTCTAAAAAGCCGAGAGCAAATGACACGAATCTTTCCGACATTGCTAACCATGAAAAGTTCCGGAGATAGTAAACTATGGCAAAGAAAAGAAGAGGTGGTGGTCGTAAAGGTCTTAAGACATCAGCCGACCTCAGCATGTGGACCCATAGGAGGACATCAAGAAGTGCTTTTTTCAGAAAGTTTCATGACTTTGGGTCAAGCGTTATTCCACATCATGTAGCACCACCAGCACGGGGAACGCTATTCTGGATGAGGAACAAGAATCTTGCGGTGCTTGAGGCGGCTAAAAGAAATGTGTGTGTTCGGTTTGCTTATAAGAGAACCTATGTGGATAGAAAGACTTTTAGCTATTTGGTAGAGCCGTACAGTTTTAGATTTAAGAGGGGTAGGCTGGGATTTAGGAAGTTCTTTTATGGGTATCATAGGACAACACTTAAAGACGGGACACGGGGAATTCATTCTTTTTATTGGTTTAGAGTTTATAATATTGTTGTTTCAAGAGTCCCGTATAAAGCAAGGTGGCCTATTGAAATAGCACACAGACCTGTACCCGGACAAAATCCTTGATATATATTAGGAGAGAGATATGGGGAGTGCAAGTTGGGTTGATAAGGATGGTAATGTTCTTTCAGTAAACAGAGAAGACGGAGAGCAGAGAAGTGTGGTTTGTTTAAAGTTAAAAGCTCAGCCGGGGTTCCGGTCCATTGGGTATCTATGGAAGGAGAACGAGAAAGTTTACTTTGAGACTCATAGAACTTCAAAACACATATATAAGATTACGAGGAGCTGGGGATTTAATGCTTGTCTTCTTGATTCGGTCCTTCCAAGAGAGACGGTTGTTCGTGTAATCCAGACAGATGCTGGTAAACTATTCACATCTACTGTTGATAGAATGCTTAAAAGTAAAGATGGACATTATCAGACATATAAAAATAGTGGTGGGTATGAGACACAGAAGTTTGTTCCTATGAATGATTTTGATATAACCGATTTTAATGGAGGAATATCGTGAAAAAGAAGCTGGAAGATTTTTTGAATAAGTTAGATGTATCAGATGATATTAAGAGGGAGATTACAGTTCTCAATGACCGGATAGATGCCTACCTGCTGTGCATGGCCGCATCAGGAATATCATCGTGTAATATGGACCTCCTTAATCTTACATCAGAGACACCCATGATAATTATGGACATGGCTCTTTTAAAGTTTGCCCCAATCTCAGGCTCTGAAAAGGGGGAGGTTCGGATGCAGTATGTTGGTCGGAACTCTTACATGGCGGCCGCAAAATATCTTTGTCGGGTAACAACAGAGGATGAAGCATTTCGTTCAGCGGATAAATACTCTGGATTCCCGGAGTTTGTTATAAAAGAGATGGATAAAGTTTTGAGAATAAGAACAGTAATACCAATGTACAAGGGGTGTGTTGAGGCCCTTGGATTCAGGGCTTTGGATGAGTTCATAAATTTATTTGTGTCATTACTTGGAAGCGTGGACCCTGAGATTAAAAAAGATGACCCCGAAGACCATGATGTAGAAGGTGGGGAGTTTGGTGAGGGGTCTAATAACGGAAACATAATGGATGGAGGCGGTTTTAATGGAGCAGATAACCCTGACAAGAGAGCAGATTAGGCAGGTAAATGACCAGTGCAATGTTAAACTCCTTCTTAAAACGATTGGGGTTGATGTAGAGGGTAACCCAACGTGTCACTGCCCCTTTCATCCTGATGGTAAGAAGTCAGCTAAGTACTATGAGGATGGAAACAGTATCTATTGTTTTGCAGAGTCAAAGCAATATAAGGCTTATGATATTCTGAGATTTATAGGATTCAAGGATGAGGATATTATAAGTAGGGTTGACTTTACACGTTTACCAAAGCCAAAAGAGGCAAGGGGTCCGAGAACAATATTCACAGATAAAAGTAAAGCATCTTCTCTTAGGGCAAGGTTTATGGAGAGGAAGATTTCAGTAGCAGACTTTACCGTAAAGATTTTTGAACTTATATCGGGGACTGTACCAGATGCCTAAATACGATTCAAATTATAGACCAGACTATATTGGAGCTCATATTGATGATGGGTTTCCCGGAAAATATTCCCTAGGGATAATAAGAACTGAAGAGGAACTTAGGAAAGTTCTTTTGGATTATCGAGATTCTAAGAGGAGGATATTTTCGTTTGACTTTGAGACCTCAAGTCTTGATATGGTTAATAAAGGAGTTGTGGTTGGGGTTTCCTTTTGTTTTGATGGGAGGAAAGCTTGGTATATCCCAATGGCTCACAAGGTGGGGGTGAATGCAGAGCCGGGGTTAGATAAGTATTTAATAGCCTGTATTAAATCAGCCGAGGCGGCCCTTGTTTTTAATGCCGAGTTTGAGTACAGATGCCTGAGGAAGCTTGGGTGGGATATTGATAATCTGTATCTAACAGATGTTATGAATGTTGTTTGGAATGTGGACACCAATGTAACAAAGCTTAATTTAAAAGGTCTTGAGAAAGATATTCTTGGGTGGGAACGAACAGACTTTGAGGATACATTTGGGAAAGGAAACACCGTTGATTTAGTAACCCCAGAAGAGACCTATGAATATGCCTGTTTTGATTCAATATCCCCTTTACTTTTCTATGTATATTTTCATGATTTTGTTGATAAGAATAAAGGGGTAATAAAGGTTGACCAAGAGCTGGTAAAGCCAGTCATGTGTATGGAGGACTATCCTTTTCAGTTTGATGTTGACGCTCTTAAAGCGATGGCAGTTAGTATTTATAACAGGATGAAAAAAACAGAGTCCGATATCTACAAGGTTGTCGGATATGAGTTTAATATAAATTCTTCAACCCAGATAGCAGAGGCCCTTGACAGAGCAGGTGTTGATACGGGGGAGCGGACCGCTAAGGGGCAGATGAAGACGGGGGAGGACATGCTTATTAAGATAGCAGATGAATACCCCATTGTTAGGAAGATAATAGATTATAGACATGACCAGAAGAAGTTGGGGACCTATGTTAATTCAATGATTAAAGAGGTCGAGAGAACTGGAAATAAACTTCATTTTAAGTACTTTATGTCAAGAGTTCCTTCAGCAAGATTGGCCGCAGGAGGGGATAAAAAGAATCCTTATTATGCACCAATAAATATTCAGAATATAATAAAGCCCGGGAAGCAGATGTTTAAAGCGGTTATGGATGATGGACCAAAGTCTGTTCTTGGGTGGAGCTTCACACCGACTGATGAAAAGAAAGGTGATAATCTCATAGAAGGAATGGACCCCAATGAGAATCTTAGGGCCTGTTTTACTTTACCAGAGGACCACTACTGGGTATCATGTGACTTCTGTCTTTCTGAGGACACGAAGATAAAAACACCTGATGGTGATATGACAGCTCTTCAGGTGTTTCAAACATTTAAAAAGAGGATAGTTCAGGTGGAGACTCCTTTAGGTCCAAGACAGGTTCTTAAGGCTGAGAAAACCCGTCCTATGTACCAGTATGATATCATCCTTGAGAATGGGGTTAATATAAGATGTTCTTATAATCATGTGTGGATGGTGAAGGAGCCCAGTGGGGCTTTGTTGTGGAAAGAAACCCACGCTGTGAATTTGAGTGACTGCTTCATAGCCGCTGGGGACGGGGATTTTATCAGGGAGCTTCTTCAGGAAACAATAGTTAAAGGGACTCGGGATGCTCAGATAGTTACTGGAGATATTCAGGGAACAGTAAAAATATATGACATAAAAAAGGTTGACCCGGATGAGCAGGATACTGTGATGTATGACTTTGAGATAGAGGAGGCCCATTGTTTCTTTGCAGGAGGGGTAGTATCCCATAATTCAGGTCAGGAGCTGAGGCTTCCAGCCATTTTTAGTGGGGAGCCTTTGATGGTAAACACGTTTAAAAATAATGGGGACCTCCACGGGGAGGTGGCTGTTAGAATGGGTATAGATAGGCCTCAGGCAAAGACCCTCAACTTTGGGGTTCTGTATGGAGGAAGTGAGTACACGATGTACAAGGCCTTGGGGATTCCTTTGGACAAGGCTAAAATCTATATAGATGGGTGGTGGAAATCAATGCCTAAGCTGGATAGGTGGGCTAAAAGTGTTAAAAGGGAATCACAGAAAACGGGGTATTCAACCAATTATTTTGGGAGAAGGAGGCCCCTGAGGTTTTGGTATAAATCTGGAAATAGGAAGCTCATAGGGTTTGCCAACAGGTCAGCTCTTAACCATAAGATTCAATCCACTGGTGGGGATATCATGAGGATATGCCTTATAAAGATGTATAAAGAGCTTGTTCTACAGAAAGAGCCCGGGTTTATGATGCTTTCTTCAATTCATGATGAAATAAACATGGCTATGCACAAGGATGTCATAAGGGAACTACTTCCTAGGGTGGTTAATTTAATGGAGATTCAGATGCCTAGCTGGCCCATAAAACTAACAGTTGGTATTGAGATAGGTTGGACATGGGGGAGCCTATTCTCATTTAAGCTTACTGATGGGGAGCTTCTACCAGCATTTTGAGTCTCAAGCTTAAAAACACTATTCTGCATACATTGAAACGATGATATTATTTTAGGATAGTTATATGCAGATTCGTGTTGTCAAGGTCTCGGACACAGCTTATAAGTTTAGTACGGGGGATATCCTTCCGGCTGATGCTCGTAAGATAGATGTGGTATTATCTGAGGCAGGGTTTCAGATAGACCGTGTTGCCACACCTGAGGATGTGGGCCTTGGGACAACTCCAGACCAGAAACTACTGGATGATTTTTACGGGGATTGAGGTGGGAACTTTTGAGGACTATAAAAAAGTGAATGAGTTAGAATTCATTCTTCCTCAGATTACTACCGAAGAGGTAGAGCAGGAGTACACTGAGTTTTGGGAATATGTAGAGAAGTTTGATTTTCTTGGAGAGGCTTTTTTGCTTGATGAGGGAATCATATCAAGAATAACCGGACATATAAAAAAGAAATTAACATTCATAAAAGACTTGGCGATGCAAACTGGATTTAAGGCCATAGAACTTCTTAAAATGTTTAAGGACAGCAGGGTATTTAAATTCTTTTCTCTTATAGGATGGTCCTTTGAGAAGTTGTTCCAGTTGCTTAAGAGGGGATTTAGATTAGGACACGACTTGGCCGATGCAATATCAGAGTATTTAGCAAAAACAAAAGTGGGTAAATGGACTGAGGAAGAACTTAAGAAATTGGATATTTTTCTTAAGAGCCATCCTAAGACTAGGAAAGTTGGTGGGGTAGCCGTTGCCGCACTTTTAGTTTATATATGGTTCAACATGACTTTTACCGGAGATGCTGGGTACGATTTTGATATGTCTTCAATGTTAGGAGCACTTCAAGGAAATTATGCACTGGCATCCATCTTTGCTGGGAAGGATGGGTTTAAGCTTCTGGGGTTGTTTATAACGGGTCTGGCAGGACTTACATTCCCTTGGCCCGGTTCCGGGTCTGTTAAGTTCATAAGTGCTATCATCCAGACTATTGTGAGAAAGATTAAGTCTAAAGTAAGTTTGGTAAAATCAAACGAGCCACTGGTTGGCGTTATCTAAAAAGGAGGAATCGAATGGATGTCAAAGGTATGAAGGGTGCTCTCAAAGGAATCAAAGAAAAGGTTTCTGCTGTTGAGGCACAGAAAAAGAACGAGGGGATTAGTGAGAGCATTGCTTCAGATGCTCAGAAGATTCGTGATAGGGTCCGGGAGTTGCGTGAGAAAGCAAGACTCTCTGAATCAGAAGTTCTTGAACTGGACAGGCTCCTGTCTGAAGAAGATGAGTCCCAGTCTGAACCTGATGAAGATATTGATGACAGCTCTGAATCTGAAGAAGATGGAGAAGGAGAAGAAGACGAAGACGAAGACGAAGAGGGTGAAGAAGGCGAAGATGGAGACACCATTGATGAACGCATGTCACCTGCTGAGAAACGCAAACAGGCTAAGTATCGGAAGACCGCTTCCGGTAAAAAGGCCATTAAGAAATATGCAAAGAAATCAAAGAAGTCCAGTTACAAGGTTGACAAATCTCTTTCTCGTACCGCTAAAAAAGCGGCAAAAAAACGGAAAGAGGATGTTGACATTGATGATGATGTTGACACCATTGAAGAGCAGAATGACATTATGGAAATCATGCCTTTCGTTGAAGAGGGTATTGAGGATGTTCTCCGCATGTCGGACGATGCTGTTGATGAGCTCCTTCAGATGACAGATGAAGAGTTTGACCAGTGGCTTGATGAGCGTATGAGCTCCTCTGACCGCAGGTCTCAGGCCAAGTATCGGAAATCTGCCTCTGGTAAAAAGGCGGCTAAACGTTATGCTAAGAAAATAGGCCGTGCTGGTTATCGTGTTGATAAGAAGAGAGCCAAGATTGCGGCTCGTGCGGCTAAGAGGGCCATTCGTTAATAAGATACACTGGAGGTAATCTATGGGAACAAATCCCGAAGTAGCCCGTCATCCGTACAATGACACAAATGAATTCTTTCCAATCGTTGGTATGGGTCCGGACGGGAAACTATACCCCATTGCAGTTAAACCCGGTGGTGGTCTTGAGATTGAGATGGCTGTTGGTGGGATTGAAGTTGAACTGGACCCTGATAATGATGGGGTTTCAGTGTATGGGTGGGACGGGTCTGCTAATGCTCAGTTTCAGCTTATTCCGGTTGGGACGAGCAAGGCACTAAAGGTTTTTGAGATTTCACCTCCTGATTTTCAGAGGCTCCAGACTGATTTTGTATGGGCCGCTCTGAATACAACATTTCAGCAGGATGACTCATCAACCGAAGTTGATGTTGGAGTTGCCGGGCTTGGAACAAACAGGTTTAATGAATTGACCCTTGAGGTTGATTATACAACATCTGGGAGTGCCACTGGCCTTGAGATTATATTTGATTTTTCCGCTGATGCCTCAGCATGGGCTCAGGAGTGTGCTCAGACAGATGCTGGCTCAGCTCCTGTTGTTCGTTCACACGATGTGGTGGTCCATAGTCTTCCCCCAACAACCGATGTATACCGATATTCGATTCCTCTTAATGACGGGTATTACCGGATTAGGGCAAGGGAAGTTGGGACCGGAGGTGGGGCTCTTACTATAAGAGCTATTGCAGGTAGGAAATAAAACCGTTTGTTTAACAACTTTAACAATTCTAACATATTGAAAGAGGAGATTTAAGATGGCTGATATTACTAATATTCAGGTGCGTAGGGGTACACACGCTGATTTTCAATCACATACCCTGCTGTCTGGTGAGATGGCCTATCTTACTGATGTTAAGGGTCAGGCTTTCATAGGTGATGGTTCTCTGGCAGGTTCAGCCCTTACCCCGGTTGGTTCAGCTATTATTGGAACAGGTGCTCCTAGTGAGGTTACATATCCCCCGGCAAAATACAAAGGTCTTCAGTATTGGGATGACACAGCAAATCTCCTATACACTTGTAATGGAACTGCATGGGAAGTTCCAACTGATACCGGACATGGAACGGGTCTTGTAACCCAGCATAGTGATGTGTCTGATGCTGGCTCTGGTCAGATTATCACAGGGACGGAGAGAACAAATTTTGGGACGGCTTACTCACACAGTCAGGTTACCACAGGCAACCCCCACAACCTTGATGCCACTGATGTTGGTGCTGAGCCGTCTGGTGCAATAGCGACTCATGCGGCCATTGCAGGAGCACATCATGCCGCATTCACATCAACTGACCACGGCTCACTTGACCACTCATCCGTGATGTCAACTGTAATAGCCACTGATATTTCAGATATAAGCTCAGTTGGTAGTGGGGCAATTATCACTTCTGCGGAACGCTCAGCTTTACATGCCCGTTCCCACTCAATGAGCAGTGCCTCAGACCACACAAGCCCGGGTGGAGTGGTGAGTAACCTGACAGCTTTTGATGCTTCCGGATACCCGGTAGCGGACTCTGGTTACAAAAAGAATGATGCAGGTTCTGGGGAAAATGACCTTTGGTCCGCTCAGAAAATTGATGCAGTTGTTTCGGCCGCTCTTGACGGTCTTGACTGGCAAGCATCGTGTCTGAGTTATGTTGATAATACAGCTGTTCCTCCGACAGAAGTTACGGGAAATCGTTATATCCTTGATGCCACTGGGGCCTCTCATGCAAACTGGGATGGGGCGGCCGCAAACAGTATCGTTGAGTTTAACGGTACTACATGGGATGAGATTGTACCTAATGAGGGATACTCAACATGGCTTGAGAACGATGATAATGAGCGTGTGTTTAACGGCTCAGCGTGGGTTGTAAGGGCCTCAACATCTCTTCACAACAATCTCGGGTCTCTTCAGGGTGGTACAAGTGCTCAGTACTATCATTTGACCAGTGCAGACTACACAGCTTTGCGTGGTGGGTCTTCTGATGCTTCTACACTGCATCATCATGATGGTCGGTACTACACCGAAACAGAGATTGACACTATGAATCTTCTTTCAGAAGATGTCGTGGATGTAAAGGGAGACCTGCTTGTTGGGACAGCCAATAATACGGTAGGCCGTCAGGCTGTTGGTTCAAACAATCAGGTCTTGATTGCTGATAGTGCTCAGGGAACTGGTGTTAAGTGGGGAGCAGTTCCTGTTATTGATGGTGGGAATTTTAGCTAAGAGCTGACCCCCTGTTAAGAACTAATATAGGGAGGGAGGTTAAAATCCCTCCCTCCCTATTTTTATATTAGATAAAGAGAGGTTGGACATGCCTGAAGGAACAGCAATACAACTGAGGAGAGACACACGCTCTAATTTCTCATCTGAAGTTCTTGCGTCTGGGTATCCAGTCTGGGCTACTGATGAGAAAAAACTTTACATAGGCGATGGCTCTACTGCTGGAGGAATACTCCAGACAGGGACCGGACACGGAACTGGTGTAGTTACGGCTCATTCGGATGTTTCTTCAGCTGGCTCTGGTCAGATTATTACGGGGACGGAGAGAACAAATTTTGGTACGGCCTATTCCCACAGCCAGATTACGACAGGTAATCCTCATAACCTTGATGCGGCTGATGTTGGAGCGGCTACTTCAGGACATACCCATGGCCAGCTTCACGATGAATCTCATACCATAACCTCTCACAGTGATGTTACAGATGCAACTGGAGCTAATCTTGAAACCCTTACTGGCGGAGGGAATGCTGACGCTCTTCATATCCACTCCGCTTCTCACGGAACAGGTTCGGTAA
>Ga0307377_10004576_pt1 | contig 15089 bp, 6 predicted proteins | sample TR3MG_FD_202535 | JGI IMG/M metagenome (GOLD analysis project Ga0307377, IMG submission 202535) | Soil microbial communities from Risofladan, Vaasa, Finland - TR-3 | ecosystem: Environmental > Terrestrial > Soil > Coastal area > Acid sulfate soil | place: Finland: Risofladan, Vaasa | collected... | reverse complement strand
GAGCGCGACGAATGAGGCAGGCTTGGGGCAGGTTCGTTCCATGATTCCGTCTCCCGTAGGTCAGGTATTGCAGATTCCCTCAGATCAGGAGGGCGGGCGCGGGGACCCGCCCCTACAACCGAGCAGGCGGCACGTTCACTCTACAATACTATAGCACGGAAAGAGGCGTTTGTCAAGTGGTGGGAAGAAAAAAAGAAAAAACAGGATGGGCAGGATGATCATCCTTCCTATCCTGTGCATCCTGTAGCTTCTTCCCCTCAGTCCGCCGTCTTGATGATCCACTCCGCGAGTTTCTCGGGGTCATGCCGGAGCAGGTCCTGCTTCTCCCACAGGACGCGCTTGACGTCGAGGTCCTCGACGAGGTCGGCGCGAACGATCTCGGCGCCGAGGGAATCGACGTCGCCGGGGACGACGAGCTCGGCGCCGTCCTTCTCGTAGCGCTCGAGGATGGAGCGGGGGGGCACGGTATCGTTGAGGAGCACGGCGTCGAGCGGGCCGCCCAGGTATTTCTGGATGGCTCGCACGTGATCGGCGGCGTCGAAGCCGTCGGTCTGGCCGGGCTGCGTGACGATGTTGCAGATGTAGACCTTCTTGGCCTTGGAGCGGACAATGGCGTTGGCGATGTCGCGGACGAGCAGGTTGGAGATGACGCTGGTGAAGAGGCTGCCGGGGCCGAGGACGATGATGTCGGCCCGGCGGATTTCCTCCACCGCTTCTGGCGCGCCGGGCACGTCGGGGTCGCGGAGGTAGACGTCGGCGATGGGCGGCTTGCCGGGCTTGCGGACGTTGAACTCCTGGTCGTGAACCTCGCCGTCGACGGTGCGGGCGCAGATGTGGGTGTCGCTGAAGGTGGATGGGAGCACACGGCCGCTGATGGCGAGGATGTCGCCCGCCTGCTCGAGTGCCAGCTCGAAGCTGCCGGTGATCTTGGTGAGTGCGGCGATGAAGAGGTTGCCGAAGCTCATTCCATCCAGCACGCCGCCGTCGAAGCGGTACTGGAAGAGGTCGTGCAGCAGCCTTTCCGACTGTGAGAGGGCGACGAGGCAGTTGCGGATGTCGCCCGGGGGCAGCACACCGAGGTCGTTACGGATCATTCCCGAGCTGCGGCCGGAATCGGTGACGGTGACGATGGCGGTGAGGTTGAGCGTGTATTTCTTGAGGCCGCTGAGAACCATGGGGAGGCCGGTTCCGCCGCCGATCGCGACGATGCGGAGGCCGGCGGTGGCGTGTTTCTTGCCGGCGATGTGGAGCGTGCGTGGGAGCTCGTTGAGGCTGTTCACCCGGTAGTCGGGGATTTCGATATCGGTTTTCGCGGCGATATCCTTGAATCGCCCGTGGTAGAACTGCACGGTGGTGGTGCCGAGGATATTGCCGATTTTCACCTCGGCGTAGATGCGGTCGCCGACGACCGCAATCTGCTCGGGCGCGAGCTTGTACTTCGCCATCAACTGCTCATAGCATTCGTCGAGGGGCAGGCCCTTGTCGGAGTCGTTGATGATGATCTCGTCGAAGGCGTCTTGCAGGCCGAGCATCCTGATTTTCTTCTGCTGGCGGGTGTAGACACCGGTGGTGACGAGGAGGAGGCGGTAGCCTTCGTTGCGGAGGTCTTCGAGCACTTCGCGCGTGCCGGGAAAGGGCTGGATGTTTTCGACCTCATCGGAGTTGTAGGCGGCCATTGCCGCGTCGACGACTTCCCTGGATGAGGAGAACCTGGCGGCGATCCGCTGGAAGACGTCGAACTTCGGGCCGAATTCCTCCTCGAGCTGCACTTGGAGATTGTAGGCTTCCTCCTCGGAGCAGGGGAGGCCGGCCCGCACCATCGCGGCGGCGGCTCGCCGGCGGGCACTCTCCACGAGCTGGCCCGTGCAATCATACAGCGTGTCGTCGAGATCAAATATGACCGCTCGAATTCCGGACATTCACGGCTCCTGTTCTTGAGGAACGATGAAGGATGAACGATGAACGCCGACGGATTGTGCTCCATCGTTCATCGTTCTTCATCATCCGTATCTGCACGCTAGCATTATAACCCGGCAGTGCAGGGATTCAACGATAATCGCACGACGAACGATGAACTACGGATGGCGAACAGGAATAGGTCCGTGTTCATCCTTCATCGTTCCGCTGTGGAAGTTTCGGCAGTGGCGGCGGCCGGTGCCATCCTTGCTTCGCGGGAAGCGATATGGTAGAATGCCGCGAAGAATGAACAGGGATGAATGGGATGAATGGGATAAGAGGGAGGAGACAGGATGAACAGGATGAATCAGGATCTTGATCCGTTCTTATGCCATTCATCCCTGTTCCCTATTCTGAATCCATGTTATCCCGACACGGGAGACTGCGCATGACGAGAAGCTGGAGCTGCCTGGTGTTGGTTATCGCGGCCGGCTGTTTCGGTCGGTCGGAGGAGGTTGCGCGGACTGGTGTGGTGACGGTGCAGGTCGATTGGGAATCGATTCGACAGACGATGGTCGGTTTCGGCGGCACGATGGGCTGGATTCACCCGCATCCGCGCCAGCGCGAGAAGATATTCGACCTGCTGTTCACCGAGCTGGGAGCATCGGTGCTGCGAATCCAGGCGCTTGGCGGGGAAGCCGGCGACGAAGATTGCCTCGAGCCTGCCAACGACAACGATGATCCCGATACGTTCAACTGGGCCGGCTTCGCGATCAGGACGACCGAGGCGAAGAACGCCATCATCATCAAGGCGGCACGCGACCGCGGCGTGAAGACGATCATTGCCACACCGTGGAGTCCGCCCGGGTGGATGAAGACGAACGGCACGCGGGCGGGCGGCGGAAACTTGCGGGAGGACTGCATAGCGGAGTACGCCGAGCTGTGGGCCGCGTACGTCATCGGCATGCGGCGGGAGTTTGGCGTCGACATCCACCACATATCGCTCCAGAACGAGCCTGACCTCACCTACTACTATCCTACGTGCCGCTGGGAGCCGGAATTCCTGGCCCGGACCGCCGAGGCGGTGCGGGCACGGCTGCAGCGGGAGGGGCTTGACGTGCAGGTGCTCGGCCCGGACACCTGCCGCATCTACAACATGCCGGAATACGTGGAGGTGGAGGAGGAGACGATCTCGCAAAGCGGCGACCTGAGGCCGCGGCGGGCCGCGCCGATTCTCACGCACCTGTACGATCTGTCGGTCCCGTACGAGCGGGTGGATCGCGACGCAAGCCGGTGGCGGGATGCCCGAACCTTCGCGCAGAACATGGGCCGGCCACTGTGGCTGATGGAAACGGCCAACTACCTCAGCTACGGCATCGAGCCTGCATCGTGGGACGAGGCGATGATCTGGGCGCAAAAGATCCACTGGGCCCTCGCCGAGGGCGACTGCGAGGTCGTCTGCTGGTGGTCGCTGTTCTTCGATAAGAAGGGCGAGGCGCTGGTCTACTGCCCGGAATCCGAGAACGAGCAGTACGAGATCACGCCGAAGTTCTACACGTCGATGAACTGGTTCCGCTTCGTGCGGCCGGGAATGGTGCGGTGCGAGGCGAAGACGGATGAGGAGGGGCTGCTGGTGACGGCGTTCAGCGGAGCGGATGGCGAGCGCGTGATTGTTGTCGTGAACACGGGCGGCACCGCTCGCGAGGTTCAACTGGCCCCGCCGGCAGGAGGCTGGCGACGATACGAAACGAGTGCATCCCGGCACTGCGAATCGCTGGCGCCGGTCACCGGGCCGCGGCTGGCGCTGCCGGCCGGTTCAGTCACCACGCTGGTTGGCGGCCGGCGCGAGTAGCATCGCGGCCGTGTCTTTTTTTGGAACGAACACCACCGCCGCTCGTCAAACATGATGGTGCCATCATTTTCCGAAAGGGGAATCACACATGACCAGGATTGCGGCGATATGGATCGTTACGTGCGCGGCCGTTCAACTGTACGCGGCGGAGACCGTGAAGACGGAGCACGTTTCGGTTTCGCATGACGGCGTTCCGAAGGCGTACGCGGACGCGATCGCGCGCGTGGCGGAAACGGCTCGCGCCGCCGCCATCGAGCAGTTCGGCCTCAACGTGCCCGACCGGATCACCATCGTCTGCGAGGTGGGCAAGATCGTGCGGCTGTTCAACGATGGCAGCAGCGTGATCAGGCTCACCGTCGTGTCGGAGAAGGACTTGAAGGCGCCGGCGACCAGCGGTGTGTTCAATCTCTACGGCATCTGCCACGAAATCGGGCACCTGGGCATGTATCGCGCCATCAAGGACCACAGCTTCCTCGAAGGCAGGGCGAAGGAGGGCTGGGCGCATTACATCGGGTCGAGGCTGGTAGACGTGGTGTACGCGAAGGAAGGGCCGGACCTGTGGCCCGACCGCTATGACTACCGGGCGGACGGAATGAAGCGGTTCGAGGCGCAGCGGGCACCAGGCGGGATGCCGGATGATGCGAAGGGTGCTGTCTTGTGGGCGGAGTTGCTGGAGAAGTCGGGCGACAAAGCCGCCGCGCGCGTGTTCGCGGTGCTCAAGGATGCAAAGATCGACGCGGCCAAACCCGAACCTAGCGTTCGCGATGCGCTCGCGGCCGCCGCAGTGGGCGACGATATCCTGGGATGGTGGGGCAAGGCGGGGTCCGTGTTTGTCCGTGTGAGGTCGACGAGCGATTTCAAGCTGGTCACGCTGGCACGCGGTGAGCTTCCGTCGGCTCCACGCGAACTGGCCAACGACGATGGAAAGGCGGCCGGCAGAAGCAGCCTCGCCGGCTCCGGCCACGCCGTCCGGTTCGATGCACCGAGCGATGCATGTTACCTGACAGCCGTGCGGCTCTACGGATCGCGATATGGCGGCAAGGAGGGTGAGTTTCGCGTGTGGCTGTGCGATTCCGAATTCCGCTCCATCACCGCGTTCGCGTTCCCGTACGCCGAGTTTGCGCCGGGCAAGCCGAAATGGGTCGAGCTGCCCGTAATGCCCACGCTCGTGCCGCAGCAGTTCATCATCTGCGTGGGATTCAGTCCGACCGCCCAGCACGGGGTATTCCTGAGCCGCGACAACGAGGGCAGCGGGAGCTCGTCTACCGGGCTGCCGGGCGAGAAGCCGCGGCCGTTTGATGGCGGCGACTGGCTGATGAGGGCGGTTGTGCGCGAGAAAGCGACGGAAGACGTGAAGAAGGAAGAGATGAAGAGATGATGGGATGAAGGGATGAAGGGATGAAGGGATGAAGGGACAGGAACGGCCTCTTCCGGTCCTCCCGTCATCCTGTCCTCCCGTCATCCTGTCCTCCCGTCCTCCCGTCATCCCGTCATCCCGTCATCCCGTCATCCCCTCATCCCCTCATCCCCTCATCCCCTCATCCATTCAGCTTCCTCTATCCTTGCATCTGGGAATTCCTTGTGGTACAATGGGTTTTTCCGGTTTTCAAGGCGAGGAGCGAGATGGAGAAAATCAAGGCAATTGCGTTGTTGTCGGGCGGGCTCGACAGTATGCTCGCGATCAAGGTGATGCAGGAGCAGGGGATCGAGGTCGAGGCGCTCAACTACGTGACCGCGTTCTGCCGGTGCACGTCGAACGATAGCTGCAAGCTGGAGGCGCTCAAGGCCTCGGAGCAGCTCGGGGTGAAGGTGCGCGTGGTGAACAACTCCCGCGAGTTCCTGGAGGTGGTGAAGGCCCCGAAGCACGGCTACGGGAGCAACATGAACCCGTGCATCGACTGCCGGATCCAGATGTTTAAGGGTGCCGCCGAGTACATGCGGAAGTCGGGCGCGAGATTCCTGATCACGGGCGAGGTGCTCGGGCAGCGGCCGATGTCGCAGCGCCGCGAAGCGATGCGGCTGATCGACCGCGAGAGCGGCGTGGCGGGGCTCATCCTGCGGCCGCTGTCGGCGAAGTTCCTCGAGCCGACCGTTCCCGAGAAGGAGGGCTGGATCGACCGTGAGAGGCTGCCCGCGATCAAGGGCCGGTCGCGCAAGCAGCAGTTTCAGCTTGCCGACCTGCTGCAGATCAAGGACTATCCCTGCCCGGCCGGCGGCTGCCTGCTCACCGACCCGGAGTTTGCCCATCGGTTGCGCGAGCTGATGGATCATTCCGAGCTGACGCTGAACGAGGTGCACCTACTGAAGGTGGGCCGCCACTTCCGCATCGATCCCGCCACCAAGGCGATCGTCGGTCGCAACGAGAAGGACAACGAGAAGCTGTTTACGCTGAGCCATGACGACGATTTGATGCTCGACGTGCCGGACGTGCCCGGCCCGCTCACTCTCCTGCGGGGCGATGCGACCGACGAGAACGTAGCGACCGCCGGCGCACTCACCGTGCTCTATGCGCACGGCACCGAGCCGATGCCCGTGCAGGTGAAGCGAGGCAAGACCGGCGATGCACGCACCATCCAGGCCGCCCCCGCTCCTGTAGAGCTGGCACGCCGATTGATCATAAACTTGAGCACTGAGCGAGTTGGACCCGGGAGGAGATGAAGTGATGATGGGATGATGAGATGAAGTGATGATGGGAAAATAGGTTGCTGTTCTGTCCTATTCCTTCATCTCTTCATCTCTTCATCCCATCATCTCATCATGCGCATCTTTGCGTCCTTCGTGCTCTTTGAGTCTTTGTGGTTTATCCATTTTCCATCTGAGGCACTATGAAATTCGGATTCAGCACGAACGCCTTTCGACGGTTCGAGATCACGGACGCCCTGCGGGCGATCGCCCGGTGCGGCTACGAGGGCGTGGAGATCCTGGGCGATATCCCGCACGCGTATCCGCCGCAGACGGACGACGCGAAGATCGCCGCAATCCGCGCGGTGCTCGCCGAGACCGGCCTGAGGCCCGCCAACGTGAACGCCTTCATGCTCTACGGCATCCAGAACGAGATCCAGCATCCGTCGTGGATCGAGCCGGAGGCGGCCTTCCGGCGCAAGCGGGTGCAGCACACGATCGACTGCCTGCGGCTGGCCGCGAAGCTGGGCGCGCCGAACATCCAGACGCAGCCGGGCGGCCCGCTCGATCCGTCGATGAGCCGCGAGCAGGCGCTCGACATCTTCGAGGCTGGCCTGCGCGAAGCCCTCGAAGTCGCCGAGAATGAAGGCGTGATGCTGCTTATCGAGCCGGAGCCGCTGCTGCTGATCGAAAACGTGCGGCAGATGGACGAGCTGTTCTCGCGCGTGCGGTCGCCGATGCTCGGGTTGAACTTCGACATCGGCCACTTCTACTGCGTGGGCGAGGACGTGCCCCGGGCGATCCTGCACTTCGGCCCGCGCATCCGCCACGTCCATATCGAGGATATCGCCGCCGACCGCCGACACTATCATATGGTTCCGGGCGACGGCGCCATCGACTTCAAGCCGATCCTGCAGGCGGTGGAGAAGATCGGCTACCAGGGATTCGTGACCGTGGAGCTGTACATGCACCAGGAGAATCCGGAGGAAGTGGCGGCAGCGGCATTGAGGCGATTGACGCGGATTTGCGCAGAGCTGTGATCCGCAGATTACGCAGATTGCGCAGATTCGACCCGAACCATCTCCGACAATCTGCGAAATCTGCGGATAAACAAATCTTCGGATGACGAAAGGAACGAACAATGACGGTTCGCGTTCGTGTAGCCCCAAGCCCAACCGGCGACCCCCACGTGGGCACCGCATACATCGCCCTCTACGACTACGTCTTCGCGCGGCAGCAGCGCGGCAAGTTCATCCTGCGGATCGAGGACACCGACCGCACGCGGTCGACACTGGAGTCGGAGCGGATGATCATGGAGTCGCTGCACTGGCTGGGGCTGGATTACGATGAGGGGCCGGACGTCGGCGGGCCGTACGGCCCGTACCGGCAGTCGGAGCGGTCGGAGGTGTACAGCAAGTATTCGCAGATGCTGCTGGAGAGCGGCCATGCCTACCGCTGCTTCTGCACGCCGCAGCGGCTCGGGCAAATGCGCAAGGAGCAGGAGAAGGCCAAGCTGCCGCCGAAATACGATGGCCGATGCCGCGGCCTGTCCACAGAAGAAGTGCAGAAGAATCTCGATGCCGGCCTCCCGCACGTCGTCAGGCTGGCCGTGCCGCGAACGGGCGAGACTTCATTCGCCGACAAGGTCCGCGGTGTCGTCACCATCGCCAACGAGCAGATCGACGACCAGGTGCTGATCAAGTCGGACGGCTTCCCCACCTACCACCTCGCGAACGTCGTCGACGACCACCTGATGGAAATCACGCACGTCATCCGCGCCGAGGAGTGGATATCGTCGACCCCCAAGCACGTGCTGCTCTACGAGGCGTTTGGCTGGCATCCGCCTGAGTTCATTCACATGCCGCTGCTGCGCAACCCCGACAAGAGCAAGATCAGCAAGCGCAGAAACCCCGTCTCGCTCATCTGGTTTCGCGAAGAGGGCTACCTGCCCGAAGCCCTGCTCAACTTCCTTGGGAATATGGGCTACAGCTTCTCCGACGGCCGCGAGATCTTCACGCTGGACGAGATGATCGCCGATTTCTCGTGGGAGCGCGTGGGCAAGACCGGCCCGATCTTCGATTTCCAGAAGCTCGACCACTTCAACGGCACGTACATCCGCAAGCTGAGCGTTGATGAGCTTGCCGACCGCCTCCTCGCCACCGCGCTGAAGGACGCAAACCCCGCCGAGATGGCGCCGTGGGCCGTGAAGGATGGCGCGCTCGACCGCAGCTTCCTCCTTATGGTCGTCCCGCTGGTCCAGGAGCGGATGGAGAAGCTGAACCGCCGCGAGTTCGACGACATGGCCGATTTCTTCTTCGTCCCGGCCGACAAGCTGGTGTACGACCCGGCCCTGCTCGTGCCGAAGAAGCAGCCGGCGTCGGCCGTCGCCCCCATGCTCGAAAAAGCCGCTGCCGCCCTCGCCGCCGTCGACCGCTGGGACCTCCCGACCGTCGAAGACCGCCTCCGCACGCTCAGCACCGACCTCGGCTGGAAGGCCGGCGACCTCTTCATGACCATCCGCATCGCCATCACCGGCAAGAAGGCCTCGCCCCCGCTCGTCGAGAGCATGGTGGTGCTGGGGAAGGAGGAAAGTGTGAGGAGGGTGAAGGTAGCGCTGGAGCGCTCGCAGGCGATCTGACGAGCGCGGCCGCATAGCATTCACGCGCAGGCGAGATGGATTCCGGTCCATCTCGCCTGCTTTCATGCCGCCAGTGTGCAGGTTCGACAACTGCAGACACAGTAAACACCTTGTCGAAATACGGATTTTTGCTTGACATCCCTCTGTTGTTTGGTAAACTGAAGTCATTGCAGCGTGTTGGCGTCAACTCGTCATCGGTGGGGTTGGTGGATTCTGAGGGGAGGCTCTCGTCGCACAGCCTCGACATCTGCGCGCAAAGCAAAGGTCTCTGTGGTCTCTCGTCGACCGTGCGCGGTGTTCACGAACACCTGAGCAAGCCTTTTGATGAGGTGACGACGCTCTTTTCATCATCATTCTTGGGACAAGGAACAGAGAATCATGGTCACACTCAGGACGCCTCTCATCGGAATCTTTGCACTACTGCTCCATCTTCTCGACCCGGCTCAAGCCGAGACGGTAGTGACACAGCCAATCCTCACGTTCACGGGGCATACATCGCAGGTCCGTGCCGCCATTTTCTCTCCTGACGGAACCCAGGTATTGACCACAGGGGACAAAACGGCCAGGCTGTGGAACGCCAACACTGGCTCCTGTGTCCGCGTTTTCACGGGTCACGTGGGTGCCGTGCTCTGTGCCGATTTTTCACCTGATGGTGCAAAGCTCGCAACGGGCAGCTACAAGGAATGGAAACTGTGGAATGTATCGACGGGTGATTGCCTCCAAACACTTGCGGCCAGTTGGTCGGTTGACTCCATTGCCTTTTCACCAGATGGCCGGCAAGTGTTGCATGTGGATGCCATGTTTGCGAAACTATGGGACATTTCGACCGGCGAGAACGTCATAAGCTTCGATGGCCACTCGGCTCACGTGCAATCCGTGGACTTCTCACCCGACGGTACACGAGTGCTGACGGGCAGTAGCGACAACACCGCTAGGTTGTGGGAAGCTGCTACCGGTTTGCGGTTGCGGACCTTCAGCCACAGCAACGCCCTTTGTTCGGTTGCGTTCTCGCCGCGTGGCACATATGCGTTGACAGGCAGCTATGACAGGAAAGCGATCCTGTGGAATGCGATCACGGGCAATCAGATTCGCACGTTCAGCGGTCACACTGACGCGGTCTCCTCAGTCGCGTTCTCACCAAGCGGAACGAGGATTATGACCGGAAGCTATGACGGCTCAGCGAAACTGTGGGATGTTGCCTCTGGTGTCTGCCTTCGCACCTTCCTTTGGCGGGGCGGGGAGGATAATATTGCGTCCGTGGCGTTCTCGCCTGACGGTTCAAAGGTGCTGACGGGGAGTTGGGACCATAAGGCATATCTTTGGGCCTCTGGAATCGAGTTCCATGCTCTTACCGTCCAATCTGAGCCTACGGTCGGCATCGACATCACGGGAAGCAGGCCCGGCATGACGAACTATGCGGTCACCTGCGAAGAGGGGGAAGCCGTCGATCTCAATGCACCCCCCCGCACCACCATCGACGGCTTTGCCTATAACTTCGTCCGGTGGATGCTCGACGGTGCTAGTCAAGCCGACGGAGCGGCAGCATTGCAAATCACCATGGATGCTGCGCATACGGTCGTGGCGGTCTACCAGGCTGAACCGACCAGCATCCTAACTGTGGGGTCTTCCCCCGTCCCCGGCATCTCCATCACCGGCGACAAGCTCGGCACCACGAACTACACAGTATCGTGCACCTTCGGTCAGGTGGTGAACCTGACAGCGCCGCTGACTGCGACCGTTGCCGGCACCAATTACAACTTCATCCGATGGACGGTCGATGGCATCAACCAGCCCGACGGAGCAGCGGCCCTGCAGGTCACGATGAATGCACCCCACCATATTGCCGTTGCCTTCTATGAGGTGATTCATGTTCTCACCGTACAATCGTCACCAGTCACCGGCATCTCCATAGCAGGCGGTAAGCCTGGCACAACCAACTACACAGCATCGTGCACCGTCGGTCAGGTGGTGAACCTGTCGGCGCCGGCAACGGCGACCATAAGCGGCACGAGCTATAGCTTTACGCGATGGACAGTCGACGGCGTTGCTCAACCCGACGGTGTGGCGGCCGTGCAAGTGACGATGGACGCGGCTCATACGGTTGTGGCAGCCTACCAGGCCGAACAGATGAACCTGCTCACCGTCCAGTCTTTCCCCGTCCCCGGCATCGCCATCACGGGCGATAAGCCCGGCACGACCAACTACACAGCATCGTGCACCGCCGGGCAGATGGTGAACCTGACGGCGCCGCCGACGGCGACTGTAGGCGGCACGAACTACAGCTTTGTGCGGTGGACGCTTGATAGTGTGAACCAACCCGACGGCCAGGCGGGCGTGCAGGTGACGATGAATGCCGAGCACACGGCGGTGGCGGCTTATCAGATTCAGACGCACACGCTCATTGTGAGGTCCACCCCGGTTGATGGCATCGAGATCGGTGGCAGCAGGCCAGGCACCACGGAATACATTGCAGTCTGCGACGATCAGGAGGCGGTCAGCCTGGCTGCTCCCGCAGGTGTGGCTCTGGAAGGCGAGGCGTATGCGTTCGTCCGCTGGATCGTTGACGGCATGAATCGCCCGAGTGAAATGGCGACTACGACGATCACGATGGATGCCGATCATACCGCGATCGCCGTCTACAGCCGATCTGCAGCGATGATCGTGAGGGGCCCGGTCGAGCGCGGCGAGCTGGCGCCTCTCGAGGGCGGCGGGACCTTCGAGGTCGACATCTATGTCGAGAACGCCATGGCCGTCGCAGGCTTCCAGGCATATCTGCAGTTCCTTGACGGCGGCGGGGCCGATGCCGCATTCCTGCTCGACCCGGCCACGCCGGTGCAGTACAACACCGCCATCTGGCCTCTCATATTCGAAGTGAACACCGGTGATCATCGCGCTTTCGGGTTCATGTCGCTCAGCGGCGATGCGGACATAACCGAGGAGACATGGGTGGCGACCGCGACCTTTGCGTACGGGCCCCAAGCGGTGGGAATGTACAGCATCGTGATGCACCCAGACTACACGATCATCGGCAGCGGCAGCGGTGCCGGCATCCCGTTTCATTCCATCGCCGGTTCCGTAAACATCGGGGGGCGTCCCCAGTTGACGGTGCAGTCATCACCCATCGCTGGTGTGCAGATCACCGGCGACCGCCCCGGCACCACGAGCTATTCGGTTCTGTGCGAGCCCAGCGAGATCGTGAACGTCGTTGCGCCGGAGATCGTCATGGATCACTCGGCTCAATATGATTTCGTGCAGTGGGCGCTCGACGGCGCCCCGCTGACGACCGGACAAGCGAGTATTGCAGTGGTGATGGATGGCGACCACACGGCAGTCGCAGTCTACGAGTTGCGCCAGTTTGCGCTCAGCGTGCGGTCCGCGCCTGCCGGCATCGTCATCGGCGGCGACAGGCCCGGCACCACCCCCTATGACATTTCTTGCGACGGCGGCTCCGGCGTTACGCTCGAAGCACCGGCGACAGCGGTGGTTGCATCGACCGGCTACCGGTTTGCCCGATGGACCATTGACGGTGTCGACCAACCCGACGCGCAGACGACAGTGCAGATCACGATGGACGCCGACCACGCGGCAGAGGCCCTCTATGCGGCTGCCCCAACGCTGATCCTCCGCGGGCCTGCCGATCGCGGCGAGGAGCCTCCGCTGTCCGGTGGCGGCACGTTCGTTGTCGATGTCCTCGTCAACACCATCACCGGCCTCGGCGGCTTCCAGGCCGGCCTCGACTTTTTCGACGACGTCGGCACCAACGCCGGCTTCCTCGTCAGCAGCGTGGACGGCGATCCCCTCTTCGGCGGCATGAAGCTCGAGTTCAACTACGCGGTCTGGCCCGATATCCTGCCGCTCTACGTCGGCGACAACGAGACCTTCGGGTTCATGTCCAACGCCGGCGACATCGACATCACGGCCGAAACGTGGGTCTTCCACGTTACCTACGAGTATCCGCCCGATGCCTTGGGCACCTACACCATCGCAACTGATCCCGATCTGACGGCAGTGGGAGGCGGCAGCGGGGCCATTGACTTCGCGGAAGTCATCGGCACCGTGACCATCGCCACTCGTCGAACGCTCACGGTGCAGTCCAGCCCGTTCAGCGGCGTGGCTATCGAGGGCGGAAAGCCCGGCACCACTGACTACGAGGCGATCTGCTTCGACGGACAGACCGTCAGCCTCACCGCTCCGGCCGAAGCCGTCAACCCCGGCGGCGTCCACCACGAGTTCGTGCGCTGGCACGTCGACGGCGCCGCTCAGCCTGATGGACAGCCTGCGATCGATGTGTCGATGGTCGATGATCGCACGGCCGTGGCCGAATACCGCGTCAAGTCCTATCCGCTGCACGTGCAGTCGGTGCCGTTCACCGGCGTGCCGATCACCGGCGACCTCCCCGGCACGACCGATTACACCGTGGATTGCCCACACCGGCAGGTTGTGAACCTCACCGCGCTCGGAACGCTGGAGATTGAGGGCGTAGTGTGGAACATCCTGCACTGGGTGGTCAACGGCGTGCAACAGCCGAACCGGGTGGCGGACGTGTCGATCACGATCGATGGTGAGACCACGGCCGTAGCCGTCTACCGTCAGGCCCCGCGCCTGATCTTCAAGGGCCCGCACGACCGCGGCGAGGAGCATCCCGTCGCCGGGGGAGGCACGTTCCTAGTCGAAGTCTGCCTCGATGCGTTCTACGGGTTCGGCGGCATGCAGGTCGGCACCAGCTTCATCGATTCAGCGGAGGCAGACGCGGCATTCCTCATCTGCCTGGTTGGGGGCGATCCCGACTTCGGCGGGATGAAGGTCGAATTCAACTCCGCCGTCTGGCCGAACATCCTGCCTCTTTACACGGGCGACCAGCGGACCGTTGGCTTCATTTCGCTGGATCAGGATATCGACATCACGGAGGAAACCTGGGTGTTCAGGATCACCTACGAATACGGATCCGAAGCCCTGGGGCAGTACACGATCAAGTCTGAACCGGATCTGACGGCGCTCGGCGGCGGCGCGGGAGCAATCGCGTTCCGCGAGTCCGCGGGCACCGTCACCATCGTCCCGCGCCGCACGCTCACCGTGCAGTCGTCACCCATCTCCGGCGTGCCCATTGGTGGCGACCGGCCCGGCACCACCGAATACTCCGCCGTCTGCATCGACCAGGACGTGGTGAACCTCCAGGCGCCCGCAACGGCCGCCGACGGCCCCGTCGATTACGATTTCGTGCACTGGACCGTTGACGGCACGGACCAGCCCGACGCCGAGCCGGACGTGACCATCACGATGAACGCCGACATCACGGCCGTGGCCGTCTACACCATCCGCACGCATGAGCTGGCCGTGCAGTCCGAGCCGATCGCAGGCGTTGAAATCGGCGGCGACAAGCCCGGCACCACCGCCTACACCGCCACCTGCAATGACGAGGAAACGGTGGGGTTGAGCGCTCCCGCAGTGGCATTGGCCGGAAACGTCCGCTATGACTTCCTCCGCTGGGTCGTGGATGGAATCGATCAGCCCGCCGGCGTCACCGATCTCGAACTGCTGATCAGTGCCGACCGGATCACCGTCGCCGTGTATGCCATCCGCACTCACACGCTCACCGTGCAGTCGACGCCGATCTCCGGCGTGGCGATTGCAGGCGACAAGCCCGGCGCCACCGAATACACCGCCACGTGCGACGATCAGCAGATTGTGGACCTCGAAGCGCCGGAACTCGTTGAGTTGGCCGTGCGGTACCAGTTCGTCCGGTGGCACGTAGATGGCTCGGATGAATCGGAGGGCCAGCGGAGCATCGCGATCATGATGGATGCCGACCACACGGCGGTCGCCGAATACACGATCCTCACCCACATGCTCACCGTTCAGTCGGTGCTCGTCACCACGAGCACGGGCAGGCGCCAAGTGACCGGTGTGCCGATTACGGGCGACATGCCGGGTTCGACCGACTACACGGTCACGTGCGAGGATGGGCAGGTCGTTACTATCGAGGCCCCCAGGACATTCCAGATGACCGGTACTGCCGGCACGATTGACTACGCGTTCCAGCGATGGGCAGTCGATGGTGTGGACAAGTCATGGGAGCACCTC
>Ga0307377_10004575_pt1 | contig 15091 bp, 14 predicted proteins | sample TR3MG_FD_202535 | JGI IMG/M metagenome (GOLD analysis project Ga0307377, IMG submission 202535) | Soil microbial communities from Risofladan, Vaasa, Finland - TR-3 | ecosystem: Environmental > Terrestrial > Soil > Coastal area > Acid sulfate soil | place: Finland: Risofladan, Vaasa | collected... | reverse complement strand
CGTCTTCCCACTTGATGGTCTCCTTGCTGGACATGGTCGACTTGGTCAGAAACGAAAAGTCGGACGACAGGTCCTGGAACACCACCGGGTTGTTGGTCGGATGGATATCGGGCTTCATGATGGCGTGCTCTAAAGCGGTGGTAGTAAAGAGCGGCATTGTAACGGTCGATCAGCCGACACTGCAAGTCTGTCTGCTTGTCGAGAGCCGGCCGCCAGGCAGGTCGGCGGCCAGCAAGCCGTCAGTCCGTCGCACCCAGTGCGCGCCTCACCATGGCGGCAAATCGGAGCTGGTCCACCTCCAGCACGAGATTGGCCCTGGCTGGATGCCCCAGTCTCCCGGCCCAGTCGACCACGGTGGCGCCGCGGGTGAGACGGCCATCCAGTTCCACCGCGACCGCACGCGTCTGGCTGCGGGTGACGATCGACGGATCGATGGCCACCGCCATCGCCAGCGCATCGGCCGCGATCACCCCGCGACGGGCATGTTCGTGATTGAAGGTTCGCGCCGTGCGGGCAATTCGGGCGTAGAAATCCGCGCGCCGGTCGCCGGCCTGCAGCCACCGATCGAACTGCGCCTCGTCAAAGGCGTGCCGCAGCGTCAGCTCCCAGTCGATCAGGTCGAACTGCGGGAATGCCTCGAACACCACGTGTGCCGCTTCCGGATCGAAACCCACATTGAACTCGGCCGGCACCCTGCCGGTATTGCCCAGACCGCTGACTGCGCCCCCCATCACCACCAATCGGGCAACCCGCCCGGGCAGGGCCGGATCGATCCGCAAGGCGAGCGCCAGATTGGTCAACGGTGCCAGCGCCACCAGGGTCAACTCGCCCGGGCGCTCGCGGGTCAACCGCAACAGCGCCAGCGCGGCCGGCTCCGCCGACAGCGCCGCCGCCGGTTCGGGCAGACCGACATCGCCGAAGCCATCGCGCCCGTGCACGAAGGCGGCATCCTCGTCCGCCATGCGCACCAGCGGCGTGGCGCAGCCGGCGAACACCGGCGTGGCGGCGCCAAGCAGATCCACCAGGGTGCGCGCATTGCGTACCGTATAGCCCAGTCCCACATTGCCGGCGGCGACGCTCAAGCCCGCGACATCGGCATGGGCGTGCGCCATCAGGATCGCCAGCGCGTCGTCCACGCCCGGGTCGGTATCGATCAGCAGTTGCGGTCTGGTCATGCGGCGGCGACAGGCGAGGAATGCCGGCTAGCTTAGACGGAAAGCGGCACAGGGAACGGGCAACCAAAGCGGGAGAAAGATCGGCGCAATCTGCCGTTCGCCGTTCCCCACCTCACGCCTGCACGTAGCGCGCGGCGCCACCGATCCAGCGTTCGATCAGCCGTTCGGTCTGCCGTGGATGGTCGGCCAGCATGCGCTCGCCCACCTGCTGCACCGCCGGCAGCAGATGCGCATCGCGGGCCAGGTCGGCAATGCGGAAACTGAGCTGGCCGGTCTGGCGGGTACCGAGCACCTCGCCCGGGCCGCGCAGCAGCAGATCCTGCTCGGCGATGCAAAAGCCGTCGCTGGTCTGGCGCATCACCTGCAGCCGCTCGCGCGCCAGCTGGCCCAGCGGCGGCTGATACAGCAGCACGCAGTTGGAGGCGGCCGCGCCGCGACCGACGCGGCCGCGCAGCTGATGCAGCTGGGCCAGGCCGAGCCGCTCGCTGTTCTCGATCACCATCAGGCTGGCCCTGGGCACGTCCACGCCGACCTCGATCACCGTGGTCGCCACCAGCACCGACAGCTCGCCCGCCTTGAACGCGTCCATCACCGCCAGTTTCTCTTTGGGCTTCATGCGGCCATGGATCAGGCCGATCCTGAATCCGCTCAGCGCGGCGGACAATTCGGCGAACGCCACCTCGGCCGCCTGCGCGCGCAGCAGTTCGGATTCCTCGATCAGCGTGCATACCCAATACGCCTGCCGGCCTTCGCCGCAAGCGGCATGGATGCGCTCGATCACCTCGGCCCGGCGCGCATTGGAAATCGCGATGGTCTGCACCGGCGTGCGGCCGGGCGGCAGCTCGTCGATCGAGGAAATGTCCAGATCGGCATACGCGCTCATCGCCAGCGTGCGCGGGATCGGCGTGGCGGTAAGCACCAGTTGATGCGGGACCTGTTCGCCTGCCTGACCCTTGTCGCGCAAGGCGAGCCGCTGCTGTACGCCGAAGCGGTGCTGTTCATCGACGATCACCAGCCCGAGCTGCGCAAACACCACCCCTTCCTGCATCAACGCGTGCGTGCCGATCACCACCGGCGCTCCTTGCGCCACTCGCTGCAATGCCAGCTTGCGCGCCTTGCCGGTAACCTTGCCGGCCAGCCATTCCACTTCGATGCCAAGTGGCTGCAGCCAATGCCGAAAATTGTGCCGATGCTGTTCGGCCAGCAGCTCGGTCGGCGCCATCAGGGCAACCTGGTATCCCGCCCCCACCGCAGCCAGCGCGGCCAGCGCGGCCACCACCGTCTTGCCGGATCCGACATCGCCCTGCACCAGCCGCAACATCGGTCGGGATTGCGCCAGATCCCGCGCGACTTCCGCGCTGACACGCTGCTGCGCCGCGGTCAGCTTGAATGGCAGCCCGGCAAGCAGCCGCTGGCGCAAGTCGCCATCGTCCGCCAGCCGCGGCGCCTGCCGGCGGCGCACGGCGGCACGCAGGCGTTTCAGGCTCAGATGCCGGGCCAGCAACTCCTCGAACGCCAGGCGCTGCTGCGCCGGGTGATGGCCGAGCATGAGCTGGCCCAGATGCGCATCCGCCGGCGGCCGATGCACGTACAGCAGAGCGTCGCGCAACGAGGTCAAGCCATGCCCGGCGCACAGCTCGGGCGGTATCAGTTCCAGCGTGGCCGCCGGTGGCAGCAGCGCAAGGGCCTTGCCGATCACGCCGGCCAGCCGCTTCTGCCCCAGCCCTTCGGTGCCCGGATAGACCGGGCTGAGCAATTCATCGACGCTGACCGCACCGCCCTCGTCGAGGCGCTGATATTGCGGATGCACCATTTCCAGTCCGTGCGCGCCATGCCGCACTTCGCCATAGCACAGCAGGCGGGTTCCCGGCTGCAACTGCTCGGACTGCGCCCGATTGAAATGGAAGAAGCGCAGCAGCAGGGTCTGCCGGCTGTCATCGCCGATCGCCACCTTCAACTGCGGCCGATAACGAAAGCCCCGCTCGACCGCTTCGACCAGCCCCACGACCTGCGCCCGCTCGCCGACACGCAGATCGGCGATGGCGCTGACCCGGGTCTTGTCCTCGTAGCGCAGCGGCAGATGAAACCACAGATCCTGCACCCGCTCCAGCCCGAGCCGGGCCAGGGCCGCGACCAGCGCCGGCCCGACGCCCGGCAGTACGCTGACCGGATCGATGCCCGGGTCAGGCGCAGTGGCGGTGGCGGAACCGGCGGTGCGGGCAATCATGGCGACTAGGAGCCTGTCGGATTTTGGTGGTCGAGGCGAGAATTCGGCTGTGCGAGGACAGACAACGACGCTTCGCCGGCCCATAGTGGTTCTATGGGCCAAGAAGCGGCGGATAGTGGACCGCACAGACGGATTCGCAGCCCGGCCGACCAACGGTCCGACAGGCTCCTAGCCTAACCGAGCGCAGCCGGCGGCCGTAAGCCGGACGCCGACCGGCGCTGTCGGCGCCCGCCGCGGGCGGGGATCAGTCCAGCACCATCACGGCATCGATTTCGACCGGTGCCGCCTTCGGCAGGGCGGCGACCTGGATGGTGGATCGCGCCGGATACGGCGGCTGGAAATACTCGGCCATGACGGCGTTGACCGCGGCGAAATTCGCCAGATCGGTCACGTAGATGCCCATGCGCACGATCTGCGCCAGCGAACCGCCGGCAGCCCTGGCCACCGCATCGAGATTGTCGAACACCTGCCGCGCCTGCACGCTGATGTCGCCATCGACCAGCGCCGCCGTGGCCGGATCGAGCGGAATCTGGCCGGAGAAGTACACCGTCTGGCCGGCACGCACGGCCTGCGAATACGGGCCGATCGCGGCCGGCGCCAGTTCAGTGGCGATGATGCTGCGGGACATGGCAAACCTCGCGAAATCAAAACGCCAGTGTAGGAGCGCACCCTGTGCGCGAAAAGCCCCGGTAGCCGCGTGACGTTTTTGCACCCGTACCCGCCCGCAGGACGAGCCGCGGCCACCGACCCGAAATTGCGCCAATGCGGGCAAGCTCCGCGTTGCAGGTCGAACCACAGCGTGTCGACGTCGATGCCGTCGCGAGTCCGCAAGAGAAGGCTTTCGGCCATCGTTGCGAAGGGATAGATGCAGCAAATGATGCAGAATGCAGCGGAGCCATGGCGCGCCAGTTCCCATGACCTCGGAGCCTTGCATGACCCAGCGCAACGAGCATGTTCCCGCCATCATCCCGCCGGTCGAACACCGCCGGATCGCCCAGGCGATCGTCGATTTCGTCAGCCAGATACCGGTCAGCCGGATCGACAGCAGCCGGGACCCGGCCACCGAGGCACGCCGGCTGGCCAACCGTGCCGCGCAGCACGCCGCACTCACCGCCGGGTCGCTGGCGCTGCCGCCGGGACCACTGGGATGGCTGACCCTGCTGCCGGAATTGATCGCGATCTGGAAGATCCAGGCGCAGCTGGTCAGCGACATCGCCGCCGCCTACGGCCGCCACGCCACCCTGGAGCGCGAGCAGATGCTGTGGTGCCTGTTCCGGCATACCGCCGCGCAGGCGTTCCGCGATCTGGCCGTGCAGATCGGCGATCGACTGGTGTTTCGGCGCATGACGCGTGGCGTCGCGCAGCGGATCGCCGGACAGGTCGGCGTCAAGCTCTCCCGGCGCACGCTCAGCGAAGGTCTCTCGCGCTGGCTGCCGCTGATCGGCGCGCTGGGTGTCGGCGCCTACGCGTATTACGACACCGGGCAGGTTGCCGGCACGGCGATCGCCTTGTTCAGCGGCGAGGTGATGTTTGAACAGGGCACGCCGGCCGATGCGCAGACCGACAGGCCGCCGCCCACCGACGATTCGCCGCCGGCTCCGCTCGCGCAGACCCCGGCGACCGGCCGCACGCCCCGCCCACCGACGGAGTGACCTACGCCCGGGCGTGACGCATCGCCCGCATTGCGGCAAGCTATCCACTGGATTGCCGCCGGAGCCGCCGCATGAAGCCACGCCATGATCGCCCTGTCGCGCTGGTCACCGGCGCCAGTCGGCGGGTCGGTGCGGTCATCGCGCGCACCCTGCATGCGGCCGGCTATGACCTGGCGCTGCATTACCGCCGTTCCGCGGACGATGCCCTCGCCTTGGCGGACGAGCTGGAACACCGCCGCCGCGGCAGCACCTTGCTGCTGCAGGCCGAACTGGCCGAGTTGTCTGCCTTGCCCGGCATGATCGAGCAATTGCTGGCGCATTACGGACGACTCGATGCACTGGTCAACAACGCCTCGGCGTTCCATGCCACGCCGCTGGGCACGGCCACGCCGGCGCAGTGGGACGAGCTGTTCGCGTCCAATGCGCAGGCACCGTTCTTCCTCAGCCAGGCGGCGATCCCGGCACTGCACGAAGCGCATGGCGGCATCGTCAACTTGCTGGACATCTATGCCGAGCGCCCGCTGGCGGAACACCCGCTGTACTGCATGGCCAAGGCCGCGCTGAGCGCGATGACCCGCTCGCTGGCACTGGATCTGGCGCCCGCCGTGCGCGTCAACGGTGTCGCCCCCGGCGCGGTGCTGTGGCCCAGCGACGGCAAGGCCGGCGCCGATCAGCAGGCCTTGCTGGCCCGCACGCCGCTGCAGCGCGCCGGCACGCCCGAAGACGTCGCCGGCGCGGTGCTGTGGCTGTTGCGCGACGCACCGTTCGTCACCGGCCAGATCATCCGCGTCGATGGCGGGCGCACCCTCGCAGTGTGAGAACCGGGGGCCGGTAGGAGCGCACCCTGTGCGCGATGGCTTTTGCCTGGGTGTCGCGGCCAAGAGCCATCGCGCACAGGGTGCGCTCCTACAAACCCAGCGACGGCTCGATCTGCAGCGGCTCGCGCTCCGCCGGAAACGCCGCCCACAGCTCGGCCATGCTCAGGCCGCTCTGCGGATGCCGGAAATGCGGCGCGATATCCGCGATCGGCTTGAGCACGAAGGCATGTCGCAACTCCTCGCGCGGCAACTGCAGATGCCCCGGACCTGCCGTCACCAGATCGTCGTAGAACACGATGTCCACGTCCAGCGTGCGGTCGCTGTAGCGCGGCACATCGCGGCGGCGGCCGTGACGGTCTTCCAGCGCATGCAGCCAGTCGTTCAGCGCCGCGGGCGCCAGATCCGTATCCAGCCCTACCGCGAGATTCACGAAATCCGCGCCATCGAAACCCAGCGCATGGTTGCGATAAGCCGGCGATACCGCGATCGCGCCGAAGCGCACGCGCAACTCGTCAATCGCCGCACGCAGGTGGCGCCGCGGTTCGAGGTTGGAGCCCAGACTCAGGTAAACACGTGCCATGGAATCAGGAACCGGTCAGTGGAGTGTCGTCGCGGGCGGGCGATGGTGTTGGCGCCGCGGCGAGCGGCGGCTGCAACGCGCGAACGTCCTGTCCGGATGGTTGCTGGTAGAGCGCGAGTCCGAATTCCGGCAGCAAGGCGATCAGGTGATCGAAGATGTCGCCCTGGATGTTCTCGTATTCGTTCCAGACGGTGGTCGCGGTGAAGCAGTAGAGTTCCAGCGGAATGCCGTTCGGCCCACTGGCCAGCTGGCGCGCCATGCAGGTCATCTGGCGGTGGATCTTCGGGTGCTGGTTCAGATAGGCATTGACGTAGGCGCGAAACGTGCCCAGGTTGGTCAGCCGGCGGCGATTGAACGGCTGCTCGCCGGCCTCGCCCAGCTGACGATTCCATTTGTCCAGTTCGCTGTGCTTGCGGTCGAGGTATTCCCCGAGCAGGCGGAACTGCGACAACCGGGCCAGCTCGTCCTCGCCGAGGAAGTGCACGCCCGCCGCATCCAGATACAGCGCCCGCTTGACCCGCCGGCCGCCGGACTCGGCCATGCCGCGCCAGTTCTGGTAGCTCTCCGCGATCAGCTTCCAGGTCGGCACGGTCACGATGGTCCGGTCGAAGTTGCGGACCTTGACCGTGTGCAGGGTGATGTCGATCACGTCGCCATCGGCACCCGCGCCGGGCATGGTGATCCAGTCGCCGACCCGCAGCATGTCGTTGGAGGACAGCTGCACACCAGCGACGAAGCCCAGGATGGTGTCCTTGAACACCAGGATCAGCACCGCCGACATCGCGCCCAGCCCCGACAGCAGCAGCCCCACCCGCTTGTCGGTGACCGTGCCGATGATCAGCAGCGCGCCGACGATGAACAGCACCAGCTTCACCAACTGCAGCAGACCCTTGATCGGCCGCTGGCCACCGGCCGGGGTGGCGCGATACAGCGCCTCCAGCGCCGACAACGCCGCACTGATTGCCATCACCACGAAAAACACCATCAGCGCCAGCGCGATGTTGCCGACCACGCGCTCGACACGGTCGGGCACGCCGGGTACCAGCTGAATTCCGAACTGGATCACCAGCGCCGGCACCAGCCGCGCCAGCCAATGGAACACGCCATGCTGGAACAGCGCATCGTCCCAGTGCCACACCGTGCGCCTGACGATGCCGCGCATGATCCGCAACAACACCAGCCGGGTCAGCGCACCAGCCAGCCACGCCATCACCAGCAGGATCAGCGTACCGATCAGCGTGTGCATCCATGGCCGCTGGAGCAGGCCAACAATCGCATCCATACCCTTCGCTTCTCCTGTGTTCTCAAAAGGCCCGGCTACTGCGGCCGGGTGCCGCGCTCGATGCGCACACCGACGGCCCGCGCCCCGCGCACCGCACCGGGCTTGGACAACTTCAGGCGCACCCAGCTCACAGCGAATTCCTCGCGGATGATCGCCGCGCAGTGCTCGGCCAGCGTCTCGACCAGGCCGAAACCCGATGCGCTCACATAGTCGATCAGGCGCCTGGAGACGTCCTTGTAGTTGAGCGTGAGCGCAATATCGTCGCTGGCCGCCGGGACGGTGTTGTCGAACGCCATCTCGATGTCGAACGACAGCGTCTGGCGCACCCGGCGCTCCCAGTCGTAGATGCCGATGACGGCGTCGATGCGCAGTTCTTCGATGAAAACGATATCCATGGCGGCGATCACTGATAACTGTAGCCCTACAGGGTCGGCGAGCCGGCCCGCAGATGCAAGTCGCGCCGTGCCGGAACGCCTTGGCCTGGTCATCATGCGATCATGTGCGGATGACCGCCTTCAACACCCTGCCGCTCAAGCCCGCCCTGCTCGCCAGCATCGACACCCTCGGCTACACCGAAATGACGCCGGTGCAGGCGCAGAGCCTGCCGCCGATGCTGGAAGGTCGCGACGTGATCGCGCAGGCGCAGACCGGCAGCGGCAAGACCGCGGCGTTCGGCTTGAGCCTGCTGCAGTCGCTGGACGTCGACACGATCCGGCTGCAGGTGCTGGTGCTGTGTCCCACGCGCGAGCTGGCCGACCAGGTCAGCAAGGCGATCCGCAAGCTGGCCGCGAACATCCCCAACGTGAAGCTGCTGACCCTGTGCGGCGGCATGCCGCTGGGGCCGCAGCTGGCCTCGCTGGCGCATGACCCGCATATCGTGGTGGGTACCCCCGGCCGCGTGCAGGAACACCTGAAACGCGAAAGCCTGCACGGTGGCGGCATCAAGGTGCTGGTGCTGGACGAGGCGGACCGCATGCTCGACATGGGCTTCACCGAGGCGATCGACGACATCATCGGACGCATCGCCAAGCATCACCAGACCTTGCTGTTCTCGGCCACGTATCCGGACGAGATCCGCGCGGTGAGCCGGCGCGTGCAGAAGAATCCCGTCACGGTGACGGTGGATGCGCCGGTCGATGAGCAGCCGGCGATCGAGCAGCAGTTCATCGAGGTGGAGCCGGCCCGCAAGCCCGACGCGCTGGCGCAGCTGCTCGGCGGCGAGCGCGGCCCCGATTCGAGACCGGATGCCGCGCTGGTGTTCTGCAACATGCGTCGCGACGTCGATGCGGTGGCGCAGGAACTGGATCGCCGCGGCTTCTCGGCACTGGCGCTGCACGGCGACATGGAGCAGCGCGACCGCGACGAGGTGCTGGTGCGTTTCGCCAATCGCAGCTGCGCGGTGCTGGTCGCCACCGACGTCGCCGCACGCGGGCTGGACATCGTGGCGCTGCCGCTGGTGATCAGCTACGACATCGCGCACGATCCGGACACGCATATCCACCGCATCGGCCGCACCGGCCGCGCCGGTCAGCCGGGCCTGGCGATCACCCTGTGCACGCCGCGCGAACGGCCCAAGGCCGGCAACATCGAGGAACTGCTGGGTACGCCGCTGGCATGGCGTCCATTGAAGATCGCGCCGCCGCGCGGCAAGACGCTGAATCTGGCGCCGATGAAGACGCTGGTGATCGACGCCGGCAGGCAGGACAAGCTGCGCCCCGGCGACATCCTCGGCGCGCTCACCGGCGACGCCGGCCTGCAGGCCGGCGACATCGGCAAGATCGACGTGTTCGCCACCCGTGCCTACGTGGCGATCAGCCGCGCGCTGGCGAACAAGGCACTGGAACGCCTGCGCGCCGGCAAGATCAAGGGCCGCAACTTCCGCGTGCGTGCACTCAGCTGACTGCCCGTCCCGCATGTTCTTTCTGCAACCCGCTGCCCCGGTGATCCGATGCTCCGTCCGACAACCGCATTCGCCTTGCTCCTGTGCACCGCCACCGCCCGGGCGGCCATTCCGGTCTACGGCTACAGGGTCGTGCACGTCTACCCGCACGCCACGTCGGCCTATACCGAGGGCCTGTTCTACAAGGACGGTTATCTCTACGAGAGCACTGGCCAGAACGGCGAGTCGACCGTGCGCAAGGTGGTGCTGAGGACCGGCGCGGTACTGCAGCAACACAACGTGCCGCCGCAATATTTCGGCGAAGGCATCGTGGACTGGAAGAACCGTCTGGTGCAGCTCACCTGGCGGAGCGAAACCGGTTTCGTCTACGATCTGGCCAGCTTCAAGCTGCAACGCACGTTCAGCTATCCGGGCGAAGGCTGGGCGCTGACCCGCGACAGCAAACACCTTTACATGAGCGATGGCTCGGCGGTGCTGCGCATCCTCGATCCGCAATCGCTGGCCGCGACCGGCAGCATCATGGTGACCGCCGATGGCGTGCCGGTGACCCATCTCAACGAACTGGAATGGGTCAAGGGTCAGATCTACGCCAATATCTGGCTGACCAACCGCATCGCCCGGATCGATCCGGCCAGCGGCCACGTCACCGGCTGGATCGATCTCAGCGGCCTGCTCGACGTGAACCGGCTGCCCGACCCCGGCAACGACGTGCTCAACGGCATCGCCTACGACGCCGCACACGATCGCCTGTTCGTCACCGGCAAGCGCTGGCCGAAGCTGTTCGAGATCAGGCTGGTAAAGCAGCCCACCCACTGACTTCCCACCGACCGAATCCAGTGCGATTGATTCGCCGGCCGACCTGCAAAACCCATTCTTTTTTTCTGTTGTTTCAGAAGGGCAAGGGAAAGCCGCGAGGTAGTCCAGGTGAGCCCTGACATGGTGCTTCAGTGTTGACGGTTCGCTGCTGGCCGGACAGCGACCTCGCACCGCAAGCCGGGCTGTGACCGCGCGACGTGGGTATCGACAACTCAGAAAATCCGGACGCCGCGGCAGATCGTGTCTGAGTCCATGAGCAGGCCGGCAATGCATTCGGGCGTGATCCTCTCCATGCACACCGGACCTGTCGTCATTCGACACGTCTTGCCATAGCAATTGACGCAATCCAGTTCGGCCTGGACCGCACGGACCTTCCGACCCATCGGTTTGACCCGTCGCGGGTCGGTGGGCCCGCAAATCATCACCATGGGCCGGTCTGCGGCGGCGGCGATGTGGGCGTTGCCGGTGTCGTTGGCGACAATGCAGAACGCGGCTTCGCAGACGGGGATGATCTGCAATAGCGGCAGCATGTTCAGATTCACCGCGGCGCCGTCGTCGCCGGTGTTGATGGCATCGACGATGGCCGCACACTCCTCGGCTTCATCCGGGCCACCGATCACGGCGATCCTGGCTATGCCGCGTGCACGCAACAGTTTTCCAAGTTCCGCGTAGCGCCTCGCGCCCCAGCGTTTGAGCCGGCTTTGGGTCTGCGAGCCAGGTAAAAAGACCGCGAAACGCACGGGCTGCAGCCCGTGTTCGCACAGCGCAGCCAGTGCCTGTTCCTTTTCGGCGACCGGCACATGCAGCACCGGCCGATCCGTGACTGCCGCAATGCCGGCAGCGGCCAGTATCGAACGCATGCTGTGGAACACATGGGACTCCGGATCGCGATCGCCCGGCTGGACCGTGTAGGGAAAGCCGCCCCGCCGCCCCCACCGACGCGGGATGCAATGCCCCGTGAGCAGCAGCAAGGCGAGCAGTATCCGCGTATGGTCAGTGCGCTGAAGGTCGACGAGCAGATCGTACCGGCCCGCCCGTACCCGACGCAGCCATTGGATATGCCGTCTGAAACGGTGTTTCCTGTCGCGGACGTCGATGGCGACGATGTCGTGGAACCGTGGATCGTGCGTGAACAGGCGAGCGGCGGACGGAAGCGTATTGAGGTGGATCACGGCATCGGGAAACGCGCGGCAGATGTCTTCCATGATGGCCGAAGCGATGGCGACATCACCAAGCGCGCTCCACTTGATGATCAGGATGCGGCGGACTTCGGCCCGCGTCGTCAGGGCGGTATTCACGGCTGCAGCATACGCGCATGCGTCCGCCCCGGCGCGCCGGGAGATAGCGTGGCTGCCGGCATCGCAAGGCGGGAATCAGGCTCCCGCCGGCATGCATGCCATACCCGGCGAATGTCCGAATGGCCGCTTCATGGCGCCGCTTTGGAAGGAAATCTCGTGCCGGCAGCCGCTGCCAACCCATCTCGTCGGGTACTGGGCTCCTGTGCGTCGGCTTCGACGATAGCCGCGATGTTGAGTGCAGTCGTCTCCGGCGGCATGTCGCTGGCCTGCACCACGTGGTTGCCCGGGCCGTACGGTCCCCATTCGTCGGCATTGGTGGTGGTGAAGATGCCCAGCGTGGGCACGCGCGAGGCACAGGCCAGATGCATGATGCCGCAGTCCAGACTGATGTAGGCGTCCAGGGCGGCAAGCACGCTGGCAAGCTTGCGCAGGTCGCTGGAGTAGTACGCCGGGTAGCGCGAGTCGAGCATGGAGCGGCCGAACATCGGAATGACTTCCAGCAGCTGGCAGTCCGGGCAACTGGCTTCCAGTGTTTTCATGAAGCGCATCCACCAGTCCCGATCGAGCAGCTTGGGACCGGTGGCATTGGCGAAAATGCCGATGGTTCTGCGCCGCCGGGCCTGCGGTGGCGGCGTGGCGAACAGCCGACCGAGGGCCTGCCGACCCCAGGCCGATTCGGCGTGATCCAGGCGGATATCGGGCACGGGGTAACCGGTTGCCGCGTCGGCTCGGCCCAGTGCGCTGCGCAACAGGAATACCGGGCGCTGGCCATTGTTCAACACGCCCCCGGGTACCGCGACCGCATGGGTCACGTTGCCGGCTTTCTTCGGACTGCTGAAACCGAGCTTGTAGGTGGCCCTGGCCATCCGCAGAAACAGGCGGCCGGTTTGCGATTGCGGATCGGGATCGATCGCCAGGTCGTAATGCGTCCGGCGCATGCCGCGCATCACGCCCAACCATTGACGCGGATGCCCGACCCCGTGCGCGGGCAACCGGAAAACCCGGTTGACGTTGTCGTAGTGGCCGTAGACGGCGGCGCTCACCGGACTGCGCGTGATGATGTCGATTTCCGCGCCGGGCCAGGTCGCTTCCAGCTCCTGGATCAACGGCGTGAGCAGCAGCGTATTGCCCAGCGCGTGACTGATGCGGCAGATCACCACGCGGTAGATGCCGGTAGCCGGCAAGGGTTCGTCGCTCAGTTGCGCCGCTGTGCCGAACAGCAGCCGCATCAGGCCCCGGGCCGCACGTCGACGCAGGTCACCCGCATTGAGCGAGCGGCGCACGGTTTGCGATCGAGGTCGACCGGGCAACAAGGGCATGACGGGCGTTCCAGCAGATGGTGGCACATCATGTGCTGGAATCGTGCCAATCTGGTATCAACATGATTGGCAAGGCAAAAGCGGTTGGCTGTGGCAACCGATGAAGTTACAACCTTTTGCAGTACGCAAGAATTGTCTGCACGAATTGTCGGTTTTTCGTGGGATGATGCGTGTCAGGGTGCGGATTCACCGGAGCACGATGCATGGCCCTGGCTCGACCGGAATACGCCACCCCCCCCGCCAGACGGTCTCACAATCGGTAGCGCTTGATCTTGTACCAGAGTGCCCGCTCGCTGATCTCCAGCAGGCGGGCGGCGGCGGCCTTGTTGTTGTTTCGGCTCAAGGCCGCCTCGATGAGGCGCCGCTCCAGCGTCTCGACGTGCTCCTTCATGGACAGCGACTCGAACGTCTCTGGCAATGGCGGTTGGCTGTGCGTGGCGGCACGCCCTACCTGCGCGACTTCGGCCGGAAAGTGCTCGAGGGTGACCTCGTCCCCCCGACACAGCACAGCGGCACGCTCCATCAGGTTTTCCAGTTCCCGCACATTGCCCGGCCAGGCATAAGCCGCCATCCGCTCGAGCGATTCGGCCGACAGCCGCGGCACCTTCCGGCCGAGTTCCAGCGAGCACTTGTGCAGCCGCTGCGCTCGGAATCGAACATGTGACGATATGGTTTAGCATCGAGTTCGAGGAGAACTTGCGTCTCCGCGCCGAATGCCTCTTGCATCGCTTCGTTCAGGGCATTGAGTTTCCCGAAGCCGAAGCGGAGATCCGCAAATTCGTCGACGACTTCCCTGACCTGTCCGATGCCGATGTGCCGGGGTTGATGGCTGCTGTGTTCGGCCGGCCCGCAATTCGCACGCCATTTCACCAGGAGTGAGTTCTTTGAATGCCCAACGCGCATGGCGCGGGCCGAATGCCGGCGAGCGTTGATTCACGCAACCCAATCCCACATCATCGGGCCTCACGTCATAGGCGCATACCGTCATGAGCAACCCGAGGCGCAGATACCGGCATCACGCTGATCTGCTGGTGTGGGGATTGGCTGTGATACTGGCGTGTATCCTGCCCACATGCGCCGCCAGTGCGGACGCGTCCTGGCTGGCCCAGCCCTACCGGCTGGGCCAGGGGCTCTATTTCCCGCAGCAGTCGCTGAGGGTCGGCGGCTATGCCGACATTCATTTCTACAGCCTCGGCCAACACCCCACGGCGCTCAGCGTCGAGGATCTCAGCCTGTTCCTGTCCAAGGACATCGGCACCCACTGGAAGCTCTTCAGCGAAACCGAGCTCGGCGACGCGCTGGTCATCGACAGCCAGCACGCCACCACCAAGGATGCCAATATCGATGTCGAGCGGCTCTACGCCGACTATCACACCAGCAGCGGCATCACGCTGCGCTTCGGCAAGTTCCTGACCCCGGTAGGACAGTGGAATCTGGTGCATGCCGACCCCCTCGTATGGACGGTATCGCGTCCGCTCACCACCACGGGGAGCTTCTCGCGCCATGCCAGCGGCGCCATGCTGTACGGCACTGTCAGCCTCAAGCAAAACGACCTCGACTACTGGTTGTTCGCGGATGACAGCAAGGCGTTCGCTTTCACCCGCAGCCACAATCTGGCATTCACCGACTATGGTGCCAGCAGCACGCTGAGGAACGACTTTCAGCATGCCGTCGGCGGGCAATTTCTCTATCATATGCTTGACGATCGTCTGAGCCTGGGCGCGTCTTACGTCCGCTATGCCCTGAAAAACCCGCAGCAGCAGTACCGACTCACCGGCATCGACTTCGGATGGTCCAGCCGCCGCGTCGAATTCAGCGGCGAGGGCATCTGGCGCACGTCGGACAGCCCCCTGATTCCGGATGAATACGGTGGGTATGTGCAGGCAGTCATTCCGCTGCCGCGGCACCTGTATGCCGTGGGACGCTATGAGCGGTACAGGAATTCGCTGCCCAACCAGTGGGTGACCCTCAGGACGTTCGGAATCGACTACCGGCCCGAATCCGGCATCTCGTTCAAGCTTGAA
>Ga0307377_10004574_pt1 | contig 15092 bp, 24 predicted proteins | sample TR3MG_FD_202535 | JGI IMG/M metagenome (GOLD analysis project Ga0307377, IMG submission 202535) | Soil microbial communities from Risofladan, Vaasa, Finland - TR-3 | ecosystem: Environmental > Terrestrial > Soil > Coastal area > Acid sulfate soil | place: Finland: Risofladan, Vaasa | collected... | reverse complement strand
GTCCGGTAGCTTTGGTAGGCCGTGGGAGACTCGAACTCCCGACACCCTGATTAAAAGTCAGGTGCTGTGTTGACCTTTGTATTAGCTTTGAGAAAACTGCATCACAAAGCTGATTAACAAGTTCAGAATTGTTAATATCAAGTGGTCTGTTTGTTGACTTCTGGTTTGTCTTTGCCATTCTACCTCCTTTTTCTTTATATTTGTTATGAATTTTATACAAACATAATATAATCGTAAATAAAATGTATAATTTTTTTCAATACTAATTAGTTTTTAGAAAGATGCCTTAATTCAGCTTAACAGATTTTAAAAGGCCATTCTTATTTACGCGGTAAATAAATGGTCTTTTAGTTGTTTCTATAGCTCCCATTATTCGATTATATGCACGTGCGAAGCACCTCATTTTTTCCCATCTCGAAGCATTACCACCCCACAAATAAAAACAGCCAAGATTATATTGTTTCACTGCATAAAGCTCATTAGGTTTTAAATGGTGTTTGCTGTCGTGTCCTATTAATATCCATTGGTTTTGAGCAACAACTGGCATCCATCTATCATCAAGTTCATTCCCGGCAAAATGTTCCTGATGGTAACAAACAGACACTTTTAGTATCCGTAGTGCTCTTGGTAAACTGGTACCTGTATCTCTATCAAAAAATAAAATCATACAGCTATGGGTATGCCTTCAAATTCCAAAGCATGTTTTATTTGTTCTTCTGTTAATCCAAAGTCGTCTTCTATTTCAGGTATGCTCTCATTAGCTTCTACTCGACCTTTTATTATCCATGTGGCAATTCCATCTATATTAGGTGTTCCAAAAGCAATACGAGGGTCAATAATTATTGGGGAGCGTCTACCAGCAACATGCCACACTAGAGCTAAACCATGCTCATAATCGAATTCGGCAAACCTATTACTTACCATTGATTGCCATGCTTCTTGCCCAGCCCTGTCAGCAAATATCAGCTTATTGTATTCTGTCTCGCCTTCAATATCTCTAAGGTCTAATAAAACATGGAAGCCTTCTGTCAGCCATCTTTGTTCAGCAAAAGGATACTCTACATTGAATGTCGTGGCTGCATATTCTCTAGCTTTGCGAATACGTTGAAGAGATACACCGAGTGCTCTGAAAGTAGCCACAAAGGCAACTTCGACTAATTGCAAGTAAGATAATGGCTTACGTTTTGTTTTTGGTAAGAGGACGCCATATTTACTGGGTCTATAATGCCAGTAGGTAATAGTCGGTGTAGATGTCCCAGAATAACGTGCAGCTTCACTAACATTATAGGCAGGTAAATATAAACGTCGTTTCCAGGGTTCTATTTTGTATTCAGCGATTGGGTTTGCCATAATAACTTACCTCCACTATGTTATGACTACATCTATGGAGGTAGGTCCACATTGAATAAAATAAAGATTCAGTCAACTAGGAAGCCTGTTAACAATATCATTAATATTATCGATTAAATCTAAATACTTTGCATAAGATTATACATCCTATACAGTCATTGTCAACCTTCAGAAAATAGGTCTTAATTCGAGCTTTGAGAGATAGATAGATTCAATAAACCTGCTTGGGCGGAGTAAGATTCCCTTTGTCCTTGGTTGGAACAGTTGCCCAAAGATTGCTTACTTCGTGTTGAGCATGATGCATAGCTGCCAATGTTTCAGCAATTTGCTTAGCATTTGGCCACTGCTGGGCGTTTAGTGTAGGTATGCCAGACACTAAACTAACTTCAGCCGGAAAGCCCACATCTATATTTGAAACTATCAGATGCCAAGGGTCACGCCTCAAGGCACTACCAATAGGTTCAACTACTGAAGCCAGCTTTTGTACTTCTGACAAAGCTTTGTCTAGTTTAGCTTTTCCATCCAAATATTTGCGAACAGGGTCTTCAGACATTACTTACCTCCAACTTTGATAATTTATTCTAATTATAACACAGGTATTCCTTCCTTGATGATATTATCTGATGTAAATATATGTCTTCTGTTTATAGCGACTTAGAGGTATAATTAAGAGTAGTTGAAGAAGTGGCTCTCTGTATTTGTAAACGAGAGGGTGCTCTAATTGGATAAGATGTGGTCTATAAAAGAGTCAGAACGCGTAGCATCTGCAACATATGCACTAATAACTTATTACAATTATGTTAAAGCATGGGTTGTGTGTATTGAAAATCTATATGGGTCGAGTAATGATGGTGAGAGGGAATTCGTAAAACAATTTAGGTCTAGTAATATCTTTAACCATATCCAAGGTGGAGCATCAGTCACTGAGGAATTACGCAGTGCTTATTTCAGAGGCAGATTGACTTTCAAGGCAATAGATGACTTGTCTATTGAGCAGCATCCTGAACTTGCTCTCTCAGCAAATTTCTGGCTTCCAGTGCAATCATATTATGCCATCCATGGAGTGGGATTGGCTGCAATGATAGCTCTGAAAAGAGGATTGCCAAGCACTCATCGTAGTTTTCGGGCTGACTTTTCGGGGCTAGTCAATAAGTATTTTCCTTACCCACTCTGTGGACGGTGTACAGGTGGCCCAAATCCAAAGGATTTTTTATTTGACAATCTGAGCACCTCTATACATGAAGTTACTAGACAAAATCAATTAGCTAATCCTAGATTTGTTCAGAAGATTGATAGCTTCATCGGGAAGTCTCTATCGACAACTCATGAGAGGTTTTTGGAAGTTAGGTTCGGTGAAATCCGTAAGAATAAAAGGAAAAAGAGGTTATCTCCTAAGGAGAGAAAAAACTGTTGTCAAAAAGAGCATGCTACATCAATCTGTGACTTATTATATCGTATGCGAATTCGCTCTAATTATGACAATCCTGATATGTACTTATTTACCTCCAGTGATCCGGGCAGTGCTACTGAACACTATAAAGACCTTCGATACCTGACTAGAATATTAATTGCTGGACTAGAAACTTTGATAGAGCGACGGATTGGAAAAACAGAGATGGGTCAACTAAGATGCAAATTCTGAGCATCTCAGGCATTGGTTAGGTAATAACATCTTTCTAGTATCTTTCTGTCCTGCCATCTCATTTTTTACAGCCATTCTAACTATTCCACCAATAGCCAACCCTCCACCAAATACAGTTAGTCCCATGCCTATTCAATAGCAAAACATAAGGGACGCCTGTACTCTTATCTCAGCTTTTCAATATCACAGCATACTGACACCAAGCATCATTCCGAGCTTCATTCTCTATATATATGAAGAACATTCCATTTGCTTCGCAGGTAAATGTTTCGCTTATCTCCCAAAAACCATCACTTCTCTTAAGCTGTTCATAATATCCTATCTCATCATGAGGATTAAATGGAGGATCTATGTAAGGCATAGCGTATATAACTTCAAGACCTTCTTCTTCATTTGTCAAATCAGGTCCCATAGGTTCACTAGACCGGACAATAAACTGGACAGCCTCACCTTTCTTAAGGAAGATTTTATTGTAGTGAAGTGTATACATAGTGAATGGAAGTTTCGCAGAGTCTCCATATGATTCATCTGATATTATATTACCAAGCTCTTGTCTCTCACTCTCTGTCATAGTAACAAGGCTTTTTAACATAAAACTTTCCTCTGCTATTACCCCTGTCCTAGATGAAGTTTGTTCTTCTGAAGGTTCCTCTTCATTGATACTCGGTGGGGGCGGAAAAACATAGTGCGTACCTCCCCAAAGAGCATAGCCAGTACCTATACCTGCACCGATAGCTAGAACTATTGCCATGATCAATATTGCTTTTCTTATCATTTTACCTCCTTTAAGTATCTTCTCATAGGTTTATATACTCTAGCTTCACCAAGTTATATCTTGGTATTATTATAGCAAATAATATGCTCCTTGAACATATTTTCTATGTAAATATTTACTATCATTCTCAGTGTGCAGAGGAAGAACATAATCGGCTCACATGTTCGTAGGGCAAGAAAAGCATCAAAGATTACTCAAAAAGATTTAGTAGCTCAGTTACAACTCTTGGGCATAAAGATAGATCAAGCCGGCCTGTCAAAACTCGAAAATGGTAACAGACCTATTACAGATATTGAGATCATTGCTATTGCAAGGATATTGAAATTGCCTGTATCACGGTTGTTTGAAGGAAGTAGTAACATGCTTAGTCCTTAGATGATTTGGTTTTCCATGCCCCACATAGGTTTGACCAAGCATCCTCTTCTTGCATCCCTGCTGGTGTTAATCTGTATATTATCCGTTTAGATTCAACAACATGAGGACCATCTGGTTCTACTCTTATAGATAAGAGCTTTCTTTCATGAATCATAGACTCTTCCCTAACCTCTTCAACTAATCCTAAGTATCGAGCAAACCTAAAGACGGTAAGAAAACTATCATAATTCATGCCTCTAAGTTTTTTGCCTTTGGAGCGAGTATGGTTCTCTTGTTTAGTGAGAAGTTTATACACAGAATGGATGTCAGTAATACAGGCCTCTTTTACAAATTCACCTATTATTAAAGGAATTTCACCTGATAAGACTGCTTTGATTGTATGCCCTGGATGTAAGGGTTGGCCTGCTCTACCTCGTAAGGTTGTCATGAATGCTTAATCCAAATGAGTCCACCAGATGCTATTATCACAGAGCTAACAGTTATGACAACAAAACCGACATCGGCGTGTAAAATAGCCTCAATTGTTATACCTGTAACTACACCTATAATCCCAATGGACTCTAATACAATAGCTAGATTCTTCATCATTTAACTGCTTTCTTTGGATTCTTCTGTCTCTGATTCTGCTGCCTTAGGTTCTACTGTGCGTCGTGTCCACCCCTCCGGTAGTCCTGTTCCTTCAGTTGGCATTCCCGGAATGAACTGTTTCATAAATGAGCCCATGACATGCTTGAACATAGGTCTCATAACATCAAACATCTCGGCTTGAAGGGGATTCTTCGATCCTGCTATAGCTGCTTCCTTTTGGCCAGCGGCAAGTTGTTCAGCTGTGTATTGTGATGCTTCTATTGCTGCTTGATGTGCTTGTTCTTGTGATAGCTCAATAGCTTTTAGTAGTGTTGCGGAATTGTCAGTCTTAATGCTATTGAGGATATTGACTATGTTTTTGGTGCTCTCTCCAAATAAATGTGAGCCAAGGAATGGGAGCAGCATCCCGGCAAATAGTGCCTTTTGGATACGTTCATCACCATCTAGTAAATCTGCGATCTGTGCAACTAAGAACTCTGGGATGACCTTTTCAGTGCCTCTAGCCATAGCTGGGATACCAGTTTTTTCAACAAGAGAAGTGCCAGGCCCTGCAACGTTCTTTCCCTCTGCCTTTCTTCTGTTCACTTCCTTCCTAACGGTTGCTTCTGCAAAGCCATATTTCATAACCTCACCTTTAGTCAAGCCAGCATCAAATAATCCGTTAATTGCATCTGCTTTGGATTCTGCGCCTTCTATGATTTCTTGGATTTCATCTTCGTTTAGTTTTGCCATGATGTTATCTCCCCTTTTGTTGGTACTTCTGTCTGCATAATTATTTCAATGCTACTTTAATACTATTGTGCTATGTTTATACTAAAAAGCGAAATTCCTATGGGGCTTTACGGTAAACTTTTTTCGCAATCTTTTTCCTATATACATCATAATAATCTGACTGAATGCTCTGTGTCTTTACTGAATGCTAATAGGGATACTTGTAAGCATCAATGCTGGCTTTCTGATATGGGCTAATTTTGAAGGCTTTTGAATACAAGTAAGCAGGGGGCTGCTCCCCCCTCAATAAGGTTCGACTGCACTTAAGTTTTCCAAGTTTCCCATGATTCCCAACAATTGCTCACTGTATAATCAACTTCTGATTGAGGTAATGGTGGAAAATTAAATTTATTCCATGAAGTGACTATTGATAAGGCTTCTTCTTCCAGGAAACCTTGAGCATATAGGATGCCTAAATAGCGGACAAGAGCATTATGACGCTGACCTTCTGGTACTCCAAGTGATATATTAGTATCAGGTTCTTCAGCTGATGCTTCCGGGAAATCATGGACGATAGGAGGGGCGTTTTCTGAGAATGGAAGCAAATAAGGATCGAAGGCCAGGGGTATCCCTTTAAGACCAATAAGGAACTTATATCTATGGCCACCAGGATGAATACTTGGAGGAGCACAGACATATCCATTGCCAATAATATCTATCCCAAGGAAGTGTCTTGTCTTTACCTCATATATCCATGTAAGGTAGATATGGAACCCTCTTGCAGTAGATACTAATGGAGCACCCATGAGGCCAGGAAGAGCTTCGTAGAGTGGACTTAGTAGCCCCTTACTATCCAAATCCACCACGTAGAAATAGTCCTTAGATGTGATAAGGCCTGTCCTAAGAGCCCAGTTGATTCCCGGCTTAATAAAATAGTCCATGCTGCTCTCAGTGAGAGTAAAGCTTTTCCAATGATAGTTGGCAACTTTACCTTTGAGTGGAATAGGATTAAGGCCAAGTTCAAGGTAACTTTTTAGCTGCTGTCGTATGGCTGTTTTATTGAAGAGTTGCATTTTAATTGGGCTAATTAAGGAAATGTATATTATGTTATTTTGCTATATATTATTAACAGAACACCAAATTTGGTGTTCTAGTGTTTTAGCGTTTTGCGTTCTAGTGTTTTGCGTTCTAGTGTTTTGTGTTTTTTCTGCTCCAGTGTGGCTAATCTTTCTTCAACTACTTCCCAAAAATGGTCCTTCTCCTGCTCCAATACTTTTACACTTATAAGAGGTTTTTTCAAAGTCAGTATAGATATGATAGATAGCCAGCAATAAAGCTTGATATTACTAGTTCCAATAGCATCTGCCATGATTGATAGTATTCCTTCCATGCCTTTTGACATTGCTACTGAGGTATTGAATGAAACAGGATGGACATATTCTACTGCTTCATTTCTTTGCTCAAGCCTTCTTAGGAGAGCCACATCAGCATTCTCTTCGGCCTCATGAAGTTTCTGGTCATAGGTTTTTGTCAATTCTTTCATCCTCGGATCCCTCAGCACAATCGTGCAACCATGTCTAGAACAATGATATTGAATTGTTTGTTGTGAGCGACTATTTCTTTGCTTTAATCTGCGCCAGGCTGTTTTTAGTCCAGTAGGGGTGAATCTAATTCCTGTTTTAGATAGGTCTTCTCTGTTAGGAATCTCTTTAACAAGGTCATCTAGAGGAAGGTCATGTATTGGGCCTTGTTCAATTATCCAATCTGATTCGGGGCTATCTGTTTTCATGCCTAAGAACTCGAAGACTGCTTCATCAGGCTCTTCGTCTTCAAGATCCCATTTTGATTCTGGATGTTCGTTGACTACCATAAGTTACCCCCTATCAAGTTTCTCCCCTTAGCTTTGCTCTAAGTTCATCAAACAGATTAGTCTGTTTGGTCTCAGGTTCACGAGGAATGAACTTTTCTAACCTGTCCAATTGAGCTTCTGCAGTTGGCTCGAATCTTAGAGCAGCATGGAAACCTTCAAAATCATTAAACAGGAATACTACTTGATGTGTCTTTGCAAACTCATTAAGATTCATTCCTTTTGACCTGGCTGCCCTATCTAGAATAATCTTTGGTATGGTAGTTTCATATCCGCCACGACCAAAGAGCCTTACCCTATATGCTTTCCTGTATGCGGTTTCACTCATATTCTGGTTCTCCTTATACTTAATTGTTAGTTTAATTGTAAGCTGTTTTAGCTTTGTTGTAAAGCTGCTTTTTAGGACACCCTAGACCATGCTTCATAAACTCCTCATACCCTAAAAACTTTTTCCATTGTGTGTCTATGATCTCAGCTTGCTACACCGGAAAATCCTTTGAGTTTTAGAAAATCTATATTTACGTTTTAGCCCAAATGTCCTACTATTCAATAGAAGCAGGGAATATCAGTTATGAACATGCAGAAACAAGTAACACTCAAGCCAGATGAGAGTCAAAGGGTATCTTTCTTAGCATCGCCTGCTACCGAAGGCAATTACACAGTTAAGCTTGATGGCTTGGTTGGGTTGTTTACGTGTATAAGTCCACCTATACAAGCATTATTAACAGACCTAGTGCTTGCTAACCCAAACAATATCGACGAGCCAGGAAATGGAATCTATGTCAAAGCAGAAAATGTCGTGCCTGATGGTGGGACTTTCTTCGTCGCAACCAGGGTCGTAAAACCATACTCAACGATATACGGAACGAGTGATGATCGGCAACTGCACAGCAACATGTTTCTTTACACGCGTGTAACTATCCGTGAGGGATATGAAGACTGGATGTATATCGAAGCCAGTGTTTACGATAAAAGAGGTGGGGTCTTGTTGCTCAGAAAGATTTGGTATCCTTCGGATGTTATTGTGATATAGAGGAAGCATGGTCTAATGGAATCAGATAAAACTCCAATAATCCTCACCAAGAAGGTCACTCGTGCTGACAGTGGTAATGCTCGACTGATTTCTCTCCCGCGCAAATGGATAAATGAGAAAGGTGATCCTGATAAAGTGATAGTTCTGCTTGGAGACTTACTTATAATAGGGACTGAAGGCGATGAACAGCATATTCAGGAAGTTGCTGATCATCTGAATGCCAACAATCTTATAAGACTGATAACAGATTCCAAGAAACAAATGAGGCTTATTGGAGAAACGCACGAAGAGCTGGAGGAAGTCCATGTATGAAATAGCGATGTGTCAGTGGGGTGAAGTTAAACGTGGCAGGCTTTATCACTGTATCAGCAAAGCAGGAGGAGAGGTTCTTATTGAGGGTGAACAGATTCTCTTATGCCCGCTCCATCTTACTCATGCGAAAAGAATAATGAAGAAGCTAGCTGAGTATGAAAAGCTCTCTGAGGAACTCAAGACTAAACAACGAGGAGTCCTCGATACTGCTAGAAAGCTAGAATCTCTGGCATCAGATAAGCAAGGTCAATCAATCACCTGTAAACGATGCAAGACAGTTTATCAACACACAGGGCGGCTTGAATTCCAGCGCTGCCCCAAGTGCAGTAATTTGGAGGTAATTTGAGCCTGTTATTTCTGGTCAGAAAAGCAGGCTCATACCTTGCTCATCACTATGTGGTCGATTATAGTGATGGGGAATTGCTTCACCAAGCTTTGCCGCAAGTTATGGTGAAACTTATGCGAGGCCCGGGAAGTCTCTTAGTAGTTGGGGTCTACCGGGTCTCAAAATAGGAGGATAAAAATGTATGGATTAACTCAATTAAGGGCTCAACCACAGCAATCAACTGGCCTTTTTGGCTTTGCTCCGCAACAAACCAACGGCATTGACATAGGGACTATCATGAATATGATAATTCCACTCATGATGGTTGGCATGATGATGAAGATGATGACTGGTGCTTTTGGGGGTAGTGGCAGCAAGAAACTAAAGCCGGTTAAGTCAGCTTCATAAATGGATAATTAACCATGGGACGGAGGAACAGCCAGGTTTGGGTGAAGTAACCCAGATGCTCATAATGATAATGAGCACGATGAAAATGATAGTGTAGCAAGAAAGGAGGCAACACAATGACGCAAGTCCTGGATAGAGTAATGATAGGGCAATACGAAGGCCAGGTAGGCTATTGGGTGCTAGGGCCTCTTGGATACTATTTCGTTCCGATGGCAACCGAGCAATTAGCTGCCATAGCCAAAAGAAGTCTCTTTGTTACCCCAGCAGAGGTAACTGGTTCTATACTTGGCTACTGGGTGACTGTATCTGGCGCCAAGAAGAGTTGGGGTGGTTCAGCACAAGTTGGCCAGGAGTTTGAAATCCAAATCGATGCTAAATACTCGTCTATTGCCTCTCAACACACTAGGATGGATATAATAGTGTATAAACCTAACGGCGTAACCTTCGCAGCAAACGATGATGACATGTGGCCATATGACGCGCCTAATACTACTATCCACTTTCAGATTAGTGGACCTCTGGGTGAAGCATTTAACATAGATGAAGCCGGGGCTTGGTATGCAGAACTTCAGTATGTTTGGGTGAAATGAATACGGAGTGGAACTAAAATACGTGGCAGTATGATGATTGATTTACTAGATGATGTCTCATATCGAAAACTCTTCACAGCTGAAGAAGCTCCTTGGGATCTCGTTAAAGATCATGTTTATCCCAGAGCATCAACCTATAATGGTCCAGCAGAGAACTGCCTCTTCACCTTTAAGCTCCTCCCAGAACAGTTGCCTGGTCATGATTGGATAGCTAACAAAGTAATCGATGCGCTCGCTTCTGAGATGACAAAGGGCGGGCGTGAAATGCTCGAACTCAAGGTCTGGGAGGATAAAAGTCCCACTTGGTGGACGAATTATCAAGTATTTATTGTCTATACAGACCCTGGTGGTGCTGCAGCTGTTCAGGTCTTCAGGCCAATGGTTGCCCATGTCGGGGTGATTATTGCAGCAGCATTGATTATCTTGTTTATTGTCGCTATCACATTTCTTATCAAGGAGATAAATAAACTGTGGTATGGCACAGAAGAACAACCAGGTTTGGGAGAAACCCTCGGGCCACTCTTGATGATGATGGTCATGGTCATGATGATGAATGTAATGATGCCTATGATGGAAGAGGCTAAGTAGATAGATGAGTAATCAAGAACTCACATACAATCCGATTGATTTCGAAATGATATTCCGAGCAATCTTTGCCGTTGTACTGGTATCAGGAATGGTGTATATGATGGAAACTGCAGTCGAGGCTCCAAAGAAATGTTAACCTTGAGGCAGATATGATTAACTGGAACTTACCATCACAGCTTGTTTATGCTCCATTTTCTGTACTGTCTCTGATTATCGTTCTCACTAATCCAGAAAGTATTCCACGACAGTATTCAATGAAACTACTGTTATGGCAAGATGGCCAACCAATCAGTGAAGAGGAGATAACATTTGATGGAAATACACACTTTCAACTTGGAGGTGATGAATCAGCAGTATTTTACAGTGGAGTATCTTCTCCAATCACTAGTGCTGTCCTTGAAATGTCTGTATTCAATGATATTGGAGAATGTATTGATTCCGTTACATGTACTCTGATACCAGCAGTACCTGCTGCTACACAGGCAATGTATAGCTTACCAGCATTGTTTGGTTTGGCTATGATCAGTAGTTTCATTATTGGAGGTGGTTAATATATGGATTTAAGATGGTTAAGATTTTTCCATGATTCGTTACTAGGCGTAAAGCCAAATCAGCATCATAAACAACATCATGGCAATGAAGATCATACTCCATTGTTTGAACAAGAAGGAGCGGCTGCAACCCTAATTGAAACTCATAGGACAACCGAGGTGCATACACAACCTCAATCACCAACTGTTCATGGTAATGAGAAACATAGTCTAGCATTCGAGCAAGAAGGAGCGGCTGCAACCCTAATTGAAACTCATAGGACAACCGAGGTGCATACACAACCTCAACCACCGGCTGTCCATGGCAATGAAGACCATACTCCAGCATTCGAGCAAGAAGACATTTATTCTAGTGACCGTGGCCTTAAATGGGCTGATTTAGGGGTAATTGCTGGAGAACGTATTTATTCTATTGCCTATCTTGGTAATGGTATCGTCCTCGCTGGTACATGGGACCATATCTGGCGTTCCACTGACTTCGGCCTCACCTGGACAGACATAGATGTATCAGCACTTTGTGGCGGTGAATATGTTGAGTGCATGGCTTATTTGGGAAATGGCATTGTCACCTTTGGCGATAGTGATGGTGCGATATATCGCTCTACTGACTACGGCCTTACTTGGGCAGAAGTAGGCCCAGTTGGGAGCGGGTTCCCCCACTATGCGATGGTTTATCTAGGCAATGGCATAGTTGTCTCTGGGGATGCTGATGGTCATGTCTTCCGTTCTACTAACTTCGGCCTCACTTGGACAGACCTCGGTGTAATTGTCTCCCTTAGCATAACTGCTATTGCATACCTTGGTGATGGTGTAGTTATACTAGGTGGGGATGACAAACACATTTTCAAGTCAACCGATTATGGGGCCAATTGGGCAGACGACTATGATGTTGACATTGACATATACTCCTTAGCTTACTTAGGCAATGACATCGTTCTAATCGGTACTCTCAGGAATATATTCCGTTCAACTGATGGTGGCGACACCTGGACAGACCTGGGTGAGATTTCGACTGATTCAATTATGGCTATAACTTACTTAGGCAATGGCGTTGTCGTATGTGGTGACGCTTCTAGGCATATCTTTAGGTCAACCGACCTTGGGTTAACTTGGACAGATCTAGGAGTGATTAGCACTGATACTATCCGCTGTATGGCATATTTAGATAATGGTGTTGTTGTCTTAGGTGATGATGATCATCATGTCTGGCGTTCCACGTCAGCTTTTCATATTTGGAGATAAGGCAAGATATGCGCTATTCAATCCAAAACGTTACACGTCAAGAGGTAGAAGCATCTAATGGTCTGGACATCAAAGAAGCTCCAGGCACTGGAATCATATTTGCTGAACTCAGCGAAGCCGGAGTAGCTTCACTACAATCTCTTGGCGCAAAAGTCAAGAAGGTAGACAAAGTAAAGCTTGCCGACATTGCTCCTCCAATCCCAATTCCTGTTGAGAAAGGACTTTCTGCCTCAGACTTGCTAGGAGCTCTTGGTTTTACTGAAGAGTGGAGACATCTTATAATACCACCTTTATATGGTGAAGGATTTGGTATCGCGATTATTGATTCAGGAATTAGGGAAACACATGAACTAATTAAAGGTCGTGTGGTATATTCTAAAAACTTTACTACCAGTCCTTCGGGCGACAACTTCAATCATGGTACTGGTGTGGCATCAATAGTAACAACACTTGCTCCACAATGCGATGTCATTGACATCAAAGTCATTGGGGATGACGGACTTGGCACAGATGAAACAGTGGTCATGGGAATCAGTGAAGTCATTAGCCTCAGAGAAGCACAAGGCGAACTATTCCCTCATGTTATTAACCTGAGTCTCGGTAAAGAGGATGATGGTGACCCAGATGATCCTATACGTGTTGTCTGCCGTATTGCCTTAGATAAAGAGATTTTTGTGGTAGCTGCTTGTGGAAATCTAGGGCCTGATATGGGTACTATCTTATCGCCTGCTTGTGAAAAGTATGTAGGCGCTGTCGGCTCAATAACCTACAATCCTGAAAGCCCTCAAGAATCATTCCTAGTGAGTGAGTTCAGCTCACGGGGGCCTACAAAAGAAGGCCTTATTAAGCCTGATGTTGTCCTTCCTGGTGAGGGTATTCTTATGGCTGATTCTAAGAGTGATACTGCTACAATTGCTAAAAGTGGCACCAGCTTCGCTGTAGCTCTAGGGTCATCGGCGATCTTACTTCAAGGAGAAGGCGCCTCGAGAGTAGCTTACCTGAGAGAGCCATACCGCTTTGGGGGAAAAACGATACCTATAACACCTATTGAGTTAATGGACGTGTGGATCCCCTTACTCACTATCAAGCCTGCAGGAAATCCCCGAGACAAAGATGTAAATTATGGATGGGGAATACCTTATGGCGAGCTAGCTGAATTAGCATTGACTGGGAGACCATACTCTACTATGAATGTCTTTAACTCTATTGCAGAGGCCGGGATGATGATAATGATGATGGGAGTTTTGATAAAACAGATAAGTAAGTAGTCTAAGTTAAATCAGCTTAGTATTTGCATTTGTCCATGGTATGAAGGAAAGAAAAGATTTTACTCAGAAATGCATAATAATTGTATTTTCTACACAGTTAATACTTATATACACTAAGCACTAATTAACAGGCTTTTTTGGGCTTAAAAAATAGGAGGAATTAGACGATGAATTACGAGAGATTTTGTCCTCAAATCCATGGCATTTGTAGAGATGGGTTTCCTGAGCATTCAACTATTCTTTGTTCTATGTGGGACACTGTTTATGAAAGGTGTATATTTGTAGACTCTATGCTAGTTACAGCAGACATGAAGTATCTTATTCAGCAGCAAACAATGAAGCTGAGAGAACTCAAGACAGCTCAATCAGAGAAGCTTGGAGAAGGTAAATCCTGACTGCAGAGCAATTTCATATATTTAGCTTATCAACAACTCCATACTTTAAATGTTGTGCTTTCACGTCTGAATCAGCAATCACACTATATCTTCTGGTCATGGTTAAGCTTGAGTGACCTAGCTTCTTCTGTAAACTAAAAGGATCACCTCCATTTCTCAGGTAGAGAACTGCACTTGTACTTCTGAACGTATGAGGTGAGCATCTTGTCTTTATGTCAGCCTTCTTTCCGTAGGACTTTATCAAATCTTGGACTCTCTTCTTCACTAGTGGACGCCCATCATAGGTAACAAAGAAACTAACATCACTCCTTTCTGGTCCACGATTCATCAGATACTTCAGCAGAACCTTAGTCAACTTCGCACCTATAGGAACATACCTTTCTTTAGCACCTTTTCCCATAACTTTTAAGTAGCCGTTTGCTAAGTCCACATCTGAAGTCTTTAGATTGCATAGCTCAGTCACTCTAATACCAGTGTCTAGTAATGTGAGCATGATTACATAGTTTCGATAACCTGCACTACTCCTTTTATCTGGCTGAGCTAAGAGTTTCCCCAAATCTCCCTCATTAAACACAGGCATACTCTTCTTCAGAGCCTTCGGCAACTTAACCCTCTTCATTGGATTACTAGCAATAAGCTCTTCTCGTTCGAGGAAACTGAAGAATGTCTTTATTGCCCTTGTATAGCTAGTTATACTCTCTGATGATAGTGGCCTGTTTTGTGGTTTTGTGAAGCGGTGATTGGCAAATGCCTGCCTTTGCTGAAGAGCAATGATAAATCTCCTCAAATCATCAGCAGTTACAGCTTCGATATTGAGGTTACCCAGGAATGCATTGAAGTAACCGACTATATCTATTATCCAGTCGATTGACCTTCGTGATTTACCTTCAGCTTGAGCACATATCTTGTAAGCTACAAATCCATCAGAGAAAGTAGTTATCTTGTGACAATCAAGTGCTCCTGCTGACTTCGAAGTAGGCCGTGGGAGACTCGAACTCCCGACACCCTGATTAAAAGTCAGGTGCTCTACCAGCTGAGCTAACGGCCCATAATTTTGTAACTATGCGTAGCT
>Ga0307377_10004572_pt1 | contig 15096 bp, 14 predicted proteins | sample TR3MG_FD_202535 | JGI IMG/M metagenome (GOLD analysis project Ga0307377, IMG submission 202535) | Soil microbial communities from Risofladan, Vaasa, Finland - TR-3 | ecosystem: Environmental > Terrestrial > Soil > Coastal area > Acid sulfate soil | place: Finland: Risofladan, Vaasa | collected... | reverse complement strand
AATTGGATATCGAGTCGGAGATGTTATTGAATGGAAAGTTCCAGCAGGATTGAGAAAGTTGAAGGTTCTGGAAGTGCTTTATCAGCCTGAAGCCGCTGGAGATTATCATTTGTAGTCAAAAAAATCATGAAGAATTACAGACAGGTCTTTATAAGGAGTAGCTCCGATTCATCGGAGCGTTTGGAGTAGCAGACCTTGGTCTGCGTTTGAAAAGTAGTCGCAGACTTCAGTCTGCGTGTTATACGAAGGAGCAGATGCCATAGTTCCAAAGAAGAATAATTAAGTATTGTGTCCCCAGAACTTCAAAGTATTGTGTCCCCAGAACTTGCCCCAGAACTTGCTTGACAATTGACTACAAATTGTATATAATTGACTACAAGATGTATATGGAGGCAGTTTATGATAGATAAACTCTTTTCTTCAAAGGCAAGGGTTGAGATTTTAAAATTATTCCTGTTTAATCCCGGAGATAACTTTTATCAAAGAGAAATTTCTGCAATTACCCACCAGTCCATAAGAGGCGTTCAACGGGAGGTAGAGAAACTTCATAGTCTTGGTCTTATCGAAAAGACCACACGGGGCAATCGCGTCTATTATAAAGTAAACAGAAACTGTCCTATATTTGAAGAATTAAAGAATATCTTATTTAAGAGCGTAGGGATTGCCAAAGTTCTAAAAGATAATCTTGAGGGAAATGGAATTAAAGTCGCTTTTATCTATGGTTCTTATGCAAAGGGAGGGGAAAGCCTTTCCAGCGATATTGACTTAATGGTAATAGGAGATATCTCCTCAAGAGAACTTTCAACTATCCTTTCTAAGCCCAAGAGAGAATTAATGCGTGAAATTAACTATGCAGTATTTCCTATGCAGGAATTTATAAAGAGGCTAAAACAGAAAGACCATTTTCTTAAGGCAGTTTTAAAAGATAAGAAAATGTTCATTGTGGGAGATAATGATGCACTTAAAGCAATTATTGAATCAAGGAAAGTTAAGGCGGCATAAGACATCTAAAAAAGAAATCGGCAATTTGTTAGAACTCGTAAAGAGGGATATAAAAGACGCAAAAGTAAAGGGTCTTTCTGCGGATAGAAAGTTTGTTACTGCTTATAATGCTGTCTTACAATTAGCTACAATTCTCCTTTATTGCAAGGGATATAAGCCAGAAGGTGCAGGGCATCATTTTACTGTGTTTCAAGCAATGAAAGAAATAATGGGTAAAGATTATTATGATTTGGCAGATTATTTTGATTCCTGCAGGGCAAAGAGAAATATAACCGATTATGATTATGCTGGTGGAATTTCAGGGTTGGAAGCCGTAGAGTTGATTAAAGAGGCAGAAGGATTTTTAGAAATAATTCTTAATTGGCTTAAGAAAAATTATCCGAGAAAATAGGGACAGCGACCATTTAATTTAACAGAAGTAGGAAAAGAAGAGGGGGACAGGCTACTTTTTTACATTTATACTAAAATTAGTTTAGATAAGAAACAGAGGAAAATGACTTTTTTATTCAATAATCAAGACCTGCCCCCAAAATTAGAATCCGAACAAGAAAGAAAAATAGGTCGCTGTCCCTAGTTTTTTAGTTTTTCTAGTTTTTAATGGCTGCGTTATATACGGACTATGGAGAAGATAGCAGAGGCGTTGGTAACGTTAGGCCAGTAGAGAGGCTAAATGATTCAGATGTTAAATAATTCATTTCATTCAGAACCTGTTGAAAAAGTGCTGAAGAAATTATCTTCCGGGATAAGCGGACTTTCGCATAAAGAAGCAAAGACCCGCTTACAGGATTTTGGCCCTAACGAAATACCTGAGAAAAAAGCTAAACATCCTGTTCTGATTTTCCTTAAGCAATTTCATAGCATTCTAATTTATATCCTTATTGCCGCTGCTGCCATTTCATTTTTCATTGGCCATGCAGTTGATGTTTATGTAATTTTAGCTGTAATTCTAATTAATGCCATAATAGGCTTCATTCAAGAGAATAAGGCAGAGAGATCAATTCAGGCTTTAAAAAGGATGATTGTGCCTTATGCAAAGGTTTTCCGAGGAGGAAAATTACTGCAAGTACATGCGAAAGAATTAGTGCCCGGAGACATTATTTTCTTAGAAGAGGGCGACAGAATTCCTGCTGATGCAAGACTTCTTGAAGTGAAAAACACCAGGACAGTAGAGGCTTCTTTAACTGGCGAGTCACTTCCTATTGACAAAGACGTTAAAGTGCTGCCTGAAAAAACAGGTTTAGCTGACCGTAAGAATATGGTATGGATGGGGACATTTGTTGCCGGCGGACAGGCTAAGGCTGTTGTGGTATCTACGGGTATTAAAACAGCCATTGGTAAAGTAGCTACTAGTATAGAAAAGATAAAAAAAGTCAAGGGTCATTTTGAAAAGAAGACAGCTATTCTGGCAAGACAAATGGGTATTATTGCGGTTGTCTGTGCATTTATAGTATTCCTGGTCGGTTTTTTTGTTAGAGGGTTTGAATTCTCTGAAATTTTTCTTTTTACAATAGCTTCTCTTGTTGCTGGAATTCCGGAAGGATTGCCCGCAGTACTGATAATAGTACTTGCTATTGGTGCCTACAGGATGGCAAAAAAAAATGCTATTGTTAGAACATTGCCGGCAACTGAAACTCTTGGGGTAGCAACAGTTATTGCAACCGACAAGACAGGAACATTAACGCAAAACACCATGAATGTTGAGAAGATAATTTTGCCGGGTGAAGATGAAATCACTGTTTCAGGAGAAGGCTGGAAGCCTTCAGGGGATTTTTCTCAAAAAGATAACATCATTGCTCCATTAGAAAATTCTCGTTTATCAAAACTTTTACATATCGCTTGTGTTTGTAATAATGCAAGGATAGTAAAAGAAGAGGACGAAAAATATAAAATTATTGGTGACCCCACAGAGGCTGCTTTGGTTGCTCTTGCAGAAAAGGCTGGATTAAAGAAAGAAGAGTTGCTGGAAAAAGAGAAAAGAATAGATGATTTACCATTTAATCCAGAATTGAAATATAGAGCATCGCTTTCAGTACTTGTGGAAGAAGATAGGAAGAAAGAAATTTATGTTATCGGAGCTCCCGAGGCTGTTCTTGCCCATTCCTCTTTTATTCTTTGGGAAAAAGGAGAGAAGAAGATAACTCAAGAAGAGAGACAGGAAATTCTAGCCGGAATACAAGGTTTGGCAAAGAAAGCAATGAGAGTTCTTGGCTTAGCTTACAAGATAACTCCTGTCAGTACAGATAACCTGTCAGAAGATTTGGTCAATGATCTTGTTTTGGTTGGCGTTGTTGGTATGCTGGATCCTCCAAGGCCCCAAGTAAAGGAGGCAATTGCTAAAGCCAGGAAAGCAGGTATTAGAGTTATTATGAAGACAGGAGACCATAAGGACACAGCTGTTGCCGTCGCTAAAGAGATAGGGATGATTGGCGAAAAGACAAAAAGTAAGCGTCCGGAGGTTCTTACTGAACAAGAATTGCTAAATCTTTCAGAAGAAGAGTTTGAAGAAACAATAAAACATATTTCTATTTTTGCTAGGTTAACTCCTGGTATGAAATTAAGAATTGTTGAGACTTTACAGAAACAAGGCCATATTGTTGCCATGACAGGGGACGGGGTTAATGATGCACCTGCACTTAAAAGAGCGGATATCGGAGTTGCCATGGGTATAATTGGTACTGATGTAGCAAGGGAATCAAGCGCAATTGTGCTTGCTGATGATAATTTTTCTTCTATTGTGAATGCAATAGAAGAAGGAAGAACTGTTTTTACGAATACAAGACAGGCAAGTTCTTTTCTAATCACTACTAATTTTGCAGAAAGTATAAGTATTATAACTACAATGCTTCTTGGCCTTCCATTGCCATTGCTACCTACTCAGTTGTTATGGCTCAATTTGGTTACTGATGGGGTTAGCGATGTTGCCTTAGCTGCTGAACCAAGTCATGAGGACGTTTTGGAAGAACCTCCACGAAAGGCAAAAGAAAATATTTTATCAAAAGAAATCATCCCTTTCATTCTCATCATGGCCGGTATTATGGTTATTTTTACATTAATTATTTTTAATGCCTATTTGCCAAGCGGAATAGAAAAGGCAAGGACAGGGGCATTTACTGTTATGGCATTCACTCAATTATTTAATGTTTTAAATATGCGTTCACTTAAAAGATCTATTTTCAAGATAGGTCTTTTTAGCAATAATTTTATAGTCGCATCTCTTATAGCTTCTGTTTTTCTGTTAGCCATGGTACTTTATGTCCCATTTTTCCAAGGCGTATTTCAATTTGTGCCCTTAGGTTTATTAGAAATACTCATTATAATCATTTTTTCGTCTTCGGTATTATGGTTAGGCGAGTTGTACAAATATTTGAGACCACGGGCAAAAATAAGGAGAATGCTTAAATGGAGAGAAGTCTAAAAAGAGAACTTACTCTTTTAGATGTTTTCTGTGTAGCGACAGGGGCAATGATGAGTTCGGGCTTGTTTATTTTGCCCGGATTAGCTTATGCTAAAGCGGGGCCTGCGGTTATTCTATCTTACATAATAGCGGGTGTGTTTTGTATCCCTACGGTTTTGAGTATGGCAGAATTGACTACAGCGATGCCCAAGGCCGGCGGAGATTATTTCTATATCATGAGAGGATTTGGTCCGCTATTGGGAACAATAGCTGGTTTTAGTACCTGGTTTTCTTTGAGCCTGAAAGGGGCCTTTGCTTTGTTGGGTATGGGTGCGTATTTAACGATAATGACTCATATTCCAATACATATCGTTGCACTCATTTGTTGTTTATTTTTTATAATCTTGAATTTAATAGGAGTAAAAGAAGCTGGAAGATTTCAGGTGTGGTTAGTTGTTGGCCTATTAGGTATACTTATCAGCTATGTTGTCTGGGGTATGAGAGCTGTCGATTTCGGACATTTTTCGCCATTCTTTTCTAAAGGGCTGAATTCTTTGCTTGCGACAGCAAGCTTTGTCTTTATTTCCTATGGGGGATTGACTAAAGTAGTGGCTTTAGCTGAGGAAGTAAAAAATCCAGGCAGGAATTTACCTCTAGGCATGATACTTTCTCTTATTGTAACCTCTATTTTTTATGCTTTGGTTATCTTTGTAACTATAGGGGTTTTAAGTCCCGAGAACCTAAAAGGTACTCTTACTCCGATCTCAGACGGGGCAGGAGCCTTTGGTGGAAATGTTTTAAAAATTATTATAAGTATAGGCGCATTTTTGGCCTTTATTTCTACTGCTAACGCAGGGATTATGACTGCTTCAAGATACCCTTTGAGTATGAGCAGGGACAAGCTTTTACCCGCCGTTTTTCAAAAAATAAGCTCCCAATTCAAAACCCCTCATATCGCTATTTTCTTTACCGGCGCTTTTATGGTTTTGGCTATTTATTTTTTAAAGCTGGAATTACTGGTCAAAGTTGCCTCCACTGTGTTGATTTTACTTTATATATTCGCCAACCTGACCCTTATCTTATTCAGAGAAAGCAAGCTTCTAAGCTACAGGCCAAAATTCTATGCACCCTTTTATCCTTATATGCAGATTTTAGGGGTATTAGGAGGAATTTTTCTTTTAATAGAAATGGGCTCGTTTATTATTTTTCTGACTACTATTTTTCTTCTTTTGGGAGTTGTCTGGTACAAAGTATATGCGCAAAAAAGAGCAGCTCAAAACACAGCTCTCATATATGTTTTAGAAAGATTGGTTGCTAGGGATAAAGAATTAGTCTCAGACAGTCTTCTAACGGAGTTAAAAGAGATAGTTATCCAGCGAGAAGGGATTCTGGGCGATAAATTCCAGAGACTTATTGAAGAAGGGAGGGTTTTAGATATAGATTCCCCTTTAAAAATGGAAGTTTTTTTTAAAGAAGTTTCAGTCATGCTAAGTAGGGATCTAAATGTAAATTCTGAAGAATTATTCAAGAAATTTGTTAAAAGAGAGACGGAATCAAGCACAGTAATTGGAAAAGGGTTAGCTATTCCACATATCTTTGTCGGAGCGAAAAATATTGCTAAAGTCATTTTGGTTAGAGCAAAAACGGGGATTATTTTCCCTAATGATCAGTTAGTTCATATTGCGTTTATTCTTGTCGGTTCTTCTGGCGAACGTGTTTTACATCTAAAAATTTTAGCTGCTATTGCTCAAATTGTTCAGAATCCTGAATTTGAGAAGAAGTGGCTTGAGGCAAAAGGCGAAGAAGAGTTAAAACATGTTATTCTTTTGGCTGAGAGAAAAAAAGGTTAAAAATGCTTAAATAATTATCTAATTTGGTTAAGCTTATCAGGGTGGAATTGATGAACGAGTGAGACAATTTGTAAAGAACAAACCAAGGTTCAACCGAAGGTACGGATGTAGATTTTTTTTGGCATATTTTTGTAAGTTTTTGATTCTTTTGACATTGCAGTTTCTTTTCTGTTTCTGAAAACAAGAAATTAAAGGGGGCAAAAAGAAAAAAAGAAATTCTTTTTTGGGCCAAAGCCCCGCCGATGGCGGGGGCGATTTTGATGTTTTTGCGTTCCCGAATGAAGAAATTCAGTGTAGATATTCTTCGGGACCGCTGCATCAACTCCCTAGTTGCTGCTAAAAAGCAGCCGGAAAGGAAAATACCCCACCAACCCGAAATAGGCAAAGCCTGTTTCCCCCCGTAAAATTTCGCTTGACATCTATCACTTTTAGTGATAATATTATCACCAAAAGTGATAATGGAGGTTAAAAATGCAAGATAAAATAGTAAAGCTATTCTATGATGACGTATATGCGCAATTTACAATAAACGAGTTAGCTACAAAAACAAACATTTCTTACAGTTATGTGTACAGACAAGTTGAAGAATTGAAAGATAAAGAGATTTTAATTATTGAACAGCGTTCAAACCGTAAATATTGTAGGCCTAACTATAAAAATCCAGAGGTAAAAACAAGCTTTGTTAAAATATCAAATCAGATAGCTGAAGATTTTCTAAAGAAAAGAGACAAGATTTTTTTTGTAGTTGAAAAGCTTCTTTCGGAGTTACCTAAAAAGACAGATTTTAACTTACTTTCTGTCGTTCTATTTGGATCTTTGGCTAAAGGGACCGACTTTAAAAAAAGTGATATCGACCTTTTTATCCTTGTCCCTTCAAAAAAGAAATATGATGAAATTATTGATATGGAATGTGTCGCCTTGTCAAAAGGTTTTGGTGTCGAAATAAACCCTTTGGTTTCTGAGCCAACAAATTTATTAGCAATGTTAAAAGATAAGGAGCATAATGTAGCCAAGGAGATCTTAAAAAATAAAATAATATTGTTTGGTGCAGAGAAATTTTGGGAACTGATATTGGAGGTAATAAAATGAGTGATTTGAAGAAAGAAATGCTAAAAATAAAAGTAAAAGGTTATTTTGATAATGGCGATTTAAAAGTAGACCCTACGATTACAGCACTAGTAAAATATCATGTTGATAAAGCAAGGCATAATATTGAGACAGGTTCTTTGCTTATGGAGGTTTCGGAAGATAAAGAGAGCAAGAAAAGACTAAAAGTAAGTGCCGATTATATCGGACATGATTGGACTATAAGCTGTGGATATTATGCAATGTTTCATGCGGCAACAGCTGCGTTGGCCGCAATAGGGATAAAAGCCCAAAGCCATGAAAGCCTTATCGAGGGTTTAGAATATCATTTTGTTTTCAAAGGAAAAGCTATAGAATCAGAGGACATCAAGAAGATAAAATCTGCAAAAAGGCTTGATGAGAAATATGTTAATAGAATGTGGGCCACGAAATCCAAAAGAAATACAGCACAGTATAAGGCCGATGCAGTTATTGCGCAAAAAGATGCTGAAAAGGTTTATAAAAATGCAATAGATTTTGTTGATACGATAGAAAGTTTAATAAAGGGATTAAAATAAGTCTAATAAATTCGGGGGACACAATACTCAATTATTGACTGGATGCGGGGAAAGGGGTTCAAGTGAGATAATTAAGTATTGTGTCCCCGGAACTCTGAAAAAGGAGTAGCAGACTTTAGTCTGCGTCATAATTAAGTATTGTGTCCCCGGAATTTCCCCGGAATTTGACATATGACAAATCAAAACGATAATAAGAAAAATAAAAGTTTAAAATTTTCGTTTTCCGACGGGATATTTGCCAGTGGAATGACTGGCTTTACCCAGGAATATCTCACTCCATTTTTACTCTTGTTAGGCGCCACAGCAAAACATATAGGAATGCTGAGCGCTCTTCCTAATTTCTTTGCATCTCTGATACAGGTTAAAAGTGCTGACCTTACCGAGCGCCTGAAGTCGCGGAAGAAGACTATCAACATCTTTGTTTTACTTCATGCGCTTATGTTATTGCCAATGGCAATTATGGCTTTGTCAGGTGGAGGGAAACCAGTTACTTTTATAGTATATGTAGTTCTGTTTACATCATTTGGAGCACTTGCCACCCCTGCATGGGGAAGCCTAATGTCAGACCTGGTGGATGAAAACAAGAGAGGAACATATTTTGGCTGGAGGAACAGGACACTGGGGTTCATAACAGTCGCCGCAGCCTTAATAGCTGGATTCATTCTTCAGAAGATGAAAGGAGTTAACATATTTTATGGCTTTACGCTTATTTTTGGTCTTGCGTTCATATTCAGGATGATGTCCTGGTATTTTTTAACAAGAATGTATGAACCACCTTTGAACCACGGGAAAGAAAATCAATTTACTTTATTTGATTTCCTGGCTCGAATAAAAGAGAGCAATTTTGCAAAATTTGTTCTGTTCGTATCTATGATGAATTTCTCTGTTAATTTGGCAGCTCCATTTTTTGCAGTACTAATGCTTAAGGATTTACATTTTAGTTACATTCTTTATATCATTATCACCATTGCTGCAACTCTTACGGTTTACATTATGATTAGACGGTGGGGCAGACATGCAGACAGAATTGGCAACCTGAAAATTATTAAATTTACATCCCCCTTAATTGGAGTAATTCCATTAATGTGGATTTTTAACCGTAACCCGGCATTCCTGATTTTCGCTCAAGTATTCTCTGGATTTTTATGGGCAGGATTTAACCTTTGTACAACCAATTTTATCTACGATGCAGTAACTCCTGAAAAACGAACCCGCTGCATATCGTATTTTAATGTACTCAATGGATTAGCGCTCGCTGGTGGCGCACTTCTTGGCGGATTTTTATTGCAGAGACTACCGCCTCTTTTTGGGTACAAAATCTTAACGCTTTTCTTAATATCTTCCACGTTAAGAATTATGGTTGGTATTTTTATGCCACTGAAATTGAGAGAAGTGAGACCTGTCGAAGAAACCAAGAGTAATCAGCTCTTTTTCAGTATGATTGGCATAAAACCGCTCCTGGGAATTGAAAGAAAGACAATTAGATATTAAGGTCAAAAATCGCAGAATATGGGTAAGAATGATATCAGGAATTTGACATTGGAAGAACTTAAAAAAACAGTTGTGGAGATGCACGAAGCACGCTATAGAGCCAACCAGATATTCTCCTGGCTTTATCGAAGAGGCGTCCACGATTTTCACGAAATGGACAATATACCAGTGACGCTTAGAGATAAACTTGGCGAGAACTATTACATAAGCGCTCTTGAGCTTTCCCAGCATCTTAAGTCAACTGACGGTACTGAAAAATTTCTTTTTAAACTCGCGGACGGAAATTTCATAGAAAGCGTCCTTATTTATGCAAAAAATAGAAAAACAATATGCCTTTCTACTCAGGTTGGCTGTAAATTTGCTTGCTCCTTCTGTGCCAGCGGGTTTATAGGCTTTATAAGAAATCTTACGCCAGCAGAAATTACAAACCAGATACTGTTTTTGCAACACAATCTTAAGCACAAGATAACGAATTATGTGCTTATGGGTATGGGAGAGCCCCTGGACAACTACGAGAATGTTTGCAAAGCTATTATGATAATGAACGACCCGGAAGGAATGGCCATAGGAGCAAGAAGGATTACTATTTCCACATGTGGAATAATCCCGGGAATGAAGAAACTCCAGGATTTGAGCCTCCAGGTGAATCTATCTGTGTCCCTCCACGCTACAAACAATAACCTGAGAGATGCGCTTATGCCGATTAATAAACGGTATCCATTAGAAAAACTTATTAAGGCGTGCCAGGACCTGATAGATGCTACGGGAAGAATGATTACCATTGAATATATTTTAATAAAGGATAAGAACGATTCTCTGGAAGATGCAGATAAGCTTGCGGCAATAGCGAAAAAATTGAAAGCAAAGGTGAATCTGGTACCCTATAGCGCAATTCCCACCTTGAACTTTCAGTCCACAGGAAGAAAAGAGACGAATATATTTATGAATAAACTTATTAAGAGAGGAGTAAATGCAACTCTCAGAGAATCAAAGGGGAAAGATATACAGGCTGCCTGCGGGCAGTTAGCAGGCAGGGCAAAAGAATGAATTACAAACTTATAATTTTTGATATTGACGGTACGATAGCCAAACACATAAGCTCCTGGAGATATATCCATGAAAAACTCGGATTGTGGCATAAGCAGGCATATCGCTATCAGGAGAAGTTTCTTGCCGGAAAGATAAGTTACAGAAAATTCTGTGAATTTGACGCGGCTCACTGGAAGGGATTACCGGAAAAAAAGATAAGAGAAATTTTCAAAAAAGTCCCCTATGCCAAAAACGCAGCGCAGTACATAAGGAGGCTCAAAAAAATGGGTTTCAAACTGGCTGCTATCTCTACAGGTCTTCAGTATATAGCCGACAGAATAAAGAAAGAGCTAAAATTTGATTACGTCTTATCCAATAAATTGATTTCCACAAAAGGTATTCTTACGGGAAAGGTCAAAATAAATATAACCCACGGAGCAAAAGGGAGAATTCTGAGAAAAATAGTGAAGAAGTTCCGGGTAGAACCAGAGGAAGTGATCTGCGTGGGCGATAGCCACGGAGATATATCCCTGGCGAGACGCTCAGGCTACTCCCTCGCTTTTAACTCATCGGATGAATCTTTCTCGAAAATTGTGGATTATAATTGTAAGACAAATGACTTCAAAGAAGTCTACAATAAAATAGTATCTATCTCCGAAGAAAAAAAGTAGAGCAAGTAGTAACTTTAGGTGACAAAGCTATTGAAGCTGGAAGAGGAAACCACAAGTCACCAGGGTCGTTGACAAGCCAGGAATAATGAGGCTTTCTTCCACAGACATACCCCTGGTAAAGAAAAGGAAAAAGATAGGTTGGCTAAAGAAATATACGATATTGCCGTCATTGGTGGAGGTCCAGCGGGGATTATGGGGGCAATTCGGGCTGGACAGCTTAAGAAAAATGTGGTTTTAATAGAGAGAAATGACTGTCTCGGTAGAAAAATCATCCTCAGCGGAAAGGGAAGGTGTAATGTTACGAATATCGCGCCGATAGAAAAATTTGTGGAGAAGTTTGGCGAAACGGGTCAGTTCTTGAAACCAGCACTTTATAGTTTTTTCAATCAGGATTTGATAGATTTTTTTGAATCAAAAGGCCTCAGGCTGAAGATAGAAAGGCAGGCCCGCGTGTTCCCAGTCACGGACAATGCCCAATCTATTGTAGAAGTTTTAAAAAGGTCTCTTAGAGAAGGTAATGTTTCAGTACTCTACAATATGCGGTTAGTGGATTTAGAAAAAAAGGACAGCTTATTCCTATTACACCTGGAAGGCAATAAGAGGGTGAGTGCCAGAAAAGTCATATTGGCAACAGGGGGAGCTTCCTATAAGGTAACAGGTTCTACCGGCGACGGTTTTCGTCTCGCCAAAAAATTTGGACATACTATCGCCGCTTTAAAACCAGGTCTCGTGCCTTTAAAAACAAAAGAATTATGGGTAAAGGAGCTACAGGGACTTACATTGAAAAACATCCGCATTACCTTTGAATATGGCAAGAAGAAGACACGTTCTGCTGTAGGCGAACTTTTGTTTACCCATTTTGGAGTCTCTGGACCGCTGATACTCGATTTAAGCAAGGAAATCGTCTCCGTCCTCGAAAAGCATAAAGAAGTCCGTCTCCTTATCGACCTCAAGCCAGGATTGAGACCCGAACAGATTGAAAAGAGATTACTAAATGAGTTCAATGCCAGGGGAAAAAGCCAGATAAAGAATATTATGAAAGGTCTTTTACCCCAGAGATTAATTCCTGTATTCATTCGTCTATCAGACATAGAGCCGGAAAATAGAGGAAATCAGATTACCCAGAAAGAAAGACCACGGATAATAGATTTATTGAAAGCCTTACCTTTAACCATTATTGGCTCCTTACGTCTGGAAGAGGCAATGGTCACTAATGGTGGCGTCTCCACAAAAGAGATAAATCCCCGGACAATGGAATCAAAAATTGTTCCCGGCTTATATTTTGCCGGCGAAATCATAGACGGTTCCGCCCCTAGTGGCGGATATAATCTCCAGAAGGCTTTTTCCACCGGCTACCTCGCCGGCGAAAAAGCAGGCTCTCTTAAATAGAAAGATTACAGTTCGGATAGCCGAAAGGTAAAGGATATGAATGAAGAAGTAATCAAGGTTAAGAATTTATCAAGGGATTTCGGTAATTTTCGGGCAGTGGACAATATCTCATTTGCAGTGAAAGCTACCGAGATTTTTGGTTTCTTAGGGCCAAATGGCGCGGGAAAAACAACAACTATAAATATTCTCTGCACCCTCCTTCTGCCTACCAGCGGAGAGGCAATTGTAAATGGATTTAATGTAGTAACTTCTCCCGATGAGGTAAGAAAGTCTATTGGCATCATTTTTCAGGACCCCAGTCTGGATGAACGGCTTACTGCTTACGAAAACCTAAATTTTCATGGGATGATTTACCATATACCCCGAAAGACAAGAAAAGAGCGCATGAAGGAAGTCCTGGATATGGTGGGGCTCTATTCCAAGAAAGATTCTATTGTCCGCACATTTTCAGGCGGAATGAGAAGAAGGCTGGAAATTGCTCGGGGCCTTATGCATCATCCTAAGATTCTATTCCTGGATGAACCAACCATTGGCTTAGACCCGCAAACAAGACAGTATATCTGGGATTACCTGTTAAACCTATCAAAGGAAGAAGGAATAACCATGTTTCTCACCACGCACTATATGGACGAGGCAGAAATCTGCCAGCGTGTAGCAATTATTGATTATGGCAAAATCATCGCTCTCGACAGCCCCCGTCAATTAAAAAATGAGTTCAGCTTGAGTAGTTTGAATGAGGTATTTTTAAGACTTACTAACCATGGTATCCGCGAGGAAGAAGCCAGTTTCAAAGAACATTTGGGTCATATTGTGCGCTCAAGGAAATTGAGGTAACCTCTATGGATTTCGACGCCATACGGATGATTTGGTTGAGAGACCTTATCCGCCATTTCCGGGATAGAATAAGATTGTTAGGGTCTATTTCCCGACCGATACTCTGGCTTTTGATTATGGGCACAGGTTTAAGGGCTGTTTTTAATGTGCACGGGATATCTTATACTCATTTTATTTTTCCGGGAATTATTGCAATGAATCTTATCTTTGCGGCAATGCAGTCAACCATAAGCATTATCTGGGACAGGGAATTTGGGTTTTTAAGAGAAATTCTCGTTGCCCCGATACCGCGCACTTCCATTGTGCTCGGCAAGACCTTAAGTGGCTCAACAGTCGCTTTTATCGAGGGACTTTTTGTTTTAGCCTTCGCGCCGTTTATCAAAATAAGCATCCCTTTACCCCATCTTTTCTTACTTCTACCTTTGATGTTTTTCGTCGCCTTTGTTTGTACCAGCCTTGGTATTGTTATTGCCGCAAGGATGACTTCTTTTGAGGGCTTTGGCGTAATCTCCAACTTTGTAATTATGCCTATGTTCTTCTTAAGTGGTGCAATATTTCCCATTGATAATCTCCCCTTTTTGATAAATATTGCTGTCCGTTTGAATCCTTTAACATATGGGGTAGACTTCTTAAGAAGATTTATTTTAGGGATAAAAGTTTTTCCGCTTTACATGGATTTTCTGTATCTTACCACTTTTGCTCTGGTAATGTTAAGTATCGCAGTCTTTGAGTTCAATAAGAGGACCTAAATTCGGGGACACAATACTTAATTATTGACCGGCTGCAGGGAAAGGGGTTCAAGTAAGATAATTAAGTATTGTGTTCCCAGAACTCATTTGACATGAAAGGGTATAAATTATATAATGTATATCGTTTAATCAATTCTTAATATTTGAGAATTAAAAAAATGAAAAACAATAACAAAATGAACCTTGGGTATAGAAGCCTTTCTAAAGATGAACTCTATTTAATCTCTCGGGCTGAGTTTGAGAAACGAAAGCTCATCACAAAAGAATTTACCCAAAAGCTTTTTGGAAATTTTAAAAAAGCGGCTAATATTTTAGATAAACTTACAAGAAAAGGACGTCTTATTCAACTCCAAAGAGGCAAATATATTGTTGTACCTATAAAAGCACCTAATCAGCTATGGACACCCAATGAATTTGTTACCGCTAAATTGTGGATGGTGGATGTGCCTTATTATATTGGGTATTTCACTATGTATAACTATTGGGGTTTTACAGAACAGATTCCCCAAACAATATTTGTATTAAATACTAAGAGATCATGTACAAAGATAATAGGTAATGTGAGATATAAAGCGGTTAAAATAAATAAGAGAAAGTATTATGGTATTAAAAGAATAAGAATAGATGAAGAGGCTGTGTGTATAAGTGATAAAGAACGAACCCTTGTAGATTTTATATACAATCCTATAGGGTCATTTGAGAATGTGAAGAAGGTGTTGGCGGCTAATTTAAAGCAAATCAATATTGATAAATTTATAAAATATCTTATTTCTTTTCCAGTAATTTCCGTTAGAAAGAGAGCCGGATATATTTTAGAAAAATTGAATCGTAACATACCACAACTAAAAAAACTAAAAGAGACAATAGGCAATGAAAAGACGTTTGTTGCATTGAACCCAGCAAATTCTTCTCGGAAAGGGAAAATTAATAAAGATTGGAGAATCATTGTTAACGAATAGGGAAAAGCTCAAAAGTTTAATTCCTGTGCTGGCAAGAAAACATAATTTCAGACCAGCAATTGTAGAGAAAGATTATTATCTTAAC
>Ga0307377_10004570_pt1 | contig 15101 bp, 19 predicted proteins | sample TR3MG_FD_202535 | JGI IMG/M metagenome (GOLD analysis project Ga0307377, IMG submission 202535) | Soil microbial communities from Risofladan, Vaasa, Finland - TR-3 | ecosystem: Environmental > Terrestrial > Soil > Coastal area > Acid sulfate soil | place: Finland: Risofladan, Vaasa | collected... | reverse complement strand
GGTAGCTTGATTGCATTTGGAAATCAGTTATCGGGCCTGGAACGAGTTGCCAGTCTGGAAGTTGCCGGAATGAAGGTTGCCAGTCAAAGGAAGCTCGGAGCCGCCCTCGGGCTTAGCCACACCGCGATCCAGAAAGCGCTGACGAGTGGCCGGATTGAACATGAGGCCGATGGTTACTGGGATGTTGAAAAATGCCGCACGTCATTGAAACTCAAGACTCACCCACTGAAATCGAAAGTGGCCAAAGAAAAGAATCGTATGCCGAAGCCAACGACGAAACGCGCTGCTGTTTCGGCACCGGCCGTCAAGCCGATCCATGGATTACAGGAGCCGCTGCCCGAAGCCATCCGCCGGAAAGAAATTGCCAATGCGAACATCAAGGAGATCGAAGAGGCCGAAAAACGGAATGCTCTGGTCCCCCTGGCCGAGATCAACGCGCATGTGGCCGGTATGATTATCCGCGCACGCGACGTACTCACACGGATGGGCGGTGAACTCCGGGACTCGCTGGCGTGCGAGACAGACCCGATCAAGTGCGAGGCGCTGGTCAACGCCGAGACGAATCAGGCGTTGCGCGAATTGCGCGAGTATGCCCCGAATGGATGACAACCGAAGACCTCATTGTAGACTGGTGCAAACTATGGGAGCCGCGCGAGAATCTACCGCTGTCGGAATGGGCAGAGAAGAACTTCTTTCTCAGCCCCGAGTATTCGAACCGCACCGGCTTCTTGCGTCTCTATGGCTGGCAGAAACAAATCTTCGACGCATTCACGGACCCGACTGTCTCCGAAATCGTCTTGATGTGCGGGACCCAGCTTGTCAAGACGCTATTTGTTCAAGTCGCGCTGACCTACGTGATCTCCGAAGCGCCTGGGCCAGTACTTCTTCTCGAACCGAAGGACGAAGACGCGAAGGCGTTCTCGAAGGAACGGTTGACCCCGATGGCGCGGGACATTCCATGCTTGCATGGGAAGCTGGCGGAGGTGAAGTCCCGCGACGGCAAGAACACCTACTTGTACAAAGAGTTTCCGGGCGGGAATCTATCGCTGGCAGGCGCGATCGTCCCCGGAAACATGGCCCGGCGGTCGATCCGGTATCTATTCGCGGACGAGCAGGACAAATACCCGCTATCGGCGGGCGACGAAGGCGACCCGCTGGGTCTGGCGCGGGAACGCCTGTCGACGTTTCGAAGCCGCGCTAAGATCATCCGGACATGCTCGCCGACAATCAAGGGCCGTTCGCGGATAGCCAAGGGATACGAGCAGAGCGACCAGCGGAAACCACACGCGGCGTGCTGGAAGTGCGGGCAGGGTCAGGTGCTCAAGTGGGCGCAGGTCAAGTGGGACAGCGATCTCCCCGTCGAGGACAGAGCGCTCTCAGCCTATTACGAATGCGAGCACTGCGGCGCACACTGGGACGATCTACAGCGCTGGAAGGCGGCGGATGAGGCGGTATTCAAGGCGGCCCGCCCGTTTCGTGGCGTGGCAGGATTCTGGATCAGCCACCTGTACTCACCGTATAAGCGTTTGTCTCAGATCGTTAAACAGTTCTTCGATGCCAAAGACGATAAGCAGGCCCTCAAGGTTTTCATTAACACCACCCTTGCGGAACTGTGGGAAGAGGAAGGCACTACCCCAGAGTGGGAACTTCTCTACTCTCGCCGGGAAGACTATCCGTGCGGCGCCGAGCCTGGGGTGTCGAACGACAACGCGGTCGTGCCGAAAGGGGCGCTCCTGCTGTTTGCTGGTGTGGACGTGCAAGAGGCACCGGCCCGGCTGGAGTATGAGGTCGTCGGATTCGGTCGGAACGGTGAAACGTGGTCAGTCGCCTACGGAGTTATCCAGGTCCGGGGACCGGGCGGAGAGCCGCTACCTCCGACGCACCCGAGCCTATGGGCTGAACTGGACACCGTTCTCATGCGCCAGTGGCAGCACGCGGGCGGATCAACGATCCCAATCATGGCGATGGGGGTGGACACCGGCAGCAGGCCGAAGCCCGTCTACGATTTCTCAAAGCGCCACGGGAAGCCGATGTACGGAAAGATCGGCGTCCGCATGTACCCTCACACCGTCGTACCGGTCAAGGGGTCGTCACACGAAGCACTGCGGATTATTGCGAGCATCTCCGGTGACGACGCGGCCCGAAAGCGTGCTGGGGTCAAGATCGTTACGATTGGCACCGGAGTCGCCAAGCAGGAACTGTACGACAATCTGCGGGCACCGAGACACCGCGGAGTGGGGCCGGCGCCGTATGGTTACGCCCACTTCCCGGACTACGGCGAATCATATTTCCAGGGCCTCTGCTCTGAGAAGCGCATCCAGAAAGAGAATGGGGATGTCGCCTGGGAGAAACAGGGGCGCAATGAACCACTTGACTGCCGTGTCTACGCCCGTGCAATGGCTTCGCTATTCGGGATCGACCGATTCACTGAGCGCCACTGGAAAGCGTTCGAGGAGCATCTCGGCGTGATCCAGGAACCAGATAAACCGCAGGCCGTTCTCGCTCCTGCACCCGTTCATGCCGTGAGACGGCGGCGGGAAATCCAATCATTCACGGTGGGCTAAATGGCCTGGACATCGACACAACTTACGGCACTGAAGGATGCGCTGGCGTCCGGTAAGGTCTCCGTCCGCTTTGGCGACAAGAGCATCGAGTACCGTTCCGTGGATGACCTCCGCAAGGCGATAGCGGTAGTGGAACGGGAAGTGAACGGAACCGACGCAGTCAAGCTAGTCAAGGCATACTTCGCATCGGACTTTTAATATGAGCTACCTCAGAACACTCGGACGCGCCTTGATCGGCACGCGGATGGGAGCCTATGACGCCGCATCGATCAGCCGACGCCTGGCCAGCTGGGTAGCTCCGCAAGAACACCTGAATTCGATCCTGCAATACAACGGCGCCACTGTAAGGGCACGCTCTCGCGACTCAGTCAGGCAGGACAGTTGGATAGCTTCAGGCGTCGATGACTGGGTAAGTGAGGCCATCGGAACCGGCGGCATACCTCATCCGCAACACTCAAATCCGGAGATCCGGAAACTCCTCAAGGAATTGTGGAAACAATTTGCAGACGAAGCGGATGCCGCCGGAACCTCCAACGTATATGGACTTCAGGCGCTCGCGTTCCGTGGTGCCATAGAGGGCGGTGAGACGTTCACACGCCTGCGACCGCGGCGACCGGAGGACGGGCTCAAGGTTCCGCTCCAACTCCAGGTAGTAGAGTCGGAACAAGTACCGCTCGAAAAGAATGAATCAAATGGTGCCAACAAGATCCGCTGCGGTATCGAGTTCACCCCATTCGAAAAGCGGGCTGCGTACTGGATGCATGCGAATCATCCATACGACGGCACAATAACGACAAATGATCTGACGACTAAGCGCATTCTTGCGGACTACGTCCTGCATGAGTACCACGTCCGGCGGCCCGGACAGATCCGTGGGGAGCCGTGGACCGTGCGTTCGCTGGTGCGGGCAAAGCAACTCAGCAGATTCGACGACGCGACGGCAGAGAAGCAGGCACTTTCCGCATGTATGGTCGGATTGATCGAACCGCCGGCCAGTGAAGACATCATCCTACCGGAAGATTCATCGATCTCCGAAACCGGGGAAACCGCAGATACCGGACAGGCGCTGTCTCGCCTATCGCCGGGTAATTTTCTGGTCGTTCCGGTTGATGGCAAAGTCACCATCATGCAGGGCGCCGACGTGGGTGCGAACTACGAGGCATTCGAGAAGGCTTCCCTACGGTGGATCGCCAAGGGGATGGGCAACACGTACGAGGCCATCACCGGTGATCTGAGCGGCGTCAACTATTCCAGCATCCGCGCGGGCGTGGTTAAGTTCCGCCGTCTCTGCCGGGCAGTCCAGGAGAATCTCATCATCTTCCAGTGGTCGAAGCCCGTCTGGCGTGCGTTCGTTGAGGCGTGTGTCCTGGCCGGCCACATCAACGCATCTGACTATGCAGCGAACCGGGCGGAGTACCTGGACGTTATTTGGCAGTTTACGAAGTGGGAATGGGTCGATCCATTGAAGGACGTTCAGGCCGATCGGATCGAAGTAGAGGCTGGTTTTGCTTCCCGTTCCGAGAAGATCGCAGAGCGAGGCCGTGACCCGGAAGAAGTGGATAACGAACGCTTGCGCGACCAGGATAGAGCCGAAGATCTCGGCATCATCACCCCCAGCGGTGCGGCGTCTCCGCTGATCCAATCCGCAACACAGGAAGAGGAGGCGCAGAATGCCAACACCGAAACCCAGCAATGACAGGACGGTGAAATCGTATCTCGCTGAACTCCATGAGCGCCTCGGGCGCGTAAGTCTATGTGAACTTGGGCTCGTTACCGAATCTCCCAGCGGTCAGCGCAAGCCGTACCAGATCGCGGGCGGGATCGCCATTATCAATATCTCCGGCGTGCTGGTCAATGAGGCCGTCTGGCATGACGAGACCGAGTACGGCGACATTCAGCAAGAGGTCGCCATGGCCGTCGCCGATGATCAGGTCCACGGTATTCTGCTGAGAGTCAACTCCCCAGGTGGTGAGACTACCGGAGCATTTGAGACGGCGCAATCGCTGATCGCTGCCGGGAAAGAGAAAACCATCTGGAGTATCGCCGATCCGATCGCCTACTCCGGCGGCTACCTGATGGCGGTCGCTGGCGAGAAGATCTATGCCCCGCCGATTACCGGCGGCGTCGGGTCCATCGGTGTCCGGTCTGAGCATTGGAATTATAAGGAACTGCTCAAGAAAGCCGGGATCGAAGTGGAGCAATTCTCTGCCGGTGAAGGCAAGACGGCCGGCAACCCCTATGAGCCACTCAGCAAAGAGGCACGCGCGCAGCTTCAAGGCGAGATCAACCGGCTCTATGGCGAGTTCGTCGGCGTAGTGTCCGACCGCCGGAAGATGACACCAGAGAAGGTTCACGCGCTTGGTGCCTGGCTGTATGAGGGCAAGGAACGCGCCCTTGGCAGCGGCCTCGCTGACCGGGCCGGAAAGTTCGAGGACGCGCTCGCGGAAATGGCCGGGTTCGTCCAACAGAAATCTACACAGTCTTTCACCGTGTCGGCGGCGTCCGTCGTCACGAATCCAACCCAAAAGGAGGCAGAATCTATGCCTGACACAACCGAGGTAAAGGCGGACGCCGTAGTCGCGACGCCGCCGGATCTCAATCAGATCAGAGCCGACGCCCTCAGTGCTGGAAAGAGCATTGCGGTCGAGGTGATCGATCTCTGTATGCTCGCTGGACGCCCGGCCATGGCCCGCGGCTTCATCGATGCTGGCACGAGCATGGCGGATATCCGTTCCAAGCTGCTCGCCACGAAAACCGAAGCGGCCGGCGCTGAAACGTCGTCTGCGATTACGCCTGACGCTGGCGGAGAGAAGAGCGTCGAGAAATCCACCAAGGGACTGCTCGCCCAGCGGAAGGCCGCGAAAGTGGCAGCCCAGAAGGGAGGTAAATAATGGCTACCCAAACAATGGGCACTCGCACGAGCGATTGGCTCAAAACGGAAGCGGCTGACAAGATGAGCCGCGAACAGGTCACGATCCTGGCCGGGTCCGGGTCTGACCGTGAATTGACTTCCGGCATGGTGCTGGAGATCAGCGCGGCTACCGCCGTGGGCGCCGTGACGAGCGGCAACACTGGCGGGTTCACCATCACAGCAGCCCCGACCGCTGCTGCAGGAGTAAAGGTGGGGACCTACAACCTGCGGTGCGTTGAAGCCGTCGCAGGGGCGGGTCAATTCGAGGTTCGCGATCCGAGCGGAAACGTGATAGGTATCGCGTCAGTGGGGACTGAATTCGCGCAAGGCGGCTTGACGTTCACGCTCGCCGATGCCTCGCCTGATGCCGCTGTCGGCGATACCGCGACTATCGTGGTCACTGCGCCGAAGCTGGTGCAAATGGCGGCGGCCGGATCGGCATACGGAATTCTGTTCCGTGATGTGACCGCATTAGAGGACACCGACAATGAGGCCGTGGCAATCGTCCGGCAGGCAGTAGTGAACGACACTCAGTTGACGTGGCCGACGGGGATCGCGACCGCGCTGAAAAATTCCGAGAAGGCCAGACTGGCGGCTGACGCCGGGCTGGTGTTCACGACGGGGCTGTAGGAGGTATAACCAATGGCCACACTCAATGCTTTTGATTCCAGCGCGTTCTCCATGACCGAATTGACGAATGCTGTCAACATTCGCGGTAACATCTGGGGACGGCTGAATGAAATGGGGTTGTTCCGCGATCGCGGTGTCAGGACCGATACGGTCTACGTTGATCGCAAGACGCAATCCCTGAAGATTCTTCCGTCGGCCCCGCGTGGGGCTCCGGCGACAAAGAACGGCGTCCGCACGCGCGAAGCAATCCCGCTCGCGATCAAGCACTTCTACATGGAGGATCGAATCCTCGCGGCAGACGTGCAGGGCATCCGGGCTTTCGGGTCTGATTCCGAAATGGAATCACTAATGGATGTCGTCAACGAACGTACCGAGGACATGAACCAAAGCCTGGATATCACCCTCGAATACATGAAGTGGGGACTGCTCAACGAAGGCATTGTCTATGACGGCGACGCCAACGAACTTCTTGACCTGTTCACTACGATGGGTGTCACTCAGGAATCCCAGGCCATCGCACTATCGTCTGATGACACTGAGATCGAAACATCCATTGCCGACCTGAAGCGCTACTTCGAAGCGAACTCCCGCGGTCTTCCGATCGCCGGAATTCACGTGTTCATGTCGGATGGATACTGGGATGCGTTCAAGGTCCACCCCAAGGTGGCGGCGCTCTATCAGTACTACCAGACGAACAACCAGAACCCTGCCGGCGACTATCGAAACCTGTTCCGCGCATGGGGCGTGACGTTTGAGAACGTTTCCGGCTCTTGGACAACCAACGCCGGATCGACAGTCTATCAGGTCGCCACCGATGAAGCCGTTGCTATTCCGGTGGGCACGGATATCTTCCAGACATTCTACGCTCCGGCGGGGTACGAGGAGACCGTTAACACTCCCGGTCTTCCGCGCTATGCCAAGATCGCCAGCGACGCGAAGTGGAATGAGTACCGCGATGTGCGCGTCGAAACTCATCCGCTCGTTTTCTGTGAGCGCCCGGACATGATCGTCCAACTGACCAAGACGTAGTCTTTCCGTTCAGTCCTTCCATGGGGCCGTCAGGTGATGGCCCCGATTTTTCAATATAAGGCACAACATGAAAAAGTTACTACTTGGTCTGGCTCTCATCGCTTTCGCCTGCCTGCCGTTACAGGCGCGGTCCGGGAAATGGACATACACCGCCGGGTATAAGGCGGCGTCCGGCACGTCCGCGGTGTTCAGCCTGGAGAACCCGGATGACTCTACTCATGATGCGCGGGTCGTCTCGGTCGAAGTCTATCTTGAAACATACGCGGGCGATGTCACTATTTCGCGCGATGCCGTTTCCGTGGGCGGAGGGACCGGATTGGTCGAGGAACGGACCACCGTCTATCATGGCGTCGCAGCAGTGCAAGTATCTGAATTGGAAGCAAAGAGTGGAACTACCCTGGGTAGTGCTACAACCCTGCCGGTAGCCCGTCCAATTCCGGCCGGTGGATCGATTATTATCTCCTATGACAATGTGGAACTCGTACCCGGTGAGAATTTCGCAGTGAGCGTATCCGCTGACACCGCAGACTCTATCACCATCATTGTCGTATGGGATGAATTCCCGACCGAATGAGCTACTGGTCAATACCTCCGGAGTGGACCGGTGAGACCGCTTTCCTGTTGGGTGGCGGCCCGTCGCTCAAAGGATTCGATGCGGAATCCCTGCGCGGGCGCCGGGTGATCGCTATTAACAACTCGTGGGAGTTAGCACCATGGGCTGACGTCCTCTATTTCTGTGATGAGAAGTGGTGGCGCTGGTACGGTGAGAAGGTCGGGATAGGATTTCGTGGCCGCTACATCGTCACACCCTCGCTGCACGTTCCGGACCCGCGTGCGAAGCTGATCAAGCTCACCGGACCTACCGGGCTGGAGACAGACCCCGGGGGGCTTAGACACGGCTCAAACAGCGGCTATCAGGCCATCAATCTGGCGTACCACTTCGGGGTGAGTCGGATCGTACTACTCGGCTACGACATGAACGTTAACGGGATGACACACTGGCACGGCGGGCACCCCATGACGAAGGCCGGGCCATTCGCCAAGACGCTATCGGACGCTATGCTGCCCAAGTTTCCGAGCATCGTTGAGCCGCTGAAACAGGCTGGCGTGACCGTAGTCAACGCGACGCCGGGGAGTGCGTTGACTTGCTGGCCGATGGAGACTTTGGAGAAAGTGTTGACATGCTAAACGAGACTGTACAAATCCCTGTTCTCGCGCTCTGGATCATGGCTGGGCTTGCTGCGTTATATGTCCTGATTCCATTGGGCTGCTTTCTTTTCATAGTCGTGAAGACAACGTGGGAAGAGTGCCACCGTCGATGAGCATTTGGTACGCAATCCCGAGCGCCAAGCGGCCCGATGAATGGTCAACATTGCCACTCTGGAGGCAGCGCGGCTACAGGGTAGCGGTATTCCGCGACGAAGGGGCGGACCCGCACCCGGCTGCCGACCTGAACATATTCGGACAGTATGAGGGCTACCCGAAAGCAGTGAATCAGCTATGCCTGGAGATCTTGCAGCGTGAACCGGAGACGGAGTGGATCGTTACCGGTGGAGATGACATCGCACCAGACCCTAGGGTTCCGCGCGATGCTATCGCCGAGAAATGTCTGGAACACTTCGGCGGGACGTTCGGCGTCATGCAGCCGACCGGAGACCAGTACATGATCCAAGGTGGCAAAACGGCCACTGAGCGGGTATGCGAATCCCCATGGATGGGAGTTGATTTCATCAAGCGGGTGAATGGCGGGCGTGGCCCGTACCCCGAGGAATACTTCCATTTCTTCTGTGATGAGCATTTCCATTGTGTCGCGGAGAAGTTGGGAGTGCTCTGGCACCGCCCGGACCTGATCCACTATCACCACCACTGGGGCCGAGAGGGCAAGCCGCGGCCCGAGTACCTGCACCCGGCGCGGCTCGATTGGGGCAAGGCGCAGGTGCTGTTCAATGAGCGGAAGGCGGCCGGCTTTCCGGGGCATGAGCCATTGGAAGCGGCATGATTGACCTGGTCAGCGTGGACCTGACGACTGCCTGTAACCGGGATTGCCCGGAGTGCTGCTGCGACATTCCACGCCGGGAAAGCGTGCATCACCCATGGGAGTACTTCGAACGACTCGCCCCGTACATCTACGGAGTCAACCGGGTGCATGTGGTGGGTGGCGAACCCACGGCGCATCCGCAGTTCGGAGAGTTCATCCCGCGATTCAGGGAGCTGTTCGGATGCCAAGAATTGACGATCTACACGAACGGCTTCCGCGTGCGCGAGAACCCGACGGCGATGAGGTGCTTCGATACGGTCTATGCGAGCCGGTACGAAGACAACGGCCCGGAGATTGAATGGCTCGTGAATGCGTTTGGTGCCCAGATCTCAAACGGAGAACACGTCAGCCGATCGCGTCGCGGTGACGGTGGCCCGTGTCATCGTGGCTTGCGGGATGCTGCCACTTACGCCGATGGCCGAATGTTTCCATGCTGCGTTGGGCCGGGGATTCCGGGTGCTGAGTCTATCGAACTGTCGGATGACTGGCGGACGAAACTGAGCGGCGTTCCGTTGCCGTGCGGAGAGTGTTGGTTTTCAGAATGATCTACAGATCTAATCTAACATGTCGCGACCTTGAACGGGGATTATTGGCAGATCTTGCGTCTCTTGCGTTTGCGTTGGTTGTGGGTCTGCTGATAGCGGGTAGCCCACCGGCAATTTTCCCGGGAGTACGGGCCATCGTTGTCGATGCGGTCAATCGTCATACCGTCCGGTCGCGGACCTATATCTTTAACAAAGGCGGAGAATTCGCGCCAGCGATCACAAACGCGAATCCCGCGACCGCCGTAATATGCATAACTTGAGTGGTTTGGATTTTGGCAACGTTGCTTCATGCCCATCCAGACCTCATATAGGGGCCTTTCGTAGTGCCTGAGTGTTCGCTTTGTTTCGGCGTTTCTATCAGATTTATAGCATCCGCAGCTACGGGTCATGCCCTGCTTTACACGATTTGCAGGGACTTCGACAACTTTTCCGCAGTCACACTTGAAACTCCAGATAGTGTGGCGGTCGGGCGCTCGGTTTTCAATTGGCGCAATTGCAACAAGTCGTCCATAACGGTTCCCAGCGATGTCGAGTGGCGCTACTTTGGAATTTCTGTTCCAGAGATAACTCCGGCATACCGAGCACCGTTTTGGTGGGCCAGATGCCCGTTGCCGCCACCGATGCCCGCATTTGCGGCATATTAAAAATGTTGGTCTAATGTCCACATATTGATCATAACAGTTTTGCCGCTGGAGAGCAATGATTTATCGTTCAAATTTGCGTTGTCCGGATCTCGATCCAGCGTTCATCCACACGTTCCGTACCGTGGGTGGGTGCAATCATGACGTATTACACGATGAGGATTTCGATCGTGGTTGCGGCTACATGCATCATGACGAGGCAGCAATCCTCTATCACATCGTCAAGGCGGTGGGCGGTAGCTGGGCGGAGATCGGTACGCACACCGGATGGAGCATCTGCCATGCGGCGCTAGCGGCCGAGACCGTAGTTGGGATTGATCCTGAATTCAAGCAGCCGGAGTTCCTCACACGGACGGAGGAGAACATCAACGCCTGCGATCTGCCGATCAATGTGGAACTCTATGCCGGGCTGTCTGAGGAATTCTTCGGCGACAATGAGGGCAGATACGACGGTGTGATCGTGGACGGCTGCCATTCATCTCCGGCGCCGGTGCACGACGCTCAGATGGCGTGGGCGCATCTGAAGCTGCGTGGTGCCGTGGTGCTCCATGATTGCGTCGGTCAGCCGACCTACGATGCAGTGCAATTCCTGATAGACCAGGGCCTTCAGTGGCGCGTCTACAACACCCCGCAGATGCTCACGGTCTGTTGGGGTGGTGACATCACAATGCCGGATCACACGCCGGACCCGGCCGTAGATTGGAAATCGGTTCGTGCCGAGATGCCATTCGATTGGAGCAGGGAATCATGAAAACGCTTCTCGCAACCATTGGGCTGGGCGGTCAATATCCGCGGCTGGTTGCGCGTATGATCGAAAAATTCCATCATGCATCGCCCGGCTTCCAATTGAGCGCCTGGGTGAACGCGCTTCCGCCTGGGGCACCGGAAAATGTAGTTCTCGATGGTTACGACTATACGCCGTACTGTGCGAAGCCCTTCGCCCTTCGGGCCTTGCGCGATGCTGGCGCGGACGTTGGAATCTTGCTGGATGCTGCGTTCTGGCCAATCCGTCCGATTCATCCGCTCGTGTCCCATATCCAGCAGCACGGCTGCTATTTCTGCTTCAACGGGTTTAAGGTCGGCCAATGGTGCTCGGACATTGCGCTCGCGCGGTTCGGCATGAGCCGAGATGAGGCGTTCGAGATTGAGGAGCTGTCGTCTTATTGCGTCGGGCTAGATTTTTCCAGAGTAGACGCGAACCGGGTATTGAACGAATGGTGCAGGATGGCCGGCGACGGCGTGACATTCCCGGCCCCGCACACAAATATCAATGCAACCAGCACAATCGGAGACAGGAACAAGGGCTTTGTATCAACTGACCCTAGAGTCATGGGCCACCGGCACGATCAAACGGTGCTCTCGGTTCTGGTGCATTGGTATCAGATGGGGCCGCTTGTACACCGTCCGATGTTCACGGCATACCACGGCAAGGAATCCAGCGATACGGTGCTCGTAAATTGGGGAGAGATCATCGAATGACGGCAAAATCACAGTACGGTGAGGATGAGTTTATCCTGTCATTCTTTGGTGATCAGAAGGGGAAATTCTTAGACGTCGGAGCATATGACGGCCACACGTTCAGCAATACCGGCCAACTGGCAGAGCAGGGGTGGTCTGGAGTATGCGTTGAACCGTCTCCCAGTGTGTTTCCATATCTGATGGATTACCACCAGGATCATGACGTGCGATGTGTTAACGCAGCGCTTATGCTAGGCGGAACTTGGACATCATTGTGGGACGCAAAGGGGGACGCCCTATCGAGCGTGGATGGCCGGCACGTTGAGAAGTTTGCCGCGTCGGGCTATCCATTTTGCCAGTGCTGGATTCACGGCGTCACCTGGGACGAGTTGCTCAATGGATTTCCAGGGCCTTATGGCTTTCTCAACATCGACGTGGAAGGGATTAACGCTGACTTGGCCCTTGCCTGTCCGCTCGATAAGATCGGTGCTCGGCTCGTCTGCCTGGAAGATGACCTCGCAGAACAACGCGACACAGTGATAGCGCGGTTCCGCTCATTCGGCTATGCCGAGCCTAAGAAGATCGGCGGAAATCTGCTGTTTGCAAAATGACTGAAAAAGAGCGCAACCAGACGGAACGTGAAGCAGTATCAGAGATCATTCGTTCAGCCGATGGCGCGGTCATCGTCGAACTAGGGGCCTACCACGGTGAGGAGTTGGAGTGGATTCGTAAGGTTGGGTTTGCCCGCTATCTGATGGTTGAGGCAGACCCGAGACACGCGGAATGGATCAGAGAACATCGGAACCTGGAAGGCGTTGAGTTCTGCGAGTTTGCCATTGCCGCGGAAACCGGCATGGTTACGATGCACCTTGCGGATAACGAGGTTCTCAGGCAGAAATGCTCAAGCTCGATCCGCAAGCCAAAGGAGCACTTGGAGCATTTCCCATGGTGTACATTCGAACAGACAGTGAGGGTTCCATCGGTCACGCTAGACCACCTATTTTCCATGTACGATCTTTCCCGCGTGGATCTCATGTGGGCCGATCTGCAAGGGGCCGAGCGGGACATGATCGCAGGCGGCAGGGAAGCGCTGAGCCGAACGCGATTCCTACTGATGGAGGCCGACTCATGCGAGATGTACGAGGGTCAGGCAACGCGCGGTGAACTGATAGCGATGCTCCCCGGCTGGGAGATAGCCGGGGAATTCGATTACAACGTCCTGCTCAAAAACTCATGCGCTTAATCGGAATCATGCCAGTTCGGAACGAAGAGTGGATAGCCGGGCTGTCTCTGCGGGCCGCGCTGATGTGGATGGATGCTCTCGTGGTCCTCAACCACAATTCAACCGACCGGACTAGCGAGATTCTGGATGAGTTGCAGCGGGAATATGGTGACCGCTTCAAATGCATCAATAGTTCCGATCCGGTATGGCATGAGATGAGCCACCGGCAGATGCTGCTCATGGCTGCCCGCGAGATGGGAGCTACGCACGTCGCAACGGTAGACGCCGACGAGGTGCTGGCGGGGGACGCACTGCCGAACATCAAGGACGAGATCGAGGCGCTCGAACCCGGAGAAGTGCTTCAGATGCGATGGGCGCACTGCTGGCGGGGAATCAACACCTGGCGTATTGAACCCGAATGGTACAACAAATGGGCGTCGATGGCATTCTGTGATGCCCCTCAGATCCACTGGGAAACTCGCGACGGCTACGACCACCACCACCGTCACCCGTTCGAGTACACCGGCCTGAAGCAGGTTTTGTCGGATTCGGCGCTGATGCACTTGCAGCACTCCGTTTGGCGGAAGCTACTAGCGAAACAGGCACTATACAAAATGTGGGAGCGCACCCGTTGGCCCGACCGTGAATCGGTCGCTGAAGTGGATCGGAAATACTCGCGGACAGTCAACGAGCACGGCGCGATGTGGGCGACCGTCTCTAAGCGCTGGTGGGCTCCATATAGGGACTGGTTGAAGCATCTTGATTTGTCCGATCAGGTTCCGTGGCAGGAGACGGAATGTCGCCGGCTATGGGCAGAGCATGGGAGCGAGACCTTCAAGGGGTTGGATCTCTTTGGAATATGCTGACCGTCGTTTGCATCAAGTGGGGGAAGCGGTACGGCCCGGAATACGTCAATAAGCTGCGTGCCATGGTGGACCGGAATCTATCCGCTCCGCATTCGTTCGTGTGCCTGACCGATGACCCGACTGGGCTGGACTGCGATGTGCGCCAGTTGACTGAGCCGCTTCGGGGCTGGTGGCAAAAGGTAACGCTATTCCAGGACGATCCATATGGATTGACCGGGCGCCTGATGTTCCTCGATTTGGATGTTGTTGTCACCGGCAAACTCGATTGCATGGTGGCGTATGGGGGCGATTTTGTCGGCGTGACAGACTTCTGCCGGCCGCGGCTCTACAACTCCAGCGTGTTCCTGCTGAATGCCGGATCACATCCGGAAGTGTGGCGTGATTTCGATGGATCTGTAATCGAGAAAATGCACGGTGATCAGGATTGGATCAGCAGCAAGATTCACGGTGCTCCGACGTGGCCTCGCGCGTGGGTGCGTTCCTACAAGGTCGATTATCAGCAAGAGCGGGTCACGCCGAATACGCGGGTGGTCGTTTTCCATGGTCAGCCGAAGCCCCATGAATGCGTGGGATGGGTGAAGGATCTATGGCAATAGCCGACGAATACAACGAGGTCAATGAGGCCATGATCGAAGAGTTCGGGCAGGCCGTCACGTTCACCGCGAGCGGCGCGGCCGCCGTCTCGGTAAGTGCCATCTTGCGAACCGGCGAAGAGATGCAGGCGACGGTGCCCGGGGCGATGATCGAGGCGTGGGTGGATCTCGGGGACTTCACGATTCAGCCGACCGAGTACGACACTGTGACAATCTCAGCCGCGGTGCTCGCAACGGTCGGCATTGAAAGCGCTACGGCTCTCACATTCGCGATACGCGACGTGCTTAGGGACTCTACCGGCGGGGCCTATCTCACCCTACAGGTGCAACGCTAATGGTCAAGGTTAAGATTAAATTCTCTGGCAAGAAGATCACCCTTCGGGGAACCGGCACAATGGCCCCTGGTTTCGAGGCGCGGGATCATGCGCGGCTGGGGCAGGTCGGACTCCGATCTCTTCGCAAGCGGGTTGCGCTGGGGGTTGGCGCGAACGATACACCGATGCCTCCGCTGACAGCCGGGTATAAGAAATGGAAACGCGGGGCGAAGATCAGGAACCTTTGGCTGAGCGGTAAGATGATGCTCAATCTTTCGGTAAGGTGGGCA
>Ga0307377_10004568_pt1 | contig 15103 bp, 10 predicted proteins | sample TR3MG_FD_202535 | JGI IMG/M metagenome (GOLD analysis project Ga0307377, IMG submission 202535) | Soil microbial communities from Risofladan, Vaasa, Finland - TR-3 | ecosystem: Environmental > Terrestrial > Soil > Coastal area > Acid sulfate soil | place: Finland: Risofladan, Vaasa | collected... | reverse complement strand
TTAATTTGGAATTAACGAGCAACTCATTTTCCAATAAATTCTCAGCAACATAATCAAAAGTGGTTAAAACTCTAGCATTATCAAAGCCAAAAGTTTTAATAAATTCTTTTATGACGGCTTCTTCAATATCTTCTAAAGGCACCTCATCCTCGCTTCCTAACCACCCCGCAACAGAGGTCATTGTTACGTCCGGAATACCACAAGGCACAATCATATCAAAATAAGATAAATCAGTATTAACATTCAGAGCAAACCCATGACAAGTAATCCATCTTTTTACCCCCACACCAATAGAGGCAATTTTATGCCCGTTTACCCATACACCGGTTAAACCCTCAATCCTATTAGCTTCAATATCAAAATCTTTAAGCACTGATACTAGAAATTCTTCAAGCCCTCTTAAATACTTATGAACATCCCGCCCCTTGGTGTTCAGATCTATAATGGGATATCCCACCAACTGACCCGGTCCGTGAAAAGTTATGTCACCACCTCTGCTAATTTCCTCAAAATGTATCCCACGCTCTGCTAAGTATTTCTCATTTATAAGCAAATGCTCTTTATCGCCTTTTCGACCTATGGTAAAAGTAGGGGGGTGTTCCAATAATAGAAGAGTATCGCCAATCTCTTCGTTTTTTCTTTTCTCAAGAAGTTTCATCTGGAGATCCAGAGCAGTTTTATAAGGCACCAAACCAATTTTATAAACGTTTAGAGTATTCATAAGTTAAAATTCCGTGATATTTGTGGGATTATGAATTTCTTGACCTTCCCATGGCGGCCAAAGCGGCCTCCATAACTGCTTCTGACAAAGTTGGATGAGCATGAGAAGTCATAGCTATCTCAAGAGGGGTTGATTCCAAAGTCCTTGCTACACCAATCTCTGCTATTAACTCTGTAGCCCCGTGGCCGATAATGTGAGTACCTAAGATCTCTCCAGTACTTTTATCAGAGAGAATTTTTACAAACCCATCAGTCTCTCCGGTACCGACAGCTTTACCCGCCGAACGGAATGGAAATTTACCGACATTGTAGTCATATCCCTGATCTTGAATCTGCTCTTCTGTTAGCCCTATTGTTGCAACCTCAGGCTGACAATAAACACATCCAGGAATATTATTGTAGTGAACCTTACTATTCTGACCTGCCATAATCTCAACTGCCGCAACCCCTTCTTCTGACGCTTTATGAGCTAATAGCGGAGGTCCTATAATATCCCCTATTGCATAAACATTCTGGCATGTAGTCATATAATTATCATCAGTCTTGATAAAACCTCTCTCGTCAATCTCAATCTTCAACTCACTGAGTCCAATATCGCCGCTTTTCTTATAGAAACTAAGAGAAGTGGGAGCATCATTAGAAACTGGTCTTCTTCCTACGGCTACAAGCACCATAGACGCTGTTATTTTTGTCTCAGCCTGAGTTGAAACATTCTCAAGTATTACATCAACTGTCTTCTTTTTCTTATTGATATCCTTGAACTTTGTACCTGTGAGAATTGTCATACCATTTTTCTTAAACAGTCTTTGAAGCTCTGCAGCCACTTCTTTATCGGCACCAGGGATAATGTTATCCATCATCTCCACAATAGTGACCTTGCTCCCAAAAGAGTTATAAACGTAGGCAAATTCAGCCCCTATATATCCTCCTCCGATAACAACTACAGAATCAGGCACTTCTCTATGAAAAATAGCTTCATCACTTGTCATTACTAGCTTTCCGTCTATTTCAAGACCAGGAAGAGTCACAGGAACGGACCCTGTAGCAATCATTATCTTGCCGGTATCAATTTCTATTTGGTCATTTTCACCAATCATTCCGACCTTATTCTTTGTTATTAATTTTCCTACACCATTAAAAAGAGTGATCTTATTCTTCTTAAATAGGTATTCAACCCCTTTATTTAGTGTGGAAGATGCCTTTCTACTCTTATCAATAACTTTAGAGAAGTCATAAGAAAGACCTTTATGTTGTATCCCGAAGTTCTCTGAATGATTGAAGTATTCATAGACTTCAGCGCACTTTAAGATTGATTTTGAAGGTATACAACCCCAATTTAAACATACGCCTCCGGGTTTGTCTCTTTCTATCACCGCAACCTTCATTCCAAGCTGTGCCGCTCTAATTGCTCCAACATAGCCCCCAGGTCCAGATCCAATAACTGTTAAGTCGAATTTTTCCATAGTTGAGATATTATATATTCAATACAACATCGGTCAATTTTTCCTCTGTTAAAATTAGATTTTTTATATAAGTTATCAAAAAATGAAAGAATCCATTTCTATGGAGTAATATCAAAATAAGGTAGTATGTAAAAGATGTTAAGAAGGTTGACTTAAAAGCCAATTTTACTGTAAGATTTTGAGATAAAATGAAAAAAGAACTTAACAAAAAGCAAAAGGATATAAAAGAAGAAGAATTAGAAACCAAAGAATGGATTGAATCGCTTGATTACGTATTAGAAAATAGTGGTGATCAGCGCGCAGCAAAGTTAATTAAAATACTCCAGATACACGCCCAGAAAAAAGGAATCAAGCTACCTTTTACCGCCAACACTCCGTATATCAACACCATTCCTGTAACCAAGCAACCAAAATATCCCGGGGACCCGAAAATTGAATGGAAGATTAGAAGCCTGATTCGCTGGAATGCAATGGCAATGGTTGTAAGAGCCAACAGGCTTGAGGTAGGTATTGGCGGTCATATATCCACTTTTGCCTCAGCGGCAGCCTTATACGAAGTTGCCTTTAATCATTTCTTTCGAGGCAGAAACGAGAGTCACGAAGGAGACATTGTCTATTTCCAAGGTCATGCAGCTCCCGGAATATACGCAAGGGCATTTCTCGAAGGAAGGCTCTGTATCGAAGACCTGCAAAACTTTAGACGGGATTTACAGCCGGAAGGCGGGTTAACTTCATACCCCCACCCATGGCTAATGCCTGATTTTTGGCAATTTCCAACAGTTTCTATGGGCCTTAGCCCAATTATGGCCATCTACCAAGCAAGGTTTAACCGGTATTTAGAGGATAGAGGGCTTAAAAAACCCTCTGACGCAAGAGTATGGGCTTTTTTAGGAGACGGTGAGACAGATGAACCTGAAACCCTGGGAGCCATAACATTAGCTTCAAGAGAACACCTGGATAATCTCATTTTTGTAGTAAATTGCAACCTTCAACGACTTGATGGGCCAGTTAGGGGAAATGGAAAAATCATCCAAGAACTAGAGGCTATTTTCAGAGGCGCCGGTTGGAATGTGATTAAAGTTATATGGGGAAGCAACTGGGATCCGCTTCTTGAAAAAGATAAAGATGGAATACTCGTAAAAAGAATGACAGACGCTTTGGACGGAGATTATCAGAAATACTCAGTAGCCTCAGGTGAATACATAAGAGACCACTTTTTTGGAACCGACCCTCGTCTTCGTGAAATGGTAAAAGATCTATCAGACACCGATCTTCAAAAACTTAGAAGAGGGGGGCATGACCCCGGGAAGATATATACAGCATATAAGGCAGCTATTGAAAACGTCGGATCTCCAACCGTTATTCTTGCAAAAACTATAAAAGGATACGGACTAGGCGAAGCAGGGGAAGGAAGAAATATTACCCATCAACAGAAAAAGCTAAATGAAGATGAGCTAAAGCTTTTTAAGAAACGTTTTGATATACCAATCTCAGATGAAGATGTATCAAGAGCGCCTTTTTATAAACCTGACGATAAGAGCTTAGAAATTCAGTATATAAAAGATAGAAGAGAAGAACTTGGGGGTTATCTGCCTAAGCGTGAAGTTATATGCGATCCAATTAAAGCTCCTCCGGAAAAACTCTTTGAAGAATTTTATCAAGGCTCTGGGGACAGAGAAGTCGCAACAACAATGGCAATTGTTAGGATGCTATCAAAGATGCTAAAAGATAAAGATATCGGCAAACTTATTGTTCCGATCGTGCCAGATGAAGCCCGCACGTTTGGAATGGAAGCTCTTTTCAGACAGGTAGGAATTTACTCACACGTAGGGCAGCTATACGAGCCCGTTGACGCCGAAACGCTGTTATATTATAAAGAAGCTAAAGATGGTCAAATTTTAGAAGAAGGCATCACAGAAGCAGGCTCTATGTCGTCATTCATTGCTGCAGGCACCGCCTACGCAACCCATGGAATCAACACTATTCCTTTCTTTATCTACTATTCGATGTTCGGATTTCAGAGAATTGGCGATCTTGTCTGGGCTGCAGCTGACATGAGGTGTAAAGGTTTTATGGTTGGTGGCACAGCTGGAAGAACAACCTTAGCCGGTGAGGGTCTACAGCATCAAGACGGCCATAGTCATTTGCTTGCGTACCCGGTACCAAATCTCAAAGCATACGATCCGGCATTCGCATATGAAATAGCAGTGATTCTACAAGACGGCATCCGCCGTATGTATGTAGAACAGGAAGATATCTTCTACTACATCACTGTAATGAATGAACCCTACGTTCAGCCACCAATGCCCGAAGGCTCTAGAGAAGGAATTCTAAAAGGCATGTATAAGTTTAAGGATTCTGAAAACAAAGAAGCAACACTGCACGCACAGCTTTTTGGAAGCGGCACGATCCTAAATGAAGTGCTGAAAGCACAAGAAGTACTTGGGGAGAAATACGGAGTAGCTGCAGATGTATGGAGTGTTACTAGCTATAAAGAACTATATAGAGACGGCCTTGAGAAAGAGCGCTGGAACATGCTTCATCCTTCTGAAATAAGAAGAACCCCATATATAACCGAGTGCGTAAAAGACGCTCCGGGAGTATTTGTTGCAGCTTCAGATTACGTAATGGCTCTCCCCGATTCTATATCCCAGTGGCTTCCTCGCCCACTTGTTTCATTAGGTACAGACGGATTTGGAAGGAGCGCAAGTCGAAAGGATCTTAGAGATTTTTTTGAAGTAGACTGGAGATATATAACTCTAGCTGTGCTTGCATCGCTAACTTGGGAAAAAGAGATTGATCCGGGTCTAGTAGAAAAAGCTATTCGGGAAATGGGTATAAATCCTAGCAAGGTTAATCCGTTGATTTCATAATCATAACAGCGTCAAGTTGATTTTAGTTGCTTAAGATACTAGCTATAATTAGTAATAGAGAAACTCAAGGGGTAAGACCAAATGACTATCGAATATAAGCTGCCCGATCTTGGAGAAGACATTGAAACAGGTGATGTCATAGGTGTGTTTGTATCTGTTGGCGATACAGTAGTTGAAGACCAAGCGCTATTAGAAATAGAAACTGATAAAGCCGCAATCGAAATCCCCGCACCAGCCGCAGGAACAATCAAAGAGGTACATATAAAAGAAGGCGACACAATAAAAGTTGGCCAGCTGCTGGTAACAATAGATGACGGTAAAGCAAAGACTAAAGGCTCTCAAGTCAAAGAGGTTGCTAAAACACAAGATGAAGTAATAGAAGAAGTCGCGGAAAAAGAAGTAGAAGAAGAGATGGATGCCGACCCTGAATCAGAGCCTCAAGAAGTAGAGCTAAACACTACACAGGATTTAACAGAAAACTCAGAAGAAAAAGAAATCCCGGATACCGCAGAACCATTAGCTAAAAATAAGAATGCTGTGCCGGCTTCACCGACTACAAGAAGAATGGCAAGGGAACTCGGTATAGATATAAATCTAGTAGAAGGAACAGGTCCGGGAGGACGAATATCAGAAGATGATATTAGAAATTATGCGCCTGGGAAAAGATCTAAACCAAAAAGCGAACCACAAGCTCCGGAACCTCCTGTGATTGAACCTCAAGATCCTAAGGACAAAGCAAGTTCCGACAAATGGGGCAACATAGACCGCACTCCAATGTCTAAGGTGAGGAAACTTACCGCTGAGCGTTTAACCAAAGCATGGACCGCCCCTCATGTAACACAGTATGACAAAGCCGATATAACAGAGGTTGAGAAACTCAGAAAAGAATTTGGTGACAGTGTTGCAAAAGCAGGCGGCAAATTAACTATGACCTCAATTATTCTAAAGGTTATAGCATCCGCCTTAAAAGCTTTCCCTGAGTTCAACGCTAGTGTGGATATGGAAAATGGAGAAATTTTATATAAGAAATACTATAACATCGGAGTAGCCGTAGATACCGATAGAGGTCTTCTTGTCCCTGTAATAAAAGATGTAAACAAAAAGAACATCACTAAATTATCTGTCGAGCTGAGCGAGCTATCAGAAAAGGCCAGGAACAAAAAAATCACAGTTGATGAGCTTCAAGGCGGCACTTTTACGATAAGCAACTTGGGTGGTATCGGCGGCACATATTTTTCCCCTGTACTTAATGCCCCTGAAGTTGCCATACTTGGTATATCACGCTCAGCCATTGAGCCTGTCTATATAGACGGAGGGTTTCTGCCAAGACTTATGCTCCCTCTATCTCTTTCATACGATCATAGACTAATAGACGGGGCTGATGCCATAAGATTTTTACGCTGGATAATTGAGGCCCTTGAGGAGCCTTTCAAGATACCGCTTGAGGGATGACTCAATTAACAAGAAGAGAGTAAAATGAGTAACGCAGAAAACAAAACACAAGTAGCAATTATTGGAGCCGGCCCGGGCGGTTACCCGGCAGCATTCTTAGCCGCAGACCTAGGGCTCGAGGTTACAATGATAGACCCTGAAGATAATCCTGGTGGAGTATGTCTCTACAGAGGATGTATACCTTCTAAGGCTTTACTCCATAGTGCTAAAGTAATCTCGGAAGCTGAACATTTAAAAAATTTAGGGATTACATTTAACAAACCGAAAATAGATCTGGACAAACTGCGCGATTGGAAAAATGGAGTAGTGGAAAAATTAGTAAGAGGCTTGGGTCAATTATCCAGACAAAGAAAAGTGACTTATCTACAGGGTAGGGCTACCTTTTTAAATTCAACCACGCTGGAAATAAAAAGGACCGATGGGAGTATGGAAGAGTTGGAATTTGAATATGCCGTGATAGCCACAGGTTCACGGCCGGCTCATATCCCAAGTTTTCCAAATGATTCTCCTCACCTGCTAAATTCAACCTCCGCGCTTGATCTACCCGAAATCCCAAAAACAATGTTAGTTGTTGGTGGGGGATATATTGGTCTTGAATTAGGAACAGTATATGCAGCTTTAGGGACAAAAGTATCGGTTGTAGAAATGACCTCGGGCCTTATGCAGGGAGCCGACAGAGACTTGGTAAGAGTTCTTCAAAAAAGCTCTGAACCAATTTATGAGGCTATTATGCTAAATACGAAAGTAGTTCATATGGAAGAAACCAAAAATGGCATTAAGGTAAAATTTGAAGCTGAGGGATCAGAAGATACTGAGATGATATTTGATAGAGTGTTAGTATCTGTTGGACGAAAACCTAACTCTGAGAACCTCGGCTTGGAAAACACGGGTGTAGAAGTGGACAGTAAAGGCTTTATTAAAACCGATAATCAAAGAAGAACATCTGACCGTAATATATTTGCAATAGGGGATGTTGCAGGAGAGCCGATGCTAGCTCACAAAGCTACTCATGAGGGTAGGATTGTTGCCGAAGTATTAGCAGGAAGAAATGTAGCCTTTGAACCAAACGCCATACCGGCAGTCGTATTCACCGATCCTGAAATCGCATGGTGCGGAATTACAGAGACCGAAGCTAAAGAAAAAAAACTAAATATTAAAGTTGCAAGATTCCCGTGGAGCGCTTCAGGTAGAGCTACAACATTAGACAGAAATGACGGTGTCACAAAACTCATAATTGATCCCGAAACTGATAGAGTTTTAGGTATGGGTATTGTAGGCCCTGGAGCGGGAGAGCTTATAGCAGAAGGCGTTTTGGCAATAGAGATGGGGGCTTTAGTATCAGACTTAGAGCTTACAATTCACGCCCATCCAACCTTATCAGAAACAGTTATGGAATCAGCAGAAGTTTACTATGGACTCAGCACCCATATGTACAAACCTAAAAGAGATAGATAGAATTTCACACATGAGCAACGACTTTACTCAGTCTCAAGGCAACTCACATGAAGTTCAAATAGCGCATCTTACAATACTGCCCGAAGAAAAGTATTTAAGCACTATTGTCGATGTTGTAAGCGATCTCGCTAATGCAAATGGAATTAGCAAAAAAGACACTGGGCAGCTAGATAAAGTTTTAGTTGAAATATTCAACAATATTGTAAAGTACGGGTTTCAAAACGATACCTGCAAGACAATCGAAATCTCCATATTTAAACGTCTACATACTTTTGTAATATCACTTGAAGACAAAGGGCTCCCATTTGATTATGAGAATCTTGAATTAGGCGAAGACAAAAGGTTCAAATCGTATCTATCTAAAGGATATGCGGATCAAGTCAATTTTTATTGCCTGGGAACTCTGGGAAACAGGACAGAGATAGTAAAAAATCTACCCGCCTCTGATATTAGAGAAGAAATGGATATCTCTGAGCACCACGAGCACTTAAAACAGGAACCTGCCCAACTGAGCGCAGAAATTAAAATAGATAGTTTCAATCATAGCAAAGTTCATGAACTTGTAAGATTGGTTTACAAATGCTACGGATACAGCTACGCAAATGAATTTATGTACTACCCTGAACAGATCGAAGCCCGTCTGCATTCTCAGTTAATGACCTCATGTGGGGCATATAACAGCGATGACGAGCTTGTAGGTCATCTAGCTTTAATCTACAGCAAACCTGGCGCTAAAGTAGGAGAATCTGGGGAAGCGGTCGTTGACCCTCGCTACCGAGGGCATCATATTTTCCCGAAAATGAAAACTTACATGACTGAACATGCTTCCTCCCATGGGGTAATTGGAGTTTATGGTGAAGCGGTCACAGTCCACCCATACAGCCAGAAAGGAAGCCTTGAGCTAGGCTCTTGTGAGACGGGATTTCTATTAGGATATAGCCCGGGGACTGTTTCATTTCAAAACATATCTGAGGACGAAAAACCGAGGCGACAATCTATAGCTCTCATGTTTACGCCTATCCTTAAAAGTAAGCCTGTTAAAGTTTATGTGCCTGAGGTATATAAAGAGATAATTGAAACAATCTATAGTCGTATTGGATTTGAGAGAGAGTACATTTCTGAGAATATAAACTCGAAGTATTCTAAAAAAGGAAACGGTCAGATGACGGTATCTATCCGCTCAGACCACAATCAGGGAATAATAACAGTTGATGAATTCGGCAAAAGGACGCTAGAGGAAATTTATTTCCATCTAAAGCAGCTTTGCATACAGAGGGTCGATTGTATATACGCGGACCTTCCTTTAAACAAAAAGGGTGCGGGATACATAGCTTCTAAATTAAGAGAGTTAGGCTTCTTCTACGGATACTTAATTCCTGAATATTCTGATTCAGATGTCCTAAGGCTTCAGTATCTAAACAACGTCGAGATCTCAAGAGAAGATATCAAAACTGCTTCAGACTTTGGCGAGCATCTATTAGATTTGATAATAAATGATTGGTCTGATGAGAATAGATAGCCCTTATGCCTTTCCATAAACCGGCAAAATTGCTCCGCTGATTTTATCAGCTTCCCTAGAACAAAGAAAAGTAATGACTTCTGCTATCTCTTGAGGGTTAACCCATTTTTTAAAATCAGCCTTTGGCATATCTTTTCTGTTTCTGGGAGTATCCATAGTTCCTGGAATAATTGCATTTACGTTTATGTTGTAGTCCGAAAGTTCGTCCGCCAGTGATTGAGTAAGATTTAATACAGCCGCCTTCGATGCTCCGTAAGCAGACATATTCTTAACTCCATTTAGAGCAGGGCGGGCTCCTATATTAATTATCCGGCCGTATTTTTGTTTGATCATTTGAGGAACGACTGCTCTTGAGGAAAGAAATACCGAGTTTAGGTTCATGTCTATCATTCTGTTCCACATAGATTCATCCGTATCTGTTATCTTAGCCATTGCAAACCCGCCGACAATGTTTATCAAGAAATCAACTCGACCAGACTTTTGAATAGCTCTCTCAGCAACCTTGGCCATATCATTTGCTTTAGTCACATTAGCTTTGGCAAATATTAATCTATCGCCATATTTATCTTTTAATTCTAAGGACTCTCCAAGATGCTCCCTTTTGGTATAAGTACTAAATACTGTAGCTCCTTCGTTTAGAAAAACCGAAACGACAGTTTTTCCTAAACCACCAGTGCCACCGGTTATAACAGCTACTTTATTCTCAAGACGCTTCATTGTGATCTCCACTCCTATTCAAAATATTTATAATCATTATACTTCAAAGCAGGCTAATTTATTAGAAATAAAACCATCTTGACATGAAAACCTATAACGTCTTAAAATAGAGCTTATATAAGGACAGAGGGCGAAATGGAAGTTTTAATCTCAATGAAAGCTGAATACCTGAATAAGGGCATTTATTTCGAGAAGAGTTCCTTTATGCAAATGCCTACTGCACAAACTGCAGAAAAGTTTATTGCTGAATTTAGGGAAGGCGATGAGGTAAAGTTAAAACTGCTTAATAGATATGTTGAGATATTAGAAAAGAAGCTAAACGAAGACGATAATTTCCAGATTGAACATACTAATTACGGCTTTAAGTTGCTAAAACCTGTAGATCAAAACAAAGATTACATTGAGGAATGGGACAAATGGGTGGTTTTCGCCAGTCAGATCTTAGTTGAATTAAAGCATGTGGTGGGAGAGAAGATTCAAGAAGAAACCTAGTCTTTAACATAATTTGCATTTCATCTCATCTAAGCTAATATTTTCCCTCAACTCAGAATCAAATATTCACTTTCTATCTTATTGATTTAATTGAATAAAATTCTGCTTAGTATAATTTTTATGAATAATTTAGGAGATTAATTAGAGCTATATGTCAGAGTCAACAAAGATAAATTATAAAGATACACTTAACCTTCCTAGCACTACTTTCCCGATGAAGGCCAATCTCAATCAGAAAGAACCGGAGATTCAGAAAAGATGGGACAAAATTAATCTTTACCAGAGAATACGAGAAAACTCTCAGGGGAAAGATAAGTTTATTTTTCACGATGGGCCGCCGTATGCAAACGGTCCTATCCACTTAGGACATCTACTAAACAAAGTATTAAAAGATATCGTTGTCAGATCAAAAACTATGCTCGGATACGATGTCGACTTTATCCCGGGATGGGACTGCCATGGACTTCCTATAGAGCATAAAGTCCTTAAAGATCTTGGAGATAAAGCCAAAGATTTAACCAAATTGCAAATCAGATATAAATGCCAGGCTGACGCTGAGAAGTACGTAAAGATGCAGTCTAAACAGATGCAGAAACTTGGAACTATAGGCAATTATGACAACCCCTATCTGACTATGACCCCGGACTATGAAGCGGGTGTTCTAGAAGTATTCTCTAAACTTGTAGAAAGAGGGTTAATCTACAGAGACCTTAAACCCGTACATTGGTCAATTGAAAATCAAACCGCTCTAGCGGATGCAGAGCTTGAATATTACGACCGTAAGGACACGAGTGTATACGTACTATTTGAAATTGAGAATCCGAACTCACTTCCAAAAGAAATGAATATGCCGGAGGGGCTTTCTCCTTCTCTTATGATCTGGACAACAACACCCTGGACTCTACCTGCCAACCTTGCTGTGGCAGCTTCTTCAGATGGTGATTACGGACTATATAAAGTTAGCAAAGCTGGGCATGAGTACTATGCAATATTAGTAGACACACTTGCAGAAAAAATATTTGGCAAGGCAAGCGCTGAGAGTTTTGAGAAGCTTGGCGGATGCAAGGGAAAAGATTTAGCTGACGCCGCTATTACATACAAACATCCTTTTGCCAATCGCACAAGCAAACTTGTGATAGCCGAATATGTAACATTTGAAGACGGAACCGGATTGGTACACACTGCGCCTGGACACGGTGTAGATGACTATCAAACAGGGCTCAAAGAAGGTCTTGATATATACTGCCCTGTTTTAGGAGACGGCACATTTGACGCATCGGTCCCCGAGTGGATACAAGGTGTAAATGTATGGAAGGGCAATGAAATTATCACTGAGCATTTAAGAGAGTCCGGACATCTCTTCCACGATGAGGAGTATTTGCACAGCTACCCACACGATTGGAGAAGTAAAACTCCTACAATATTTAGAGCCACAGAGCAGTGGTTTGTAGGGGTCGACAAGACCACACCTGAATTTGGAACAAGCCTTAGAGAGCTTGGCCTTGATGCTACTGAGAACACTATAGCTTTCTACCCTGATTGGGGAAGAAACCGTCTAAGAGGAATGCTTGAATCAAGACCTGATTGGTGTATCAGCAGACAGCGTGCATGGGGTCTGCCAATACCGGCATTTATAAACGAAAATCACGAAATACTATTAACGCCGGATTCTGTAAAGATTGTAATAGATAAGATCAGAAAAGACGGAGCGAATATCTGGTTTAAATCTACACCTGAGAAAATTATAGAGGGTTATGATCCAAAAAATGATGCCAATGCTCCAGAGTGGGCAAAGCAAGATGGGGCTCTCGATAACTTAAAATTGGGCATGGATATTTTTGACGTCTGGTTTGAATCAGGATCATCCTGGCATTCTGTATTAGAGCAGCGAGATATTGGATATCCTGCGGACCTTTACCTTGAAGGATCAGATCAGCATAGAGGATGGTTTCAGCTTTCACTCCTTCCTGCTTTAGGCGCAACCGGGATACCTCCATTTAAAGCACTGCTTACTCATGGATTCATGGTCGATGCGCATGGCAAAAAGATGAGCAAGTCGGGCGGGAATGCTCTTGAAGTTGAGGAGCTGCTAAAAACAAACGGAGCGGATATATGCCGCTGGTGGGTCAGCTCTCTTAAGTATACAAACGACATCAAAGTTGATCTTGAGTTTTTTAAAGTGGCGGGGGATGAGTACCGAAAGGTTAGAAACACAATCAGATTCTTACTTGGCAACTTAAATGATTTCAATCCCAATAAAGACTCTATTGAATTTACGGAAGAAGACAAATATTCGCTAGATGCCTGGGCAATGTCTGAGCTTTCAAAGTTTGTAAAAGAAACCAAAAAAGCTTACGAGACCCTGGACTATAAAAAAGCAAACGAGCTTATATTCCATTTTTGCTATGAAACTCTAAGCGCCATATACCTGGCTGCGATTAAAGACCGCCTCTACTGTGAAAAAGATAACAGCCGAAAACGCAGAAGATCGCAGACAGCAATGTATTATATTGTAGATGCCCTTATAAAGCTCCTTTCTCCGATTCTTGTACACACCGCGGATGAAGCATACAGGAGTCTAAAAAACGAAGACCAAGAAACCGTAAACTGTGTTCACCTTCTGCAAATGCCTGAAGCTATAGAAATTAATGCCGATACCAATTGGGACAAGGTAATGGAATTAAGGGGCAAAGCTCTAAAAGCACTTGAAGATGCTAAAGCCGCTGACGGTGTCAGCAATCCTCTAGATACAGGAATAATTGTAAACGTTGATTCTGAAGCATTCAAAGCTCTAAAACCATTTGAATCTGAACTCGCAGACTTGTGTGGGGTTAGTAGATTTACTTTCAGAGATTTTGAAACGTCTGAAATCTCTGTGAACGATTTATCAGAAGAGCCGAGATGCGAGCGCTCGTGGAAACGAGATGAAACCGTTAAAGAACGCTCAGATGGAACATTTCTCTCTGACCGCGACGCCGAAGCATTGGGAATTAGTTAGAGAATATATCACCCAGGAGGCCAGGTCATCTGTCTTCCACCTAAAAGATGTATGTGTAAGTGATATACTTCCTGTCCGCCTTGATTATTAGTATTAGCAACGAGTCTATAACCTGAGTCTGAAATGCCCTGGTCTTTAGCTATTCGAGACGCAGTTACCAAGAGATGACCTAATAATCCCTCGTCATCCTGAGAAGCCTCTGCCATAGATGGGATTTCTTTCTTGGGAATTATTAATATATGAGTAGGTGCTTTGGGATCAATATCCCTAAATGCGAGACATAGATCATCCTCATAAACAATATCGGCAGGTATTTCCTTATCTATAATTTTCTTAAAAATAGTACTCATTTTTTCACTCCATTATGATTTGATAATTGACATTCAATATAACACAGACTATTTAAGTCAAGCAATTTAGAAATTGACATTATACTAACTAATTGTGATACTCAAATGAGTACTATTTCCCCTATAGAAACGAGATAAAGTATATGACTAATAGAACTCGCCCAATCAAAGTATATATATTCATAACCTGTCTGGTAGACACTTTTTTTCCTGAAGTAGGGGAGAGCATGGTCAAAGTTCTTAATGATCTTGGAGTAGAGGTTGATTTCATAGAAGAGCAGACATGCTGTGGTCAGCCGGCGTTTAATAGCGGCTACCAAAACGATGCAAGAGTTGTGGCACAAAGATTCCTCTCAATTTTTGAAAAAGCACTAAATAATGATCCAAATAAGGAAACATATATAATTTGCCCCTCCGGTTCCTGCACATCAATGGTTAAAGTATTTTATGAAGAATTGTTTAAGAACTCGCCCGAAACATTGAAAAAAGTTGCTCGAGTAAAGGAGAGTACTTACGAATTTTCCGAATTTTTGGTAAAAGTACTTAATAGAGTTGATGTAGGCGCTGAATATAATGGCGTAATAACATATCACGATTCCTGTCATTTACTCAGAGAGCTTAGAGTTAAAGACAGCCCAAGAGAGTTAATAAAATCTGTGAGGGGTGTAGAATTTAGAGAAATGGAAATGCATGATGCATGCTGTGGGTTTGGCGGCACTTTTTCTATCAAATTCCCTAATGTCTCAGTATCAATGTTGGATGAAAAAATAGAATGCATAGTTAATAGCGGAGCCGACACCGTTGTATCCGCAGACATGGGCTGTTCAATGAATATTGAAGGGGCATTAAGTAGAAGAAAGATTCCGATAAAAGTAATGCATCTAGCTCAGTTACTAGCAAGCAGAGGTAAAAATGGGATTTGAAGAAGTTAGATTTGAAAAAAACTCAGATAAAGCCATTCAGAACAAACCACTACAAAAAGCGCTTGTGAATGTTACCGATCGTTTCCGCACCGCAAGGAACAAAGCTAGTAAAGAAGTATCAGATTGGGAAGAACTAAGATC
>Ga0307377_10004567_pt1 | contig 15104 bp, 16 predicted proteins | sample TR3MG_FD_202535 | JGI IMG/M metagenome (GOLD analysis project Ga0307377, IMG submission 202535) | Soil microbial communities from Risofladan, Vaasa, Finland - TR-3 | ecosystem: Environmental > Terrestrial > Soil > Coastal area > Acid sulfate soil | place: Finland: Risofladan, Vaasa | collected... | reverse complement strand
TTCAATGTGACGGCTCTCACCTTAAAATTACAAAAGACCTCCCGCATTTCCGGGTGATCATTGATGCTCAATATAAACTTGGCCTTGATGCCGGCCAGGATCCGCGCCATGTCCCGGTAATCTTCCAGCTCCAGGTTGTGCTCATAATACGGCGCCTTATAATAGGGCGGATCGAGATAAAAGAATGTATGATCCCGATCGTAGCGCCTCACAAAATCATGCCAGGGAAGGTTCTCTATGGTCACCGTGGCCAGGCGCAAATGAATCTCAGAAAGCTCCTCCTCGATGCGCAAAAGATTGATCCTCGGTCTATGCATGGGGCCGGTGCCGAAGGTCCTGGAGCGTACTCTTCCGCCGAATGATTGCCGCTGCAGGTAATAATATCTGGCGGCCCTTTGGATATCGGTCATTCCCCCGGCTGCCTGCTGGCGTTTCCAGTCTTCAAACCATTCCCTCGATGAAAGCAGCCACTTAAATTGTTTAAGAAACTCCTCAAGGTGGTTCTGAAGCACCCGGTAAAAAACGATCAGATCACTGTCCAAATCATTAATCGTCTCGTATTTAGATGGCTCTTTCCGGAAAAAAACCCAGGCAGCGCCGGCAAACACTTCGCAATAGGCCCTGTGTTCCGGGATCATATTGATGATTGTTTCAGAGAGCTTTGATTTTCCACCGATATATGCGAGCGGACTGTTCATGGCACCTCCTTGTCATGTAGCCTGAAATCATGCTATAAACCTAATGCTCGGTCCGAGCACCGAGGTCGTCTGATTTCAGATGTCTGACTGTGGCATGAACAGCCTTTCGCCCTGGGGAAGTTGTCGCTTCCACCAGGGCGGCCTTGTTTTCCTCCTATCGAATATAAATCTTACCGCCGCAATTTATAGCCTTGGATCCGTAGCACTTAACCCGATACCGGACGGATTTTCCATGTCGTCCGAGGAAATGCTTGGAAAGTCGAAAGGGACGGCGTTGGATTGCACCCCCCACAGTGTATTGAAATATTGAACGGTCGCATTATGGTTTCCGGACGCAAGGTTCAGGGGCTCAAGATCCAGGACCGCCTGGGTGGTACCGTCGCCGCGATCGTACGGGGTGACGGTGTGCACGGCGCCGTCAATGGTGATGTTGCAACTGGTCCAGGGCGATGTGGTCGGAGCGCCGTAAAGAAATGGACTGGCCGGGGCGATGGCCGGCGCCAGAAGAACGGCCAGAATAATAATAAAAATTCGTTTTTTCATGGGACCCTCCCTATTTGAATGTTTTGCGGATCTTCGATTGAAAATGTTTTCATACACTCGTTTTCGATCAGGTTTACGACGCAGTGATCCAGGCGTGGAATTTCCACGTCGATCACCATAAAATCAAAACTCGGCACGTCTCGAACGTAGAACTTATAGACATCGATGTCGGGCTCGGTGTTCGGGGTCCAGGCAAAGGTGATGCCCGACGTGTACCATCCGGACGTCTGGACGGTATTGGAATATCCGGACTCATAGCCCTCGGTATCCAGTGCCGTGGCCACGAACCACCGATCGGCCCGGGCGGTCCCGGCTGTTAAAATGAAAACCCCGGCCAGAACTGTGAGAAACCGTATCACCATTATTTACGCATCCTTCAACCAACCAAATAAATCCACATAATTCGTGGCGCCGCCCAGGGCTGTGGTGACGTCGACCGCGAAAATCACACCGGCAGCATATGTTTTTAAAAGAACCGGAACGGCATTTGGCACAGGCTGCAACCAGGCCATATCGCCCGCTGAATCGATGGCACTTAAAGTTATGGATGCAATAAAATCCGTGAGTGCCGTACTCCTCCCGATGGTGAGCACCGATGCCCCGCAGTCGGCCCCTGCTACCAGGTCGAGGCCAAATGGAATCATGATCTTGCCTGTCGGCACGGTGTAAAGTGTCGTTTGCCCGGTCCCGTTTAGCGGTACAACCACCGGCGACGATGTCAGTTTATAAAGCACCTTTGCGTTTAAAAGCCCCATTTTTTTATCTCCTTTCTGCTAAATAGTATTTTTGTCCCTTACATATCCAAAACAGGTTCTCCATCGGCATCATCGACCACGATCTGCCCATCGACATCATCGATAACAAAATCCCCGGCCTGGAGTCGAAGCAGGATCGCCGCCACGTTAGCCGTGATCTGGGCATCCAGTTCGCCGGGTGGAACATTAAGAAGCGATGTTTTGTAGTCCATAGCTTCTGGATACGGTGTATGATAATTACTGCTCATTTTTAACTCCTTTCATTAATCCGTCAAACATTTGCGTCATCGCACCAGCCATTATCGGATTTTCCTTGAATATCGGATGACTCGATAAATTTGCCATCATACTTTTGATCTGGCCTTTTGCCATTGCAGCATTGAATTTTCTTTCATCTTGGTTCAAGGACAAGCTTTCCAATAACTTTGTTTGAAATTGCAGTTCTTTTAAAATTTCTTCGAGTATTTTTTCCATTATGTCTCCATTATAAGACGAGAAAAAAGTTGCCACTGACATTTCCCAGTGTGAGTCCTGTATAAAAAATCCTTTTTTCATTGGCTGACCAGGGATCTTCACCGACTACAGCGTGCACATCATCCCATTCCCATGTATCATAATTGTATTGTTGCAGAGTCCATCCGATCGGAGTATCACTTCCGGCAAACCCATCATTTCTTGCCCTGAATGAATAAGAAGTTGGGATAATCTCATCCAGAGCGTCAAAGCTGAATCTCCACCAATGAGCGGTTTCTCCGGCAGAGGCCGAATGCCATCCGGTTACATCATTGTCATCGCATGCCTCATATGCATTTGCTGACTGGGTTGAAGCTTCTGCAAGCCCTTCTGCATTATCTAATTTATCAACCGTATCTTCTATGAGTTCTATTTCATAAAAAAAACAGTATCCTCGATAGCTGGGAGGGAAATCATCGAATCGAAACCTGAATCTTGGCCCACCGGACATATAGAAAGTTCTTTTTTCATTGGGGGACCAAGACGGTTCGCCAACCACCTGATGAATCGTTACCCATTCATCGACAATCCATTTTTGCAATCGCCATGCTATTGGTGTATCACTTCCGGCAAATCCATCATTTCTTGCACGAAAAGTGTATGAAGTCGGATCAATTCCTGTTATTGAATCAAAATCAAATTCCCACCAATGAGCGGTTTCTCCGGCAGAGGCCGAATGCCATCCGGTTACATCATTGTCATCGCATGCCTCATATGCATTTGCTGACTGGGTTGAAGCTGATGCGGTTCCTTCTTCGTTGTCTAATACATCTGACCCATCAATGAGTTCAATCTCATAGAAGAAGCAATATCCACGGTAACTGGGTGGAAAATCATCAAATAAAAATCTAAATTTATCGCCAGCCATAATTATGAATACCCGGATACATTTGCCACAAGGTCATAACTGCCGGATGCCGCATGGTATATAAACCCAAGATAAGACCGAGTGTCCGCCTCTAATGAAATGGACGCTTCCGTTATTTCATCACCGTATTCAACACTTGCAGGCAGGGTCACTACGCGAGCCCCTGTACCGTCTTGTATGATCCTTAATATTATTTTATCACCGTCAAACGCCTCTTCAAAAGCCAATGTCAGATCTCTTTCAACAAGTAATTGCGCGTTTTTTCCGGCTGTCCATGTTATCGTTACCGTGCCACTTCCCGGATCAGTTATGGTTTGATAGACATCATTGATGCTGGGGGGGCCCTCGATTTTCAGGCCAAACACACCGATTAAAACTAATTTTGAAAAAGCTGTTATCCCAATATCATCTATGCTGTCAGAGGCAGTTATGATGGCCATGAATAACGGTGATGTTTCAGAAAATGTTTGATTGCGCTGATAAACGAATGTATATCCCGAACCAACAAACGACTGCGAAACGATGCTATCGTCCCAGCCGGTATCCCCAGAATATATCAGACCCGTTCCGCTTATATTATTGAGTAGTATTGTATAATTTCCTGACAACGCCCATCCATATTGATCTTTAACTGTCACGGTTATATTCGTTTCAGGATAACTCGTCCCTGTATCCCATGCAAATTCATCAACGTGTGAAATTGCAAGACATGCTTGCGCTCTTTCAGTGAATTCTCTCCCGATATCCCCGTTTGTTACCTCGGTCATGCCGTGGTATACGAGAATGTATTTGCCAATCTGAACATGATCCGCTGTAAGTGCGGGTTTTGTTGGATTTGTAGATGCCGTTCCCTTTATATAGTGGATGATTCCGTCTATGCCCACTTCAAAGGCATCGTATCTGGCCTGATAAGCTCCGGCTGGGGCAGGATCAAGCGTATGGACAGCATAGATATCACCCGTGCTGGCGAGTGGAAATAGTTCGCTCGTGACCATCGGCGGATCAGTTTCGCTGGTTTGATAATATCTATCGGTTTGATCTGTTTCGGCCTCCGGATATATTTCGCTTGTGGTTATGGGCGGATCGGATTCATCCGTTGTGAAATATCCAACCGCCCCGCCTGAAAGTGTGTAAAGCTGTTCATTAATTCTATATGTGCCATCAGTTATAATGACTGACATTGAGGCGGGAGTTGTGGATAAAACCTCACAGCCGGAAACTATACCGTCAGATAATGCAGCAGATGACGGATGAGACGAATACCCCGGCACCGGAGTTGGTATAGCCATGCCGTGGCCAATTATTTCAGAAAATCCCCGAGTTCCAGTTCTATGGACGATTCTTACGGCATTGCCGGGTTTCATCCACGGCGGGATCGTTGCTTCATTTCTTGGAAAATAGCAATTGATGTATTCATTGGATCCCTGGATTTTAACACGGGCCAAAAAATTTACCCAGTCGATATCCCATAAGATCCCGTCACGTGTTTCAGCGGCAACATTAATGCGTTTTTTTATAGATCTGTTTGCAAACTTTCTGCCGTACAGTCTCATATGAGTCTCCAGCCTGAAATATCATCAATCGTTTCTTTGCCGATTTTCAAAGTTCTTTTTAAGTTCGTTATGAATGTTTTGACTTCTTCGCCGGAATAGGGATGGCTTACGACAATGATATCCCCGATTTCATCCTGCAAGTGCGATGTTTTTTTATATTTGATTCGATTTCTTTGAGCCATGACGACAGCCAGCTCCTGATCAGCAACCACTTGACATGAATTGATGGTATAACAAAGGGCATCGTCAATCGTTTCCGTTATAATTTTCCCGTTCAATTCATCCTGCAATTTATTGTCATTTGCTTCTGCCTGAAATGTTCTTTTTTCGTGACCGATGGGTCGGGCGTGAATGTTATAAGAATATGATGCAATCGCCCCGAGGAGATTCATCACAATGCTCGAACATATACTGCATGCGAGGATATACGGCCCGCAATGACTGCCCGCACCGAAAGCGCCGTCACAAGTCAATGCCATATATCCGGTTGCAAGCAACGCAGCAACTCCCCCAATAAATGCACCCACAAGATTTGGAGCCTCTATGGTTATAATCACATAATGTTCCGTTGGATCTTCTGAGGACATATATTCATGTCCTTCGGAAGCAAAGACATTTAAAAATGATGGGAATTCAGATATAGACTGGATAATTTCAAGCCTTGGATGTCTGCATGTCCGCTGGTGATCTTCCGAATACCACACTTGTTCCTCTGCCTTTTTGCCCCACCATCCCGTCGTTCCACTGATAGAACCCACGCTTTCTTCTTCATATAAAATTTCCGTGTAAATATTCGACATGCCTTTTACAACAACCCTGTTTGTATATGTAGAATAGGAATCATCCGGGCTGAATTCAATAATGACCGGCGCGGTATAGGTCTTGCTGATTGCTTTTGTAATATCCAGGTGCCTGGGTTTAAAAACACCATCGACGTCCACAAACGGATAATACATGAAATGATCGAGAAATTCTTTGATGATATCATCCAGAGACATGTCTATATATTGATGATAAATCCCGTGTCCTCCAACAACGGTCGGGATATCCATTTCAGCATATTCCATATTTCCGTTTGAATGAAGGATGTCTTCGACAACGATGTCCGGCAGATCTCCATTGAACCATCTGGTTGCAACTATTTCGTTGTCCTCCCAGAGAATCCGGAGATCTTCTGCAACTACTTCTATCTGCGGATATTTATCATTTCCATATACAAGCCTTGTTTCCTTGGCATAAAATACGCCCTGTGTTTGAAAATACTCCACACTGCTAATCATTTCACCAATTCTAACAGTGAATTTTCGTCCCTTTTTCAGAAAAATTGAATAGGTTGACAATAGGTTTTGAGGATCGAACAGGTGCCCATGTGATAAAGTAAAAGATAATTTGTTCGGTTTTTCGAGATCCCATTCAATTACTACTTTATCTACTAAAAAATCAGATAGATTCCGATCACCGGCCAGACTTCCCCACATTATGGATTCTTCCGATCCGATATCCGTATGCTGCCACAGATTCCACAAAACATAATCAGGATCATATATAATGGACGGTTCTCTTTCAAACTGCCGATAAGTATATTCAGCAAAGGTGAGATAATCAGGCGTTGAATCAGGATTTTCTATTTCAGCATATTTTAAAATGCTGTATGAACCATATAATGAAAAAGCAACGACAAGGGTAGCATCGCCCAGCCATCCCAAATATGGGGCATATATTGTTTTTGTGATCGGGTCATACCCTAAACCCTTTCCCCACATGTGCCCGGCAGTCCCCACCGGTAAAAGTCCCGGAACTGTTGTATTGTTAAATATTTCCCATTCGTTTGTTATCGTATCAAAAACTACAACCCCTCCAATATTTATTTGGCCACAGGTCATTAAGATTTTTGTTGTTTCTATTATGCGTAAATTATCAAGCAAATACTCGTTTGCCGATCCCCACGACGGCTGGAAATATTGAACAGATTCGTCAGCTACTCTTATACGGCCCAATCCACGTCTATCGGATTGCCCTGAATAGTATGTAAATGTGAAATAGAAATAGCCATCTATGTAAACCGCTTGTTTGACTGCATAATATGGCATCCCGGTGTTATCTACATTGTTAAAATTATAAACCTCATCACCATCCAAATTTGTGACGTAAATTCCTTTATTGGTTGTAAATAATAAGCAATCAAGAGCTTCAATGTAACTAAACTGCGTGGCATATTGCACATGGGGAGTCGTCGGATTGGCAATGTAAATAATTTCATTCCAGGTATAGTATCCGGTGATGCCGTCCGGCTGTTCCAGCAGATCTATCCATCCAACAGCGTAGGCCGATTGAAACATATATGCACCGGCATAGTATATCCACATTCTGCTGGAGCTTTCAGTTACTCTTATAAACGATTTATTAGGCCCGATTCTATCTCCTATTACTTCATAATTTACGGCTATGTTCTGTGGAATCCCGGTATCTAATTTATTCGTATAGTTTGTAATTGTTTCCATTTGATGGTTAAGGACCATCAATAAAAATCCGCTTATATGAACGGTATATTTGGAATCATCACAGAAGAAATATTCAGATCCAGGTGCCTTGATAAATGCTGGGGATGTCGTGGTATCATAATTCCTTTCATATTCCCAGTTTTCGATATCAACGTCCCAATTGCCAATATATTCTGTTGTATAGTTGCCTGTTGAATAAACATATAATTTTTGATCTGCATGATTATAATGAAGGTTCCTTGGAATAAGATCAGAATATGGAAATCCATCCATTGTGGTTATCAACCATCTTGCAACCTTTTCATCCGCATAGATTATCGTCAGATCTCCGTCTTCCAGTTGTGATACGGTGGGATGCAGGGCACGATTTCCTAAAAGTGTGTAAGATGTTATCTGCTGCGGAGTGGACCAGGAAGATCCATTGTCATCCGAATATACTGAAAATATATTGTTGACTTGAGAGTTGTTTTGAAGAAGATACAAATAATCAAAATGAAGAAATATTCTTCCGCTTTCAAGTTGAAATAAATGAGGATTGTTTTTATATCGTTGATCGGCGAGGCCAGAAAGTGTAACTGTTGAATCAGATGACCAGGATGTGAAATTGCTGGAAGTACGTTTTGTTAAATGATAACTGTTTGTTTCAACAGGTGGTGATCCAGTTCCTTCCGGATACACCAATAAATAGGTGTCGTTTGCCAGGGTTATGACATACGGAGCAGATACCCACCCGAGCCCCGTTGCGATTGTTCCGTATGATACTTGTGCCCCGGCTGATGTAATAATTCGATAATAGAGGCCATATTCTGACGTGTAGACAATCCCGATATTTCCGTCCGTCATTTCCGTCAATGAAACAGAACTGACGGCTCCTATCCCGCCAACTGATCCAAGCACAATATCAGTGAACTGTGCCCGATCCGTATCCGTATAGATATAATGAATATATCCGCTGCGGATATATGCTCCCGCCAGTGCTCCTGTTGATAGCAACGCTATATTTGGTGAATTTTCATTTACAGTGCTGCTGTTCAGATATTGACCATATATGGGTGGTTCTGTCGCAATGGGAGAACTAACAATTTCAACGATAGGCCGACGGTTTGCACCGTCCTGAGCAGTTTTTAAGGTAGCATCGAGAGTGATTGACATATGAAATGCTCCGCATTTTCAGGTTAAAGGTAAAAGGTTGAAGGTAGAAGGCCGAAGGCTGAGGGCTGAAGGTTAAAACCTTTCACCTTTCACCTTTCACCTTTCACCTTTAACCTTATACCTTTGATATGATGACCAGTTTTAAAGTGACGTTTTTTTTGTTCGGGGCCGTTGCCAGGGCCGAATGCAGAAACTCACCGGTAAACCCCATAATCTCCACGTTGTAGGTGGCGCCGGTTTCCGGGTCCCAGACCACCTGGGCGTCGGCCAGGAGCAGGGCATAAATGGCGTTGAACATGGTTGTGGACATGTACCGCCATTTCAAGGTCACCTCCTCGCCCGCATCGAATACCCCCCAGGAAAAAAATGCCATACCGCCCAGGGTTTCGATTCCGCTCGCTCTCCGCCGGGCCGCCGGAATCGTGCACGTCGCCGGCGGCTGGGCGAATGTATAAGATCCCAATATCATGGCCATAGTAAACACCCCCGAAGGTGAGAGGGTGAGAAAGTTAGAAGGTAGGAAGGCCGAGCCAATTCGGACTGCCGACCTTCGTATCTTCTTACCTTCTTAATTTCTAAGTTCTTCACCGCAGCTCCTCCCGGACCACCCGGCGGGCGGTCTCCTCCATTTCGTGGGACAGTTTGGAGGCCAGGCGCTCGTTGCCGGTGTCGATGGCCACTGGAATGCTGATCGTCAGGTCCCCGCCGGCCGGTGCAGGGGCGGGTGGCGCTTCAGCCAGGGCGGCAGCGGCTTGATGGTTGATAATGTTGACGGTCTGGTCATTCGGAATGACCCCGCCGTAGTTATTTCCGGTATACAGCAGCTCCGGGCCTTCTTCGCCGACCATGATATATTTATTCGGACCGAAAGTGCCGCCTTTTGCAAAAGGCGCCCCAATATCAACGCCCCCATACGACGATCCGGCACCAGCACCGGCACCGGCACCGGCCCCGGCACCCAGCGCGCCGGCCGCCGCCTTGGCCACGGCCAGGGCATAATACAGGCTGGTGAGGGCCGTCACCTGCGCCCCTTCCATCGCCATTGCCGTGCCGGTTTTCACAGCTCCGAGAAGCCAGTCCTTGAGCATCTGACCCAGGATGTCGCTGGTGATCCGCCACAGGCTGTCGGATAGCTTGTTGGCGTAGTCGTGCCAGTCCTTCCATCCGTCCTTGAGGTCGTAGACCAGGTCCGAAAACGTGTCCTCGATGGCGTCGGACGTCCGTTCCGACAGGTTCTGGAGGATGCTGTTCGTCTCTTCGGCCGCCGCCACCCGCTCGGCGTCCAGAATCTTGAGCTGATCGCACAGCCACGCGTGGGCCATGACCTCGTCCCCGGTGGCCTCGGCATACCGGACCGCCTGCTCGGCCAGCAGCGACGCCCGGTATTCGAAATAGTCGGCGCTCTGAAATTTAAGGTCCGCGTACATCCCGGCATACGCCTCTTTAGACCGCTCGATGTCCGCCAGGGTGCTGTCGTACCCGGCCGCATACTTTCCCACGTCCCGGCGGAGCTGTTCGTCTACCAGGGCCCCGGTGCCTTTCGGCATTATCAGAGCGTTCTGGAATTCCTGCTGGGCCTTTTCCACTTCTTTCATCAAGGCTTTATATTCGGCCAGGGCGGCCTTGTTGTCTCCCGGCGGGGGTGGTGCTGCTGCCGGCGGCGGCTTGTAAATATCATATCCGGGCGTGGAGGGTCCGATCTCGCCGGTATAGACCGGCGCCGTTTCCGGTACCGGGATTCTTTGGCTTTTTTGGGCTCCGGTATTCCAGTCCCGTTTTCCGGATATTACATCCATAATGTTGTTTACGGCGGTTTCATAGTCTTTGTAGAGTCCGATTGACGATCCAATGTCCAGATTAAATTGTTTCAATCCTTCATTGATTAAATATATGCCGCTCGCCACCTTGGCCGGACCCCATCCCCCGAATATAATCCTTCCGGCAATTCCATAGCCCGCGGCTCCGACAACTTCACCGGGAATTTTTTCATATAATCCATAGAGTCCGGAAAGCGTCGAATAGAGACCGGATGCCGCAGTTTTTACGGTGTCGATATACTCCGGAACTTCTTGCTTGATCAGGGTGTCATTTGCTTTAATCCACTGGTTGATGTTTGCCACGACCTGGGTTGCGACCGGCAGGAATTGATTGCCGAGCAGCACCTGAAGATCCTCGATGTTGGCCGTTAGTTTTTTAGTCTGGTTGGCGTAGCCTGCGGAGGTGCGGTCCATGTCGCCGATGGCGGCCTGGGATCCCCGGATCATCATCCGGTAGGCCGCCTGCGCTTTCTGGCCGGCGGTGAGTGCCGCTTTTGTTTTTGCAAGCCCCATCGCCAGGGCTGTTTCCTGGACGGTGGTCGCGTTGAGGACCACGCCGTATTTCTTCATGGTTTCGTAATTGCCCACCAGCGCGGATTGAATGTCGTCCATAACCTGGGCCGTCGGCAAATTGTTGAAGCTGCCCAGGTCTGCCGACAGTTTGACGATCTCGAAAGACAGGGCCGCGGCCGATTGCGCCTGCATGCCCATCGGCACCAGCAAATCCTGCACGGAGGAGAGATATTGCCGCGACTCCCGGGTCGACATGGCATAAGCGTCCACCAGGACCTTGGACCACGCTTCGGCCCGGGGGATCTGGCCGGCAAAAACCACCTCGAACTTGCTGGTCACTTCCTGGAGGTCGGAGGCGACATCGACGACCCCTTTCAATTGCCGGGCCAGAGCGATCGCGCCGATCCCGATACCCAGCTTGAGCAGCATTCCGTGGGCGCTCTGCATCCGGGCATTGAACCCCCCCACGCTCCGGCCCATGTCCTGAAAAGACTTCTTCCCTTTCTTCCCGGTCTTTTCGGACTCGGCCCCGATCTGGCGCAGAACTTTTATGCCGCCCTTGCCGTCGACCTCGACTTCGATGTATATTTTTGAACTATTGCCCGCCATATTTAGCTCCGGGTATGCGCTTTTTATTTGCTATGCAGTTCCAATAGGCGACCATAAAATTTAAATGTCTCGTATTTTTCAAGCCGAATCCGGGCCGGACCCGTCCAGCTTTCCCGCCAGGACTCAAGTGCCTCCTGGTATTTTTTCTTTATTTTTTCCAGCATAATACCCCCTTCCTATTTCCTATCACTTCAGCGTCATCTCCATCTGCCCCAAATCCAGCCACTCCTCGTACGTCAAATCGTTTGCCCTGAATGGATACCCGGCCATGCGCAGCATGCGCAGGTTCAGCAGTTTGTGGGTGTACGGATGAAGATCCTCGGCGCGCTTCTTCGGGCAGTTTCGGCAGGTCCAGTCCAGCAGGCCCTCGAATTCCACTTCGCATTTGGCCCGTTCCTCTTTGCTGCACAGCCCTTTCCGGATCGCCGCCAGATCCTCGGTCAGTTTGGGTCGGAGCCCTCGCCGGTTCCTTCTTCTTCCTCTTCTTCAACCGCCGCCTGCACCGGCACGTCGAACACCCGGATCGCCAGCAGCTCCACGATGTCGGATGCATATTTTTCGACATGCTCTTTCCAGCCCGCAAAATAATGCTCGGATTGCGGATCAGAGGAAATAACGATCCAGGTCCCGTCCGAACCGTTGATTTCGAAATCGCCCTCGCGGATTCCTTTCAGTATTTTCAGCCCGTATTTCAGCCGGGTCTCCACGGGCCGGCTGATCATTTTGCGGCCCTTCCGCTGAAAGCTCTCGTTGGTATATCCGACCCGTTCCGGGGTCGTCGGCATCCGATATTGCAGCACGATCTCGCTGTTCGACAAATTGTCCTGAAACCGCATCTCGTTGAGTTCATCCCCTAATCGTCGCGCCATATTTCCTCCTTAACTTTAGGCATTTTAGATCATTTTAGGCACTTTAGGCACTTCTCCCTTATGCCGCGTAAGTCGGTTGCAAATTCTTTACCTTGGCGATCACGCTGCCATAGGTGTCATCCTCCAGGGGCACCATGTCCCCGGCCTCGGCCACCCGCTTGCCGTCCACCGACAGGGGCGCGGACAAAAGGGCCACCTTCGGGAAAACAATCTCCACCTGGTACTTGTGCGGAGTATCGTATACCGCGCCCTCGGCCAGGATATACACGCCGAAATCGTCGTTGTCGTCGATGTGGTTCTGCAAAATGTAATCCCGGAATTCCCGGTTCAACTTTAGGACCTGGTTCCGCGACGGCCGAAAGCACCGGGCGCCGTAAGCCCCGTCCGCGCCCACGGAAAACTCGATTTCGAAATTGTTGTTGAAGGTCCACTCGATGGACCGCACCTCGGCGTCCAGCTCGCGGCCGCCCTGAAAGGCGCTCCCGTTCCAGGTTCCGCCCAGTTTAAACGTCACCTGGCTCACCCGCAGGGGCGTCTCCACGATGCGGGACGGAAACGTCATCCAGGCATCCGTGATGCACATCCAGGTCACGGCGCCGTCCACCACGGTCTCGCCGATAGTGGTCGGCCAGGTCGACGGCTCGGTCGCATCCGAGGTGCCGGCGATCGTGCAGATGTACCAATAATCGTTGGGCGTGACTGGCTTGCAGCGGTCGTCGAGGACGTACGGCGTGCTGGCCGCCCAGTTGCTTGGCACTACCTCAACGGGAATGTAGAGCACCTTGTAAGTCTTGCTGGCTCCGGCCCCTCCGGGATCGGTGATGGTGATCACCCCCGGCGTCGCTGCCGAAACCGCCGAATATGCCACCTCGGTCCACACGCCGTCGGTCAGCTCGACGCGGATCCGCTGGACATTGTCCAGGCGTGCCTGGGCCGTGGCGCCCTCCACGGCATTGGCCGCCAGGGTTAATTCCGTGACGTTATCCAGGGCCGCGATGGACTCCTCGTAGACGTTGTCGGTCCGCTTGCCGGTGCCCCTGACGTTGCCAACGATCTTGCACCACGCGTCGATGGCAAACGTAGCCACGAATGAATCCATGAACATGGATGCAAACCGCCGCTTGAGCACTGTCGATCCGAGCCGCAGGGCGGCAGTAAACGACGGGTTACTCCGGTCCGCATCCTCGTCGTTGAAAATGGGCGTGATGGTGTGCTCCCACCCGGTACCGGCAGCCGCCGGGCTGATGGCCGCCAGGGCATAGGCCAGGATAAAGGCGAAATGCTGGGGCTGGGCCTTGTTGAATGTGAGCGGTCCGCCGGACAGGTTCCCCAGGTCGTAGATCGTGTCCGCCTCTTCCTTGCCGGTCAGATCATCGGCATTGTCCTCCCGCCGCGGCTCCAGGTTGAGCACGTCGCTCATGTCCACCAGCAGGCTGGTATCCAGGATCTGCTCGGTGTTAATGGCCGTCTCCTTGCTGTTCGCCGATACCGCCAGCAGGTTGTGTGTTGCTCTGAAACTTCTCATGATTTCACCTCCGGTTTAGCAGGTTTGGATGCCTGGATGCTTGGGGGTTTGGATGCTTCCCGGCCCCCCGGCTTCCCGGCCTCCCGGCTTTCCAGCTTTTTAAATTTGTTTTTCTCTTCCGGCGGGATCGCCGCATAAACCCGGCCCCGCAGGAACTTCTTTCCCGCAAACGCCCCGTCCACCACCTCGAACGATTCCACCCCTTTTTTCAGTTGATATGGCATTGTCTCCTCCTGTGGTTCCTGGAAGATCAGAAGGTGAAAGGGTTGGAAGATAGGACTTCCGAATTTTCTCGATCTGCCAACCTTCTAATGTTCTTGCCTTCTTACCTTCTTTGGTTAACTGCCGCTCGGCCTTGCCGTCTCCTTCTCGTATCGATATGAGATTACCTTCCGGACCACCACCTCGGTTTCATCGCCGAACAGTTCGGACTCCGGCTGATTGGGCAGTGCTACAGCAGAAATCATACCGGTGATGGCCAGCAGATTCTCGTCCAGGGATTCGTGGATGTCCTTCTCCATGTCCAGGATCCCCTTTTCGCCGGCTGATACATCGATGCACTTCCAGGTTGCGGCGCCGTCCACCACGGTCTCGCCGATAGTGGTCGGCCAGGTCGGCTCGGCCGCATCCGAGGTGCCGGCGACCGTGCAGATGTACCAGTAGTCGTTGGGCGTGGTCGGCTTGCAGCGGTCGTCGAGGACGTACGGCGTGACGGCCGCCCAATTGCTTAGTACTACCTCAACGCCCATGATGGCCGCCTCGGGTTTCAACAACTGCACATAGGCGATAATTTTCACGGTCAGGGCATATTCCATCATGCCGCCGATCTCTTCGGTGCGGACCACCGGCCCGTCCTTGATCCCCACGGCCGGAAATTTTATCGCACTGGGGATGAGATTGTCGTCCTCGGTGACAAATATATCCTTGTCCCGGACATAGGTCAGGTCGGTTTGTAATTGTAATTTAATGGCCGTCAAAAGTGCTTTCACCTTTTACCTTTCACCTTTTACCTTTCACCCGTTGTAGTATATTCGGCGACAATCCGGCCCATCACCCGGCGGTCCGAATCCTGCACCAGCAGGAATTTCCGCTGGCGGATGCGGATGTCCACATTCCGGGTATGCTGCCGCACCATCACCCGGCGCCCCGTGATCGGTTTTCCGAACGCCCGCATGATAAATCGATAAT